>NPIE01003490.1_pt1 | contig 15913 bp, 14 predicted proteins | sample 8637661 | NCBI WGS metagenome assembly NPIE01 (sample SAMN07420842, study PRJNA396082) | bioreactor metagenome | isolation source: sample BA12 brine-fed electro-methanogenic bioreactor BA | place: Japan: Kochi | collected 2016-12-09 | reverse complement strand
TCTGTTAAGAGCATTATTCCTCCCACCGTTTATCTTTCTAAAATCTTCATTCACAAATTGGGACCCCTGTATAGAGAGCGTCCTTGATGCAATGATACTCCATTGCCGAACACGGCAGAACCCCCTGAAGGCGGAACGGCGAGCGGCGGAGGAACTGCCAAATACGGGGAGAGCGTTTCATTCATGGCCTCACCGAATGAGTCCTACACCTTTGAGGGCTGGTACTACGGTGAAGAGAACATGAGCGGGTCGCCAAGCTTCACCCTTGACACCGCCAGCTTCCTGGATACCCATACGCTTCCCGTAACAAGCACGGAAAACAGCTTCACATTTACGGCGAAGTTCCAAACTCAGCCTCCACCAGAAGGATGGCTGTTCGTTACGATCGATGCTTCGCCAACTGACAAAGGCGAGGTGAGCGGCGCTGGCAAATATCCGTATGGAGAAGATGTCACGCTTGGAGCTACACCGATTGATTACTACGATTTTGGAGGCTGGTACACCGACGGGGAAATGTTGAGTGAGGATCTTCCATACACATTTAACACTTCCAAATGGCTGCCGACACAGGGTGTGACCGATACCCTTCCAATAATTGCGTGGTTCCCGCCGATAGAGTATCAGTTCAACGCAGTTGCAGAACCCCCTGAAGGCGGAACGGCGAGCGGCGGAGGAACTGCCAAATACGGTGATAACGTTTCATTCATGGCCTCACCGAATGAGTCCTACACCTTTGAGGGCTGGTACTACGGTGAAGAGAATATGAGCGGGTCCCCAAGCTTCACCCTTGACACCGCCAGCTTCCTGGATACCCATACGCTTCCAGTAACTAGCACAGAATCCAGCTTCACTTTTACGGCGAAGTTTGAACCCACTTCAAGTGATACGGTAACGGTTAGTCTTAGATCTCACCCTCCTGAAGGCGGTACGGTTTACGGAGCTGGAAAGTATCCAAAGGGCGTTGATGTAACCGTAAGGGCGGTTCCTAATGCGGGGTTCGCATTTGGATCATGGTGCTACGAGGCGGGAGAGACCTATATCACCGATAATTCAACGTACATAATCCAGAACATTCAGGAGGATACCAGCTTATTCGCATCTTTCTACAGACCTTAAAAGATTGATGCTCTCTTTTCGAGACATGGCTTTTTAGTTTATTTGATTTTGTGTACAAAGAAGGAGCCTGAGGAGAGAATCCTCAGGCTTTCTTCTCCACAAAACCTATTCTGAAACCGTCCGGATCTCTGATGACGAATTTAAGGATTCCATAGGGAGTCGTTTCGAGAGGAGTATCGATCTCAACAGTGTCTTTGATTCTATTCCACAGCTCCTCGACACCGGTGATTCGGAAGTTCAAGATGTCTGAATTCCTGTTTCTTTTCAATCCCGGAGTTTCGATTATCCCAAAGCCGGCCGTTCCATCGAGTTTATAGGACTGCCAGTTGGTCTGTTCGTAAAAAATATCCGGTTCGAACCCGAGGATCTCTTCGTAGAAGACTCTTGCTCTCTCAAGAGAGCTAACAGATATAGTAGCAACTTGAATTTCCATTTAAGCCTCCCAATATTAATTTGTCTTAAGAAGAATGAGGCCGGCGATAAAACCTATCAAAGTCCGACCTCAGTCAAACTGAAAGACTCATTTCTACATCACTCTATAGTTCTGATCGATTCGGTTATGCTTAGAGACGTCACCTTTCTCGACGAAGCGAGCGTGGTCAGTATTCCTGCCCCTATCGCGCCGGCAACCGCGAGAACAATTCCGATCCATGGTATCGACCAGTTGAGATGACTCATCTCGGATCTCAAGAGCGAATAGACCGTGTAAGAGAGAATCAGACCTAGAACGACAGACGATACGGCACTTATGAATCCGAAGATCAGGCCTTCGTATATAAGCATAGGTTTGAGTTGTTTTCCGGTCATGCCCACCGCTCTAAGTATTCCAAACTCTCTGCGACGCAGGATAATAGTAGTGTTTATGGTGTTTGTTATACCGCAGATGCCTATGAAGCCAACTATTGCAATAAGCCCGTACACTAGGGTTGAAAGTGTGCTAATGGCGTCTTCAGTCTCTTTCTTGTATTCACTGTATGAGATGAAGGTAGAGTTCCTGTATCTGTCGGCGATCGCTTTGATTGTTGATTCGAGAGCTTCAGCGTCGCTTCCCCTTCGAAGGTATATATCTACATACGAGTAGTGGTCCATGTAGTCCATCATGGTGAGATGAACATCGTCGCTCTCAGGCCTGAAAACCTCAATTATCTTCTCGCTGCATGCAGCAACCATTCCGCCCTCGACCGTGTAGCCGACGACTGATGGCAGCTCCTGCACTACAGCGGCAACGACGAACTCCGAGGCGACTGGGATTTCTACCATGGACTCGTTCAGATAGTACGTCTTGAGCAGAACTCTGTCTCCTGCCTTGATTCCGTGCCTGTTGCTGTTTTCTATGTCGATAATGATTACCGGTTCGGAAGTTGCTCTCGTCAAATCTATCGATCCCGAAATGACTTTCGTCTTCATCAGCTCTATACCGAGATCGTTGTAAGCGAAGAGAGCCATGCGCATTCCGCTATTATCAACTATTATTGTGCGCATTCCGGCTTCAGGAGTTGAAAACGTCCTGAACGACCTGCTATCAAGGTCCCGGTCTTCCCATTCGGTTAGCAGTCTTCCCGTAATGAACTTCGCAGCCGCAACTGTCTGTACATCTTCGAATGAGAGTATCTCTTCGATCGTTTGCTCATCGGGTCCGTCATCGTACATGCTTGCCACTCTTATTGAGAAATCCGACTTCACAACGCCCCGCGCAATTTTCTCAGTATCGAAGTTTCCGGCAAAGTACGAGAAGGCTATGAAAAGTGTTGCCGCCATCGTCATTGAAATGACAGAAATAGTCGTTGTGCGTAGGTTTCTCCTCATGTTTCTTTTCGCCAGTTTCAGTGGGATCTTCTCTCCAGACGAACTTTGCCCTTTAACGATCCCTCTGACTTCGAAGTCAGAGGGTTCGACCCCGTACTGTCTCATCGCCTCGACGGGCGAGACTTTCCCCGCCCTTAGTGCGGGAATAAGAGAAGATACGACTACAGACAGGAATCCGAGAATGGCTCCAAGTAAGAGTGATAAGGGTGTAATCATGGTTGCGAAGCCGCCTAGCCCCGTAAACTGAGATCCCGCATAGAGTGCTATTGCGAAGGAAAGCAAAACGCCTGTCGCCAGTCCTAAGGGAATACCAACAAGACTTACGAGGATCGATTCTCGGAAGACGACCTTCCTTATCTGTGCGGGAGTGGCACCGGCCGCCCTGAGAAGCCCGAATTCACGTATTCTCTCGAGAACGGATATCTGTACGGTGTTATAGATAGAGACCATTGAAGCGACTGCGACGAGCAGTCCCAGAACGACGGCCGGCCAGTTTACGGGAGATAGGTTCTCAAGAAAGTAGATCAACGAACCGTTGTAAGTTGTCTTATCTCTTATTTCGAGGTCCGAGGCAACCTTAATCGCTGCAGCTCTTATTCCGTTGTTTGGCGCATCAACGGTGAAGTAGGCGTTCTTCACCACTCTCGACTCTTCAGAAATCTCTGAAAACTCCTCAGGTGAAATTTCCACAAAGGCCTTTGACATCGCATTCTCCTGTCTAGCCTTTGATACTATCCCTACTATTTCATAGGTACGTTTCTTGCCTCCAATATCAAGTGAGACCATTTGGCCGGTTTCCGGAGTGATTCCCAGAAGCTGCGCCGAAAATGAGTCTACCGCTATCTCTCCAGGTTTTTCCGGTAAACGGCCTTCTTCTATGCTCTTTCCTCTCAGGTTGAGCGTCAACTCATTCGCTTCTTCAACAAACAGAGAAGCCTTTTCTTCGGGAAATTCAATTGTTCCGGCTATTTTCTGAATACCCAGCTTTTCAATCAAAACATGTATCTTCAAGTCCATGAGCTCGGATTCACTTGTCTCTACTACTTTGCCATGGTATCTCCCCACAGAGTTCTCCATGCTCTGAAGCTGCGAAGCTTCGATGCTTTCGAAAGTGATCATGATTGCGGTTATGAAGGCTACGGCGAGGGCCACTCCCAGGAGTGTGTACAACGTTCTCCTAAGTCGTCTCGAAAGGTACTTTCTGCTTAGTTCTGTATAACGCTTCATACCTTCTGACCTCCCAGGGTCGAAGAAAAGACGTTGCCCACGTCTGCATTCGAGTAGTCCGAAACGATCTCGCCGTCCTCCAGAGTGATTATTCTGTCGGCTCTTTCTGCAATACCCTCTTCATGAGTCACTATTACGAGAGTCTGGTGGAATTTCCTCGCGCTTATTTTAAGCAGGTCCATGACTTCCTGGCTCGTCTTGCTGTCGAGATTTCCTGTCGGTTCGTCGGCAAAGACGATAGCGGGTTTCGTTATGAGAGCCCTGGCTATGGCCACCCTCTGTTGCTGGCCGCCTGAAAGGGCAGACGGGAGGTGATCGATTCTGTCTTCCAGTTTCATAAGCCTTATGAGTTCGTTCAGATAGGGCTCGTCGACCTTTCTTTCGTCCAGGATCAGCGGGAGTTCAATGTTTTCCCTGGCAGTCAGGACGGGAATCAGGTTGAAAAACTGAAAGACAAACCCGATTCTTCTTCTTCTGAAGATCGAAAGCTGCGTATCCGTCATGGTGTAGAGATTCTTGCCGTCTATGTGGACGCTTCCCGCGGTAGGCCGATCAAGCCCCGCAAGCAGATGAAGGAGCGTACTCTTTCCCGAGCCACTAGGCCCGACTATCGCAATGAACTCGCCCTCCTCGACGGAAAGCTCCGCCCCTTTGAGCGCTGTGACTGCGTTCGCGCCAGATCCATATACTTTTCTCAGTCCAGTAGTTTTGAGTACTTCCATAATCCGCCTCCTTATTGTTTTCTTTTCAGAGTATAAGGAGTCTTTCTTATTCGTAGATGAAGGATAAGCTTAAGAAATCGCAAGGTTAAGCCCTCATTCTTCCCGTCTTACGGGGAGCTCTATTGTGAAAGTCGACCCTCTTTCCGTAGATGACTTCAGCTTTATGTCGCCTTGGTGTCTCTCAATAATCGCTTTAGCCAGCGATAGCCCGAGCCCTGAACCCTTTTTCGATCTACCGGCAGAACTGCCCCGGTAGAAACTCTGAAAGATCTTCGATGAATCTTCTTGCGAGACCCCGGGGCCTTCGTCCGAGACGCTTATATAGGCGTAGGTCTCGCTCCTTGAAATTGACACAGCTACCGAGCCGCCTTCAGGGGAGTAATCAATGGCGTTCTTAAGGAGATTGCCAATAGCCTGCGAAATCCACTTCTCATCACAGAAGACCATAGCCGACGATTCGGTATTATGCCAAATCTCGACCTTCTTTCCGCGAGCTATCTCGATGTAGCTTCTCATTACATCTCTCGCCAGTTCTGCGAGATCTGCCTTTCTGAATTTAAATCTGATAGCGCCCGATTCTATCCTTGCTATGTTGAGAACGTCGCCGATGAGCCATTCCATTCTCTCGATATCTTCGCCGCTTCTGCTCAGAAACTCTTCAATCTGTTCTCTTTCCATATTTTTCCCCTCTATCATTAACTCATTCATCGTTTTTAGGGAGGCAAGGGGTGTCTTTAGTTCATGCGAGATGAAAGAGATGAAGGCCCTCATCCTGTCGCGCTCGGAATCAACGCTTTCCATGGTCTTTTCCAGTCTTCTGCTGAGAGCATTCAGTTGTGCCGAGAGGATGGCCGTGTCCCCCTCGCCGTCGAAAATCGATTTACCATCGTATCTCCCGCTCATCAGGGCGTCCAATCTCAGCGATGTTTCTTTCAGAAAGTCGGACTGTTTTTTCGCTATGAGGGAGAGGAGTGAAACCCAGAGAAGAACAAGACTTATAGAAGAAAGCAAAATTATCGTAACTATCCTGGAGCGGAAATTCTTGTAAGTAGATCCATAGCTTTCGGGAGGCGCTTCTGTGTATCCATAGGGCTTGAGAAGCTTCAGCGCAGCTTCGAAGTCTTCAGGCCGACTCTCAGAGAGCAGCCTCTGAAGCGTCTCATCCGAAAGGCCACCCAGCGAAACCAGCCTTCCAATTAACGAGATCTCCCTTTCATACTGACGACTTCTCTGTTCCTGCAATGCAGACCATGTGAGCAGCACGGCGGTAATGACAACCGCTAGAGAGATCACAATGCCGGCAACTGAGGCCAGTCTATTGGCTTTTTCTCTGAAGAGGAATCTTAACATCTACTTCTCCCCATTCCACCTGTAACCCAGGCCTCTCAACGTTTCAATAAGCTTCGGCTTTGAGGGATCTTCCTCCACCTTCTCTCTGAGCTTTCGGATATGAACAGAGAGGGTGTTGTCATCAATGAATTCACCGTCTACATCCCATACCTTCTGAAGGAGCCGATCCCTTCCGAGGACAATACCTTCGTTCTCCATAAGAGTTCTGAGTATTTTGAACTCCGTTGGAGTGAGGATGATCTCTTTCTCGTATCTGTAAGCTCTCATCTTGGAGGAGTCCAGTTCTATGGGGCCTGACTTGAGCGAACTAACGCCGTCAACCGAACGTTTCTGAATTCTCCGCGCATTGGCTTTGATTCGCGATATGAGCTCTCTTAGTCTGAATGGTTTCGTTACGTAATCGTCCGCCCCGCTCTCGAGACCCATTACGATATTCACTTCCTCGTCCCTTGCAGTAAGGAAGATTATTGGCATCTCTGATCTTTCGCGGATCTTCTTGCAGAGTTCAAATCCGTTTCCGTCGGGGAGCATTACATCCAGAAGCGCCAGATCAAAGTCTCCGCTCTCTAGCATTTCGAGAGCATACGACACGCTCCCGGCTAAGGTCGTTACCCACCCCTCCTGCGTGAGCGCATAGCTTATGCCGTTCGCAAGGTTTTCGTCGTCTTCAACTAGCAGAATCCTGAGCAATCGTATCACCTCCGAATGGCCATTACCGGTCCTTGTAGATCTGGCGTTTCTATTATATATGGAATGCAAATGTATAGAAAAGCGCCGAGAAATATCGGCGTACGCAATGCCGACTCCGTCGGGAAGTGATGCTGGGAAGAGCATCCCAGGAAGTGATGCGCCGAAAAACCCGGCGGAAGTGATGCCCGGAGGATCATCCGGGGAAGTGAGGCTGCTTCGCAGGAAGTTTTCTCAGGTCCACCGTCCCCGCCAGCTGAGGCCCAGAGAAAGGAGTCAAATGCCGTCATTCCGACAAAGCTCCCGGTCGGAATCTCGATACTATTGCTTCACGGCTCTCCCCGGCGAACGGAGAACGATTCAACGGTCAAGAAGTGTCTCCTGCTCTTCCGACCCCGTACGCCCAACCTCTAACCTCGTTTTTTGTGATCCCTTCTTAAATCCCCGCTTGAGCGGGGGGGACCGCTTGCGGTGGGGAGTGTGCTCTTTGAACAACGTTTTGAATAGATTGGCCTGTTCGAAATTGAACGATATATTCACTACTTCACGTTATTTGGTCTGTGATCCATATGTATGCACCTACCAGCAATCAGGAATGAACATCGAACAACCGCTCTAAAATGACTATTTGAGAGCATCAACTTTTCTCGCATACAAAGACCAACACCCTCCGCCACTACGTGGCCCTCCTNNAAGGGAGGATTTAAGATCAGGATCATTAGGAGCCAAATATAAACTCGTGCAAAAAAGCAGCTAATTTATGGTATTTGACTCCCTGACGTATAGGTAATGAAGAGCTCTAAAGAGGGGATTTAGGAGCGAAGATCAGAATTAGTGAGAAAGAAGATTGTTGAGAGCTTCGCATGGAGAATATAAGAGAGTTGATAATTCTGAGAACGTCATATCTCATCATGCTTAAGCAAGAGCCATCCTTGGCCCTTCGTCCCAGATCATAGACCTGTCCTCAGACAAGATCGAGATAGGACGAGGAAGATAATTTCGAGACATTCGCTATGCTCACGAGAAGGCGAGAGAAACGTCTCGCCCGGTTCTCCTTATCTCGTGGTCCTTAACGAAGAACTTTGACACAAAGTGTCGAAGAAGCATTTTTCCAGCGTAAGCCTTCAGTGTTTCTTATCCAGGTGGCTCTTTCCTTCTCGAAGGACGCCTTTTCACAACGTTTTACGACCAGAGAGGAGAGGGTGTCTTTTCTTGCGCTAGCGAGCATCACTTCCCGACGAAGTCGGCCTCACTTCCTGCCGGAGGCAGCATCACTTCTGATTTTGATGCCACCAACCCACTACTCCCTACCACGTTTCTTACAAGAAAACGTTCCTAATTCGAATAAATCACATTGGCAAAGTCCTGAAGCTCATCCGGAGAGATCAAGTAGTAAATATCCTCGGATTTCATGACGAAGACTTCCGATCTTGCAGTCATGATGAAGGCCTTGGAGCCATTTCTGAGTCGGAACCAGCCCACTTTGTATAGACCTGTAGATGCTCCGTTGGTTCTTACTGTCGGCTCGAAGTCTCTCTCTTCCGTCCAGTCGATAATTCCAACGATTTCAGCCGAATCTATCTCTATCGTTTTCCTTCCGAAGGGAAGTGCGTTCAGAACAACATTTTCACCGTCGAATTTGACAGCGTTTGTGAATGGAAATATCAGGAAGAGAAATATAAAGAAGACGAACAAACTGCCTGTGATTATTAGTGAAATAATCTTCTGCCAGCCCTTTGTTTTGAATAGAGAGAAAACGAATATCACACCAACGAAAATAACGATTCCAATATTCAGCATAATCGCAGATGTGGGTAATGAAAATTTGAACACGATTGTCTCCATTTCTTGCCTCCTCACAGGAAATTCGATTCAATTATTACACATTCGAGCTCTCCTGATCTTCATATGATCGTAGGCATCATGACTCTGTGGCGGTTCGGTACAGAGAGCTCTTTATCTGAAGGGTTTAAAGTGCAAGTTTCTACTGTACCTCGTTAGATCTGTCTGATGGAAAAAGACTGATTTCTATGCTATATACAAGACTAAAAGCTGGTTTTGCCCGTTATTCCGTCTCGTTTTTTTCAGGCCAGATGTCATAGAATGGCCTTGAGATTCCCCGCAGCGAGTGCCTTCTTTCTTATCTGAACTTGCTCCAGAAGATTAAGCGGGCGCAGTTTTCTTGGAGATGTGCTCATGAAGAAGTGGTAGCTGGTGTCTCTAGCCGTGATTATGGTATTGCTGCTTGGCGGATGTTTTTCATTTGACGACATGCTAAATGGCATTTGGGAAGGAGTCATTACTGATGCCTACGGTGACTATGATACTGTTCTAGTGATTAACTCAAACAACACCGGATCTATATCGTTCGACAATGACTCTTACAGTGTGAACGTAGTAAATAGAAGAGCCAACCAGAGTTTTGTCGGAGAATACGGCTGGTACGACTCCTATTGGATCGAGAGAACCATTCAGGCCGAACTGATAAACTACGGCACATTGCGGATAAAGATATACGATAATTTCGGCGATCTCATCAGCGATGGCTTCCTGTATAAGTAGCCTTGTACTTACTGCTTAAGTACGGCCGCCCTGATACAAGAAAGCTAGTATTATTCCTGAAACTATAACTTTCAAACTTTGGTCTGGGAGTTTTCTTTTGTACGGTAGATTCCGAATCCAAGCATTATATTTCACCGGTTCTAGTCAGGGCAAGCAAGTTTAACTAATATAACTCAAACGACCTTATCACTTTTTCTTTCCATTATTGCTTTGCAAATTTTAGATGTCAAAACGTGTTAATTTCCGAAGATCTCTTCATAAGCGAGTTATTGCAGATATCTGGAACCTGCCAGGAGTAGTCAATGAAAGAGATTTGGCTTGCATTTGTTCATTATTCGGAGCGCGAAGGTTTCTTCGAGTAGATATCTGGCATTTGCTCTGATTTTGAAGGTCTTTGTGATAATATCCTGAAGGCATTTATCTTGTGACTATATTAACTATCTTCGATCGTTTTCTTCTATGCCAATAAGGTTATGCTAGAGCGATCCCGGAATGCTGCTTTCAAAAATTATTTCGTGGTTTTTCACTTCCAGAAAGGTCATTAAAAAGTGAATCCAAGAGGAGATGGTTGTATGGAAATTCAAAGTTCCAGGTTACTGAGAAAAGTGCTTATTGGAGCCACCGGAAGCGCTCTCGCTCTCACATCTGCGTTTGCGGCCAACTATGAAGACACTATGCCGCTCGAAACCGTAAAACCGGCCCCTAATCTTGAGGAGGTGATACCTCATCCGGAGCAGAGAGAAGAAGCAATGGCGAAGTTGGCGGAGTTTGAGAGCAGAACTGGGAAGCGGCCCAACATACTTGTATACCTAATGGATGATGTCGGTTGGGGGGACCTCGGTGTTTATGGTGGAGGTGTCGCTGTAGGAGCGCCGACTCCAAACATGGATGCACTTGCAAGAGACGGACTCATGCTTACTTCTACTTATTCGCAACCTTCTTCTTCACCAACAAGGGCGACTCTTCTTACGGGACAGCTCCCAGTCAGGCATGGAATACTAAGGCCAACGCTGTACAACGAGCCTGGAGGACTGACAAATGCAGTTACACTTGCCCAGTTGTTGAGCGATGCCGGCTACGTTACTCAAGCTGTTGGAAAATGGCACATGGGAGAGAATCCCGGTTCTCAGCCTCAAAACGTTGGATTTGATGACTTCTCGGGTTTTCTCAGCGTGTCGGACCTGTACACAGAGTGGCGGGATCCATACTTCTATCCCGAAATTGCCAACAGCGAAGAGAGGACCGAGATGATACGGGAGTGGGCTTTCGAGAAGTACTGGGTTCACGCAGAAAAGGGCGGCACCATCGAACAGGTTAAAGAGATAGATATCGAGGTATCTTCTCATCTAGACGAGTACTGGAAAGACTACTCGATTGAATTTATTGAAAAGATGGCCGATAGCGACCAGCCGTTCTTCCTTTACCACTGCACGAGGGGAGCTCACTTTGACAACTATCCCAGAGACGAGTATGAGGGGTCGTCTCCGGCCAAGCAGGTTTACAAAGACACAATAGTCGAACTTGACGACATACTGGGTGAGCTGGTCGCAGCACTCGAGAGAACTGGACAACTTGAGAACACACTGATTTTCATCGCGTCCGACAACGGTCCAGAGATGGAATCATGGCCGGACAGCGCCTATTCGCCGTTTAGAGGTTCGAAAGGTTCAACCTGGGAAGGTGGCGTCAGAGTACCGGCAATCTTCTACTGGAAGGGAATGATAGAACCTGGACGGGCCTCCGACGGCCTCTTCGACATTGCCGATATCTTCAATACATGCCTTACACTTGCAGGCGCAACCGATTCTATACCTTCCGATAGGTTCATTGACGGAGTAGACCAGACTTCATTCCTCCTGGCCGAGGAGGGACTCTCAAACAGGAAGTACATCTACTACTGGCTTATGAGCTACTTCTCCGCCGTAAGGGTAGCCGAGTACAAATACGTACAGTTTGCCGAATCGGATTCGGGAGAGGGAATCGTTAATCCCGGAGGCTTTACCGGTTACATAATGGCCTTCCCGTATTATCACCTGTACAATCTCTATCTGGATCCGAAGGAAGAACACAACGTCTCTATAAGAAAACTGGTTTTCACAGATCTCTTCTTGGAAGCCATAAAGAAACATATTGACACATTCCGTGAATATCCACCTGCAGTTAAAATCATCACGGGTCACTAGAACGAACAAGGGAATAGCTCGCATAGAGGGAGAGCAGTAGATGGCAGAGGGCGCAGTCGATAGGAGAACGAGGGAAAGTATAAGTGCGTTTCACGTTATGGTCAAACCCACGGGAGCCCTATGCAATCTCGACTGTGCCTACTGCTTCTATCTGCATAAACAGGAGCTTATAAACAGCAGAAACGTTATAAGCGACGAGGTTCTGGAGAGGTTCATCTATGAATACATCAACTCACAGACAGTTCCGGAGATAGTTTTCACCTGGCAGGGAGGGGAGCCGACACTACTTGGAATCGAGTTCTTCAAAAAGGTTGTCGATTATGAGAGGCTTTACTGTCCTCCGGGCAAGAAGATTGCCAACGATCTCCAGACAAACGGAACCCTGCTAGATGAAAAGTGGTGCTCGTTTCTCAAAGAACACAACTTTCTCGTTGGAATAAGCATCGACGGGCCGGAGAGACTGCATAACGTCTACAGAAAGACCAGGAGCGGCGGCCCGACCTTCCAGAAGGTCATCAATGCTGTAAGACTTTTGCACAAGTACGAAATTCCCTTCAATACCCTGACCGTGGTTAACAGAATAAACGCAAAGTATCCTGGAGAGGTGTATCGCTTTTTGAGGGATACAGCCGGCTCAACCAGAATGCAGTTCATCCCTATCGCAGAACCAAAGGTGTTTAGGAGCTCGCCCACTACATTCATTCCCGAAGACAGTATGCCGATTACAGGATCTATTGAAGCCCTGCCAGGTAAGCACGGTTCGCTCGTTGCCGACTGGTCGGTCGTTCCTGAAGACTACGGGAGTTTTCTAAACGGGGTTTTCGATATCTGGTACAGGGACGATGTTGGCAAAGTCTTTGCCTTTCTCTTTGAGTGTGCCCTTGCCCAATGGCTCGGGATGGAGGCATCATTGTGCATCTTCTCTGAAACTTGCGGAAAGGCACTTGCACTGGAGGCCGATGGAAGCCTGTACTCCTGCGACCACTTTGTCTATCCCGAGCACAGGCTTGGAAGCATTAAGGACCGGAGGTTGCTCGAAATGGTGACTTCGACATCACAGACTGTCTTCGGGGTTTCGAAAGCTGCCACACTGCCGGAATACTGCAACAAGTGCGAATACCTTTTCGCCTGTCACGGAGAATGCCCGAAAAACAGATTTGTCAAAACGCCAGATGGAGAACCGGGACTTAACTACCTTTGCCCCGGACTGAAAAAATACTTCTCCCATATAGATCCATACATGAAAAAGCTTGCCGAAGAGTATCGGACGAGAAAGTGAAAGAGTCCGGAACTTATCTTACCGAAGTGTGTTCAGTGATTCAAGCAACTTATCCAGGATCGTGTTGACCGTATCTCTTTCCTTTTGCGAAATTGAATTGGCAATCGAACCATAGATCTCTCCGAGCACTGCCATTGACTTTTGAAATATCTCTCTTCCCTTAGCCGTTATTGAGACTATGTTTGCTCGCTTGTCCTCAGAGGACTGTTCTCTCGTTATAAGCTGCTTCTTCGGAGGGAGTTCTGCGTTAGAGCTCTTTCAAGAAGACTCGGTATTTCCGAGCCAGCCGTCTCTCAGCATCTTAAGGTGCTTCGAAGCGCGCATCTTGTCAAGGGCCATAAGAAAGGATATTTCACCCATTATTCTGTGGACAGAGAAAAGTTGAAGGAGTTGTCGAATAGACTTGCTGAGCTCTGTGAAGAATCTTCAGATACTCTTCTCTCTAACAGCATTGCAATTCTGCAGGAATCGATTAGCGGTAGTTTGGACTCCAGTGGGGAAAGCGATTAGGTTTCTAGGATAAGTCTATAGGGATTTGGTGAAATATACAAGTTTGGGGGGGTAATCGCTTTGGGAATTATTGAAGTCTCCGGCCTTTCAAAAAACTACAACGGCTTCACTGCCGTGAAAAGTATCGACTTCTCGGTTGAAAAGGGAGAGGTATTCGGTTTCCTTGGACCTAACGGAGCCGGAAAGACTACTACGATAAACATGCTCACGGGTCTGGCAAGACCCACTTCGGGAAGGATCGATATTGCAGGCAAAGACGGTATCAGAGAGATCAAGAAGGTTCAGAGATTGATCGGGATTGTTCCTGATGAGAGCAACCTTTACGATGATCTTAGCGGCTATGAGAACCTTGTCTTCTGTTCGGCTCTCTATGGGGTCAGAAAGTCTGAAAGAGAAGAAAAGGCGAGGTCTCTGCTGAAGCAGTTTGGCCTTGATGATACAGGAAAGAGACCTTTCAAGGCTTTTTCAAAGGGGATGAAAAGAAAGCTCACGATCGCTGCGGGCTTAATTCACGATCCAGAGATTCTCTTCCTCGATGAACCCACTACAGGCATCGACGTCGAAAGCGCAAGGCAGATAAGGTCTTTGGTAAGAGAACTGAACGACCGGGGAACCACGATCTTTCTGACCACGCATTACATAGAAGAGGCCGAAAGGTTGTGCGATAGGATTGGTTTCATCGTCGGGGGAAGAATTGTAAAGATAGGTACCGTGGCCGACCTGATGAAAGAAGCTCAGAGAGAAAATATTGTTGAATTCACTCTTGGAAGTGATCCCGTTGATCTCAAGAAGCAATTGATTGAAGAGTTCAGCAACGTGACTATAAACCTCCGACCTGGTAACACACTTAGAATAACCTCTTTGGAATCAATAAAATTAATGCCGTTTATGAGCTTCTTCGGTTCCCGTGGGATCGATGTATACGAGGCGAAGATAGTCAGACCGTCCCTTGAGGAGGTCTTTGTCAAAGTGACCGGAATAGAGGTTGAGAAGATGAAGACAGAGAAAGAGGGGAAGAAAAAATGAGTGGAGTAGCCTACTGGACAATCCTTATGAAGGATATGAAGAACTACTATTTGAAGCCACCAAACATAAGCTGGGGAATTGTGTTTCCTATCTCATGGACCCTCATGTTCTTTGTGCGATCGGGAAGCGACGTAGAAATAAGAGACATTTTGCCGGGGGTTATGGCTCTCTCCGTTCTCTTTGGGACTACATCGATGCTTGCAGTTGCGATAACTTTCGAACGAAAAAGTAGGTCATTTGAACGCTTGCTTCTAGCTCCCATAAGCCTCAAGCTTCTAATGCTTGCAAAAACCACTGGGGCAATACTTTTCGGAATTATCAACGCTTTTGTTCCGGTTCTCTTTGCCCTCTTGATTGTCGACCTATCTGGAATAAACTGGTTCCTGGTTTCAGTTAGTGTGCTGCTAATTGCCGTGACTTCGACCTTTCTTGGTCTTTTCATAGCAGTTTCGGCTAGCGAAGTATTCGAAGCGCAGACGTTTTCTAACTTCTTCCGTTTTCCTATGATGTTTCTTTGTGGTCTCTTCATCCCTATAGAGAATCTGCCGGCGTTTTTGAGACCATTTTCCTTCGTCCTTCCACTGACCTATGGTGCCGATTCTCTTAAACACGCTATAAACAGAAATGGAATCATAGATCCTCTGGCGAGCGTTTTTATATTGCTGGGCTTTGCCGCACTGCTCTTTTTAATAAGTACGCGGAATATTGAGAGAAGATGGATCTACTAGAGTCCAGGGTTAAATGAGTCTGATTTTTCAGTAATCCTTTGGGACCAAGTACAATGTCTTCTTTTCGGTTGAAGCTGCGCCGATTACTCTGTCAAGAGCCTTTCTGAAATTCGACTCTGTTCTTTCCTTTGCCTTTCGCTGCGTATAACAGGTGGTCGGTCTTTTAAATGAAATGAGTCGCATCTTCGCCTGACCAGCTGGAGACACCAGCGCTCATCGTCACCTTAGGATATGTGGTCTTGGCCAGCTCATCCCGGAGACGATCTGCGGTAGAACTTGCCATTTGCAAATCGCTTGAGGGCAAAAGAACAAGAAATTCCTCGCCACCATACCTGAAAACGAAGTCAACCTTTCTTAGAGAAGACCTGATTATGCCCGCCACATTCTTGAGAAGGATGTCCCCCTGCAGGTGACCATAAGTATCGTTGACGTTTTTGAAGTTGTCAAGATCTATCATGATCATGGATAGAGGAGTCCCGTATCTTGTGGCTCTATTTATCTCTCTTTCTATTATGGGGTACATCTTCTTCTGGTTGAGGAGGCCGGTCAATGGATCTATCTCGGCCTGTTTCTCGAGTAGCTCATTTGCCTTCTTGAGTTTGCTGTCGATTTCGAGAAGTTCTTCATATTGCTTTTCGATAGTTGTCTTTGCTTCCTGAAGTTCTAAGTTCTGGTGTGCCAAGAAGGCGAAGAAGGGAAATTCTAGCCATGCTTAAT
>NPIE01003024.1_pt2 | contig 15914 bp, 13 predicted proteins | sample 8637661 | NCBI WGS metagenome assembly NPIE01 (sample SAMN07420842, study PRJNA396082) | bioreactor metagenome | isolation source: sample BA12 brine-fed electro-methanogenic bioreactor BA | place: Japan: Kochi | collected 2016-12-09 | reverse complement strand
TAGAACACGTCGCCCGGATAGGCTTCGCGGCCCGGCGGACGCTTGAGCAGCAGCGACACCTGGCGGTAGGCCCAGGCCTGCTTGGTCAGATCGTCGTAGACGATCAGCGCGTCTTCGCCGCGATCACGGAAATATTCGCCCATGGCGCAACCGGCGTACGGCGCGATGTACTGCATCGCGGCCGAGTCGGAGGCGTTGGCGGCGACCACGATGGTGTGCTCCATCGCGCCGTGCTCTTCGAGCTTGGCGACGACGCCGGCGACCGAAGAGGTCTTCTGGCCGATCGCAACGTAGATGCACTTGATGCCGGTGCCCTTCTGATTGATGATCGCGTCGATCGCGACCGCAGTCTTGCCGGTCTGGCGATCGCCGATGATCAGTTCGCGCTGACCGCGGCCGACCGGCACCATCGCATCGATCGACTTCAAGCCGGTCTGGACCGGCTGACTGACCGACTGGCGGGTGATCACGCCCGGCGCGATCTTCTCGATCGGCTCGAATCCGGCCGCCTCGACCGGACCGGCACCGTCGATCGGCTCGCCGAGTGCATTGACCACGCGGCCTAGCAGGCCTTCGCCGACCGGCACCTGCAGGATCTTGCCGGTGCAGCGGGCCGTGTCGCCTTCACGCAGGTGTTCGTAGTCGCCGATGATCACCACGCCGACCGAGTCGCGCTCGAGGTTCAGCGCCAGGCCGTAGGTATCGCCGGGAAATTCGATCATTTCTCCCTGCAGCGCGTCGGCCAGGCCATGAATCCGGCAGATGCCGTCGGAGACGCTGACGATGGTGCCCTCGTTGCGGGACTCTGAGACGACATCGAACTGTTCGACGCGCTTGCGGATCAGTTCGCTGATTTCGGTCGGATTGAGTGTCTGCTGCATGACTTGTTTACTCGTGATTTCGGTTGCGTTTCCGCAAAAAATGGATTCGTCCGGGGCCCGGGTGCCTAACGCACCAGCGCGCGCCCAAGCTGTTCGAGTCGACCACGCACGCTGGCGTCGATGACCTTGTCGCCGGCCCGGACCACCAGGCCGCCGATCAGCGATTCATCGATATCGGTCTGCATTTCGATCTCGCTGCCGAAGCGTTCGCGCAGCCGGCCCGCGAGCTGTTCGAGCTGGGCTTGTTCCATCGGCACTGCCGAGGTCACGTTGACCATCAGCTTGTGGTTGCGGGCACGCTTGAGTTGCTCGAACTGGCTTGCAATTTCCGGCAACAGCTCAAGCCGCCGATAATGCATCAGCACCTTGACGAAGCTCCGGAAGGCCAGATCCAGTGCGTCACCCAGTACGGCATCGAACAGACCCAGCAGCTGACGCTCGTCGACCCGCGGATGGCCGATCACGCGCTGCATCGCAGGCGAGTCGACCGCCACCGCGGCCCGAGCCAGGTTGGCGCTCCAGCGCTCCAGCGTGCCGGCCTGGTCGGCCAGACCGAAGGCGGCCCGCGCATACGGTCGAGCAAGTGTCGTTTCGGCAAGCATGATCGATTACAGCTCCGCAGCCAGCTTGTCGAGCAGCTGGCGGTGGCGGTCGGCATCGAGTTCCTGCTGGATGACGCGACTGGCACCGGCCACGGCCAGCTCGGCCAGCCGTTCGCGCAGCACTTCGCGCGCCTGGTTGGCTGCCAGTCGAATATCGGCCTCGGCCGCAGCAACCTGGCGGTCGCGCTCGGCGATCGCATCCTGCTTGGCCTGCTCGACGATCTGGTTGCCGCGCTTGCTGGCCTGATCGATGATTTCACCGGACTTGACGCGCGCCTGGCGAATGACCTGCTCAGCCTCATGCTGCGCTCGTTCAAGCGCCTTTTCAGCCTCATCGGACTGAGCGAGACCTTCGGCGATCTTCTGTCGGCGCTGTTCCATGGCCTGGGTCAGCGGCGGCCAGACGAACTTCATCGTGACCAGCACCAGCACCAGAAAAGTGGTGGCTTGACCGATCAGGGTGCCTAGAGAGACATCCATATCAACTCCCTGCCTTGTCGTTCAGGTGGTTCGAAGCGTGTGCGGCCCGATCAGCTGCCGAGTGCGGCCAGCAGCGGATTGGCAAACAGCAGCAGGGCAGCGAAGGCCACACCGATGATCGACAGCGCGTCAAGCAGACCGGCAATGATGAACATGCGGACCTGCAGCATGCCGGCCAGTTCCGGCTGACGGCTGGCGCCTTCGAGAAACTTGCCGCCGAGCAGACCGAAGCCGATGCCGGTGCCGAGTGCGGCAAAGGCGAAGATCAGACCGACGGCGATGGCGGTATTGGCCTGGATAAGAGCGATGGTTTCCACTTGGAGTCTCCTGACAGTGTTGTGCTTGTAAATCAGCGGTTAATGAAAGATGGCGCGGTCAAAAATCAGTGTTCTTCATACGCCAGCGACAGGTACACGATCGTCAGCGTCATGAAAATGAAGGCCTGCAGCGGAACCACCAGAATGTGGAACACCGCCCAGGCGCCGCCGGGGATGAACTGGATCCACCACGGCAACATTGCAATCAGGATGAAGATCAGCTCGGCCGCGTACAGGTTGCCGAACAGTCGCAAGGCGAGCGATACCGGCTTTGCAATCAGCTCGACCAGGTTGAGCAGGATGTTGGCCGGCCACAGCAACGGGTTCTTGCCGAACGGATGGAACAGCAGTTCGCGACCGAAACCGCCCAGCCCCTTGCCCTTGACGCTGTAGACAAGAATCAGCACCAGCACCGACAGCGACAGAGCAAATGGCGCGTTGACGTCGGCCGAGGGTACGACGCGCATGTATTCCAGGCCGAGCGCGTGATAGGCCAGCAGCGGGATGTAATCGACCGGGATCAGATCCATCAGATTCCACAGGAAGACCCAGACGAAGATCGTCAGCGCCAGCGGGGCGACGAACTGGCGCGGACCGTGGAAGGATTCCTTGACCGAATTGTCGACGAACTCGACCAGCACTTCGACGAAATTCTGCAGCGTGCCCGGCACACCCGAGGTGGCGCGGCGCGCGGCCAGCCAGAACATGAACACCATCAACAGACCAAGCGCGATCGAAAAGAACAGGGTATCGAGATGGAAAGTCCACAGACCCTCGCCCACGGTGAGGTGCTCGAGATGATGCGAAACGTATTCGGTCGGCGAAGCGCCGGCGGCTGCGATTGCGAAGTTCACGATTGCGCGTACCTGAAAATCAACTCAGTCCTGCTGAATCAAGCGCCGTTCGCGGATCGACCCACGCGAATCAGCGCTACCCAGTAGGCCACCAGAGTGGCCACGTAGCCGGCCAGAACCGGCATGAACCATTGTGCGAACCAGACCGCGACGACCACGAACAGCACCACGGCGAGCGCGAGCCTGGTCGCCATGCCGCGATAGAACGCCGCCGTCATGGCCGCCACGTTCGCCGGGGCGGCTCCAACCCGGAGCGCAGCCACTGCGGTCAACACGATCCCGACGCCGCCGCCGGCAATCACCGCCAGCGCCGTCGACGCACCACCGAGAAACGCCGCTGGCACCGCGACCGCGACCGCCAGCACCGCCTGGGTGCGCAGCAGCCACACGACCATTCGGACGAAGGCTGCCGGATCGCTCTCGGGCGGGCGCTGTTCCGGCGAGTCCGATGCTTGCGACACCGCCTGATCCCCGTGATCCGTCAAAAACAAGCGGCTCGAGTCAAGACCGAGCCGCAAAGCCGCTGAAGTATAGCAGCATCACGCGTGAAGCTGGGCGAAAACCTGCCCCTGTTCTTTGATCACTTTGTCCTGAACCCGAGATTTCGAATGCGGGGATCCGACCTAAGACCACATCCGCTTGCGCATCCGCGGCCCGGCGGAACGCGCCGCAATCCCGTCGCTTCCTGCCAGGTGCCGCTCGCCGGCACACCCATCGACGGATCCTAGTGAACAGCCGGGTCGACATTTCGTCGGCGTTCGGCTGCGGAATTGACCCGGATCAGATTGTTTGGGCCTCGAATATGCAATTTTTTGCATGTAGAAGTCGGCCAGCCGGATCGTCATGGCGATCCAATCAGCCGAACGCTGGAGATTCAGCGCTGACGGAGTCCGAAATCATGCCCCACGAACAGATCCCTTTTCGCGCTGGCTCGATCGCATCTTGCCGGCGATCGCCCGCACCATCGATTCGGCGGACGGCCTTGTCGATCGCGGTTTCTGCGGCACTGGCAGCGGCGGTAACGATGGCGGCTGCCCAACATGCCGAGGCTCAGAGCTTTCCTGCCGTCGTGCCGCTTTCCAGCCTGGACGGCAGCAACGGCTTCAAGCTGACCGGCGAGGCAGAACTGCGCGAGTCCGGTCGGTCGGTCAACATCATCGGCGACGTCAACGGCGACGGGATCGACGATGTGATCGTCGGCACACCGGCAAGCGAAATCGGTTCCAGCATCTACGGTGGTCGGAGTCATGTGGTGTTCGGGCAGAGCACCGCCGAGGGGCCTTTTCCTGCAATCCTTGCTGTAGTGGACCTCGACGGCAGCAACGGTTTCCGGCTGGACGGCGACGCCGAGGAGTTCGAACACACTGGTTGGGCGGTTTCCGGCGCGGGCGATCTGAACGACGACGGCATCGATGACCTCGTGATCGGCGCGCCCCAATCGCGTGCCAGCGGGATCAGCAGCGGCAGCAGCTACGTGGTCTTCGGCCGGGATCCGACGACCCAGGGCGGCTTCCCGGCTACGGTGGTTTTGGCCGAGCTCGACGGCAGCGACGGCTTGAGAATCGACGGCGCCGGCTCGTATAGTTCATTCGGCACCTCGGTGAGCGGCGCAGGAGATGTAAATCACGACGGAATCGATGATCTGATTATCGGAGATCGAAGGGCTTCACCGAACGGAATCAGCTCAGGTGCCGCCTACGTCATATTCGGCCGCGACGTGTCGGTCGCGGGGGACTTCCCAGCCACGCTGAGCGCGACCGATCTGGACGGGACCAACGGCTTCCGCCTTGAAGGGGTGGACATGCTCGACTACTCGGGCAACGCGGTCGCTGCTGGCGGTGACATCAACGGCGATGGGATCGATGACGTCCTCGTCGGGGCCTACCGCGCCGATCCGAACGGGGCGTCCTACAGCGGAAGCGCCTTCGTCGTGTTCGGGCGCGACACCGCGGTCAGCGGTGATTTCCTGCCGAGCCTCGATCTAGCAACCCTGGACGGCACCTCCGGCCTCCGACTCAATGGAGCCGAGCAAAACGACCGCGCCGGTCACTCGGTCGCGGGCGTCGGCGACATCAACGGCGATGGCTTCGACGACCTGATCGTCGGAGCGCCCTATGCCGACTCTACCGACATCAACGCCGGAACCGGCTATGTGCTTTTCGGCAGAAACACGGCGCAGAGCGGCGCCTTCCCCGCCGTGCTCGAACTGGCACAGATCGACGGCGCCGGTGGCTTCCGCATCGACGGTGAAGCAATCGGGCATGAAGCCGGCCATGCGGTCAGCCGTGCCGGAGATGTCAACGGTGACGGTCTGAGCGACCTGTTCATCAGCGCCCCGAATGCCGATCCGGACGGCACCTTCAACGGCGGCAGCAGCTACGTCGTGTTCGGCCGCGACTCGGGCTTTGCGACGATCCTGAACCTGGGCCAGATCGACGGCAACAACGGCTTCCGTATCGACGGCGAAGACGGGGTCGACTATGCTGGCCGCGCGATCGGCGGAGGCGGGGATTTCAACGGCGATGGCTTCGACGACCTGATCATCGGCGCGCCCGGAGCCGCAGCCAGCGGAAGTGCTTATGCCGGCGCCAGCTACGTGGTATTCGGCGGTGTCTCCGGCCCCGGTCTGATTCCCGCCATTGCCGTGGCCACCGATCCGCTGGAATTCGGCGACATCGCGCTGGGTGGCACCGGAACGGCCTCGCTGCAGGTCGACAACCCCGGCAGCGGCGCGCTAACGGTATCGATGCTGTCGATCTCGGGCCCGCAGGCCGCCGAATTCAGCATCACGCTCGACGGCTGCAGCGGCGCAGCAGTCGAACCGGGGATGTTCTGCACCATCGATCTCGAGTTTTCACCGACCGCGGCCGGCGTTCGAACCGCAAGGCTGCGGATCGAATCCAACGCGCCTTCAGGGACCGAGGTCGTGACCCTGCGCGGCAGCAACGACGTGCTATTCGCCGACGGTTTCGAGTAGAAGTCGAGACATTGCTGTGACGGGATTCCGGAAACCGAATCCGGACACCCACGCAAAACCGAAACCGAATCCGGACACCCACGCAAAACCCGCAAAGCATCTCGGAGCGGTCGAGCCAGACTTGCCTGAAAGGATTCGCTGCCAGGCTCACTGCGTCTCGAATTCGTCGGCAAACACCACATCGTTGCTGCCGCGAAGTTGCACAAGATGCGGGCTGGATGGGGCGTTGGATTGCAGGCTGAGCGTGGCCTGACGGATGCCGGGGGCGGTCGGCGCAAAGTCGATGTCGATGCCGCAGAACTGGCCATTGGCCAGTTGTGCCCCAGCGCAGTTGTTCATCTGGATAATGAACTCGCTGGCCTGCGGCCCGGTGATGCTCAACGCGCCGGGTGTCAGCGTGCCGTCGCCGGTGTTTTCGACAATCAGCATTTCGATTGCAGTTGCGCCTAGCGCGATATCGCCGAAGTCCAGCGGATCGGGTTGCAGCGATACCACCGGTGCGGCCAGACCAGTGCCTTGCAGAACGATCGAGTCCGGGCTGGTGACCGAGGTGCCGTTCAAGGTTAACTGCATTTGTGTGAATCCTTCGACCTGCGGGGCAAATTGAATGTCCAGCGTGCACGATTCATCGACGCGGATCGGGATCGGTAGCGCACCGCAACTGCCGCCGCTGACTGAGAATGCCGGATTGGGTAGGTCGATTGTATTGATCAAGACCAGTCCGGTGCCGGCATTGGCCAGCGTGACGGTCAGTGGTGCGCTGTCGCCACCGACTTGCACCGGGCCGAAATCAAACGGTTGGGTGCCCATAACAACCAATACCGGAGTGCCGCTGACGCACCCGAACACCACATAGCTTTTGCCGGCATCAATGTTGCCGACAGTATCGGCTGCGAAGGCCCCGACGATCACATCGCCGAGGCCGTCGCCGTTGATGTCGCCGGCAGCAGACACCGAAAAACCGGAGCGGTCATTGGCCGCCTCACCGTCAAGACGGAAACCGTCCGCACCGGTGAGATCGCCCAGCGCCAGAGTGGCCGGAAATGGGCCGGCAAACGCCGTGTCGCGCCCGAACACCACATAGCTTCTGCCGACGTTGGTGGAGAGCGTGGCACCATGGGCTCCGATGATGAGATCGTCGATGCCGTCACCGTTGATGTCACCGGCGGCACTGACCGAGCGGCCGGATTCGTCGGCGAATCCCTCACCATCGATGCGGAAGCCGTTGTTGCCAGTCAGGCTGCTGAGGTCAAGAATCGGCGCGAAATCCTCGTTATTGATCGTATCGCGGCCAAACACCACATAACTGCTGCCGGAAGAAAAGCCATTCGGGTTGTTACCCAGAGCCCCGATGATCAGGTCGTCGAGGCCGTCGCCGTTGATGTCGCCGGCGGCAGCCACTGAACGGCCCGAGTAGTCTTGCGGCCCCTCTCCGTCGATGCGGAAGCCGTCACTGCCGGTCAGGTCGTTGAGGCTCAGGATCGGCGCAAAATCTTCTTCGATCGCCGTGTTCTTGCCGAATACCACGTAACTGCTGCCAGAAATTATTCCGTTCGGAACGGCACCGTAGGCCCCGACGATCAGGTCGTCAATGCCGTCGCCGTTGATATCCCCGGCATTGCTGACCGAGGTGCCGGAGGCGTCACCCGCCGCAACGCCATCAAGGCGGAAGCCATCCGTGCCGTTCAGATTGGCAAGCTGAAGACTGGCGGGGAACCCCCCAACCATGGCCGTGTTCTTGCCGAACACTACATAGCTCCTGCCGGCCGAACTGTTGCCGTCGGGATCGGCACCAGGAGCCCCGACGATCAGGTCATCGATGCCGTCATCGTTGATATCGCCGGCGTTGCTGACCGAAAACCCGGATCTGTCATCCGTTGCCGCGCCGTCGAGGCGGAAGCCATCGCTGCCGTTCAACCCCGACAGCGCCAGCGTGGCGGGGAAGTTTCCAGCATTGGCCGTGTCCCTGCCGAACACCACATAGCTGCTGCCGGAACGGATGCCGTTCGGATCAGCATTGGGAGCCCCGATGATCAGGTCGCCGATGCCATCACCATTGATGTCACCAGCGGCTGAGACCGAATAGCCGGCGCCATCACCCGCCAGCGCGCCATCCAGGCGAAAACCGTTGCTGCCATTGAGGTTGTCGAGATTCAGGGTTGCGACAAAGCCCGTGCGCTTGCCGAACACCACATAACTGCTGCCGGCAAGGCCGTTGCGGCGCCAAGCCCCGACGATCAGATCGTCGATGCCGTCGCCGTTGATGTCACCGGCATTGCTGACCGAACGTCCGGATTCTTCTCCCGCCGTCCCACCATCGAGGCGGAAGCCGTTGTTGCCGCTCAGACTGCCGAGCTCGATCACCGGCGGAAACAACTGCGCCTGGGCGCTCATGCTCAGCCCGCCAAGCAGCGCCGCGGAGATCGCCATGTTCAGGGCACGGTAGCGGATGCCGCTGACCGAATGGGGTAAGGCTCGTAGACGCTTGATGGTATGCATGAGTTGTCTCGAAAGTTGGCCGCTGTTATTGACGTAGTACGCAAAGCACCGGCAAATTCCGACATTCACCATGCACAAGTGCCAAAACTACCTTGCATTGCAAATTCATGTGCCAGCGTGCTGGCCGAATATGAGCGGCCTGCAGCATGCGGGCAGCGCATCCGGCAATGCATAACGGCAGAAAGGAAACGAGATGAACTTGATGCTTGATCAATGCCGGATGCGCTATCGCTTATCCGGCCCACAAATCAGGCGTTTATGCTCGGCTCACTGCGCCTCGAAGTTATCGGCAAACACAACATTGTTGCTGCCGCGCAGCGTGACTACATCCGGGCTGGACGGGACATTGGATTGCAGTCGCAGCGTAGCCTGGCGGATACCGGGGGCGACCGGCGCAAAGCCGATATCGATGCCGCAGAACTCACCATTGGCGAGTTTTGCCCCGGCGCAGTTGTTCATCTCGATGCTGAACTCGGCGGCCTGCGGCCCGGTGATGCTCAAGGTGCCGGGTTCCAGCGTGCCCGCGCCGGTGTTCTCGACGATTAGCGTTTCGATTGCAGTCACGCCAAGCGCGACATCGCCGAACTTCAGGGGATCGGGCAGGAGCGAAACCGTAGGCGTGGGCTGGCCGGTGCCTTGCAGAATGATCGAGTCCGGGCTGGTGACCGAGGTGCTGGCAAACGTCATCTGGGCAAGCGACGAGCCTGCCGTTTGCGGTGCGAACTGAACATCCAGCGTGCAGAATCCACCGACCGGGATACGAATCGGCAGCGGCCCGCAACTGCCGCCGGTGAACGAAAACGCCGGGTTCGGCAGATCAATTGTGTTAATCGAGACCAGTCCGGAACCGGGATTGCTCAGAGCCAGGGTCTGGGCCGGGGCGGTGCTGCCGACGAACACTTGGCCAAAGTCGATGAGATTGGCATCAAAATTAAGCGACGGCAGACCGGTCACGCGCCCGAACACCACATAGGTGCTGCCGGCATAGTTGATGCCGTTAGCGCTGGCATAGGGCGCGCCAATGATCAGGTCGTCGATACCGTCACCGTTGATATCGCCGGCATTGCTGACCGAATAGCCGGCTTAGCCAAACTCCGCCACGCCATCCAGACGGAAGCCGTTGCTGCCGTTCAGGCTGCCCAGGTTGATGCTCGGGGCAAAGTCTCCAATATTGGCCGTGTCGCGGCCAAGCATCACATAGCTGCTGCCGGCGGAGCTGATGCCGTTCGGATCGGCACTGGGAGCACCAATGAGCAGATCATCAATGCCGTCTCCGTTGATGTCTCCCGCAGCGCTGACCGAAACGCCGGACTTATCAGACGCCATTGCGCCATCAAGGCGGAAGCCATTGTTGCCGTCCAGGCTGGACAGCGCCAGCGTGGCGGGGAAGTTGCCCGTGGTGGCAGTGTCCCGGCCGAAGACCACATAACTGCTGCCGGCAGAACTGTTGCCGTTCGGGCTGGCCCTGGAAGCCCCGACGATCAGGTCGTCAAGGCCGTCGCCGTTGATATCGCCAGCCGCAGCCACCGAGCTGCCGGAGAAATCAAACTCCGCCGCGCCATCGAGGCGGAAACCGTCGCTGCCGGACAGACTGCCGAGAGCCACGGTTGGGGCGAAACCGGCATCACTGCCGAACACCACAAAACTGCTGCCGGCGAGAGTATTGCCATTCGGACTGGCAAGGTCGGCCCCGATAATCAGATCATCGAGTCCGTCGCCGTTGATATCCCCTGCATTGCTGAGCGAGCGGCCGGAGACGTCACCCACCGCCGCACCATCGAGACGAAAGCCATCCGCACCGGTCAGGTTGCCCAGGTTAATGGGCGAACTGAAACCCGTTCTCCTGCCAAATACAACGTAGCTGCTACCGGCATAGTTGATTCCGTTCGGGTCAGCACCGTAAGCCCCGATGATGAGGTCATCGATGCCGTCGCCATTGATATCGCCACCGCCGCTGACCGAGCGCCCGGCACGGTCAAACAATGCCGCGCCATCGAGACGAAAGCCTATGATGCCATTCAGGTTTGCCAGTGAAACGATTGCCGGAAACGTGCCCAAACTAGAAGTATCGCGCCCGAACAGCACATAGCTGCTGCCGGCGTAACCGTTGCTGTTCGGGGCCCCGATGATCAGATCCCCGATGCCATCACCGTTGATGTCGCCGGCGGCGCTGATCGCTCTGCCGGCGGCTTCACCCGCCGCCACGCCATCGAGGCGGAAACCATTGCCGCCGTTGAGGCTGCCAAGGCTCAGGCTTGCGTCGAAGCCCGTATCTCTGCCGAACACCACATAGATGCTGCCGGCACCATCGTTTCGGCTCGGAGCGCCAACGATCAGGTCATCGATGCCGTCACCGTTGATATCACCGGCGTTGCTGACCCTGCCAGCATAGTCAGAGTCTGACTCTCCATCGAGACGGAAGCCGTCGCTGCCGCTCAGACTGCCGAGGTCGATCACCGGCGGAAACAACTGCGCCTGGGTGCTCATGCTCAGCCCGCCGAGCAGCGCGGCGGAGATCGCCATGTTCAGGGCACGGTGACGGATGCCGCTGACCGAATGGGTTAAAGCTTGAAGACGCTTGAGCTGATGCATGAGTTGTCTCGAGATTGGGCCGCTGTTATAGAGAAGGACGCAGACCGGCAGCAAATCCCGACATTCGCGATGCAGAAATATCGAAATCAATCGTCAGGAAGACGGCTCGTCGCGAGGCGACAGGCCATTTGAACACGTAAACCGCTGTCGACAGCGGTTCAATTGCAGCTGGACGCGGGATCTCTCTTCCGGAGACAATCCAGTAATTGCAGTGCCGGTGCATCAGGCGCCAGGGTCAGGACAAGAATCGGCGCGGCATGCTCAAGGCGTTGGCTGACGGCCTGATTCTGGCCTTGCGCCAGATCGATGCGGGCCAATTCCAGTTCCAGCTCGGCCGCTTTGGGGTAATCGAGGCCGAAGCTGGTGTGGAAGTCGTCGATGATCGCGATCAATTGCGCACGCGCCTGGTCGAGCCGGCCAGCCTCGCGCAGAACACGCGCCAGCAGCGTGCGGGCGGCCAGACCGCGCAGGCTGGTCGGTGGGGTGTCGGCCAGCAGGCGTTCGGCAGCTTCGATCACATCGTCAGGCTGACGTTGCTGCGGCGGCGCGTCGAGCCAGTCGATCCAGCTCAAAAGCAAACGGCTATAGCGCGTATCAGAATGCTCCGGCCCCAGCACGCGGTCCCGCTGCTGCAGCGTTGTCGTGGCAATCTGATGTGCCTCGCCCAGATTCCCCTGCAGCGTTCGTAACCGGGCCAGGTTGTGTTGCACCCGCAGAGTGTTGGCATGATCGCTGCCGAATCTGTCCTCGCGCAGCTGGATGGATTCGAGCAGCGGCCGCTCGGCGCCAGCGTAGTCGCCGCGATCTTCGTGCGCCGCGGCCAGATTGTTCAGGTAGATGTGCCGACCTGGCGCACCTTCCAGCTCTGCGTCCAGCTTCAGTGCACGCTGGTACAGTTCGATCGCACGCGCATACTCACCGGCATCGTGTACGGCGTTGCCACGCTCGTTGTAATCGGCCGCCAATACCGGGTTGTCGGCACCGAACAAACGCACGCGCTGCGCCAGCAATTCATCCAATGCGGCGTCAGCGCGCGCGTACTCGCCTGCCAGGCTCGCGTGGATGGCCAGAGCACGCAATCCCAGCAGCGTCGAGGGATGGTCGGGTCCGAGTACATTGCGCTTACGCGCGAGCGATTGCTCACTCAGCGCCAGCGCGGCGGCGAAGTTGCCCAGGTATCTCTCGGCCAGAGCGAGGTTGTTCTCGGCCGCCGCCAGTGCCGCTTCATCGCCGAGCGCCTTGCGCAAATCGATGACCTGCAGCAACACCTGGCGGGCTTCATCGACGCGACCGGCATCGTTGGCCCACACCGCCCAGTCGTTGAGCACGTCGGCGCGCAATGCGGGATCGTCAGCCGACAAACGCTCGAGATCAGCGCGCAGTCGCTCGGCGACCGCGACAACCTCACTGGCATGAACCTGACCGGCACGCGTCTGCGCCACCAGATACTTGGCCAGTGCCCGCAGTTGCCCGGCCTTGTCTCCGGCCCGGGCTGCTGCATCGGCGGCACTGCGAAACAGAGGCGCAGCGCGAGGAAAGTCATCCAGCGCCAGCCAGGCGCTGGCCAGCGTGGTGGCAATATTGCTTTGCAGCGGCGCTGAAATATCACCCTGTTCCAGTTGCACGGCACCACGCTCGAGCACTTCGGCCACGGTGACTTCTCGGCCCTGTGCATGTTCCGGTCGCGCCGATGCGATCAGGTCGGTCAGGAATGTCAGGGTCTGGTTGGCATTGATCGCAGCAACGCGCGCCTGCTCCGACTCAACCACTACTCGCCAGACCAGACCGGTGGTCACGAGCAGCGCCAGCAAGGTGGTCGCTGCCGCCAAGCGGTGGCGAGCAATGAAGCGGTACAGTCGATAACCACGTCTTTTTGCCAGCGCTTCAACCGCTCGACCATCGAGCCAGCGCTGCAGATCGGCTGCCAGCGCACCGGCGCTGAAATAGCGATCCGCGGGCTCGGCAGCCGTGGCGCGCGCGATGACCGCAGCCGGCTCGCGCGGCAAAGCCTGGTCCGGGCGCCCCGCCTGCAGGACTTCGGCGAGCAATCGGCCCAGGCTGTAGACATCGCTCAACGTCGACACCGCACGGCCTTCGATCTGCTCCGGACTGGAGTAGTGAGGCGTGTAATAGCGCACCTGAGTCTGATGCTCTGGAAGTTCGCCGACATCGACCAGCTTGGCAATGCCGAAGTCGAGCAATTTGGGGGTTCCATCGTCGGTGACCAGCACGTTGCCGGGCTTGATATCGCGATGAATGACCAGATGCTGATGCGCGAAGTGCACGGCGCGCACCACTTTGATCATCAACTCAGTGCGCGCCCGTGGCGACAGTGCGCGCTTTGCACACCAGTCATTGATCGGCTGGCCGTCGATGAACTCCATCACCAGGTAGGGCTGACCTTCCTCGGTGCTGCCACCATCAAGCAATCCGGCGATGTTGGGATGATCGAGATCGGCCAGGATCTGTCGCTCAACGCGCAAGCGCTGCAGACTGTCGGAATCGGGAAAGCCGCGAATCAGCTTGATCGCCACCTGACGCTGGTATTCGTCATCGCTGCGCTCGGCAAGCCAGACCGAGCCCATGCCGCCGACGCCGATTTCCCTGCATACCCGCCACGGGCCGATCTGCCGGCCCTGCCAGTCACGATCAGGAAACTCCAGGCCGCGAACGCCGACTTCGACGACCGCCGCCAGCGGAGCATCGCTGAGTGTGTCGGCGTGCAGCAGGCGCAGCAGTCGCTCCAGCAAGACTGGATCGTCGCTGCAATTGTTCCGCGCCCAGTCTGCCCGCTCGGCGACGGGCAAATCCACAGCCTGATCAAACAAGTCGATGATGCGGCGGTCACCCGTCCGGCTGGGCACGCAAATGGTCTCTCAACCAGGCGCGACCAAAGCGCAGATCGCGCTCTACGGTCCGCTCGGTAACGGTCAATTGCTCGGCCAGTTCACGCCCGGTCAGGCCACCAAAATAATGCAACTCGGTTGCCCTGGCAGCGCGCGGATGCGCATCCGCCAGTTGGCTCAGGCCTTCGTCCAGAGCCAACAGATCCGCTGCCTCGACGCCCTCTTGATGGACATTCAGCTTCGGCATCGTCACACGCAACCAGTCACCACCCCGCTTGTCGGCACCACGGCGGCGGGCCTGGTCAACCAGAATCTGACGCATGACCCGGGCCGACAATGCCATGAAGTGCCGGCGATGCTCAGCACCCAGTTCAGCCCGATTCAGCCGCAGCCAGACCTCACTGACCAACTCGGTCGGCTGCAGCTCGCCTGCCGTGGCAGGACGACGCAGCAAGTGTCTGGCAAGCGCCAGCAGCTCGCGATACACCAGCGGCATCAACGCATCGGCAGCGGCCTGATCACCATCGCGCCAGCGCAACAGCAGGCGCGTGATGTCCTTGCCGGTTGGAAGCTCGATTCCGGCTGCAGGCTTCTCGGCGGATTCCCGAGACGCCGAATTGAGGGATTTTTTCATGACCACGACTCTAACCCATTCGTTGCAATGATTCCGTTTTCGGCGCGAACGGCTCCGGCCATCCGGCGACCTGCATTCATTCCAGCCGAACTGTGCGGGCAAGGTGCTGGGCGAACTTGAGCGGGATGATGATCTGCTGGAAGAAATGCAGGACGCGAAGTCTTGATCGGCCTCGATACCAGCTTCCTCGTCGGCCTGAACACCCGTGAGCATTCGGACCATGCCAGATGCCGGGAACTGTTCGAATCTGAATCACGGACCGGGACGCAAGCGCGGCGATCAGTTCGCAAGTGCTGACCGAGTTCGCCCACGTCGTGACCGATACGTCGGTTCTTGCAGCCGCTGGACATGAGCAAGGCGCTGGAAATCTGCGGCCAATGGTGGCACTCCCGGGGATGCCGGGTGGTCGAGGTCACGCCGCATTCGCTTACGGTATTCATCGATTGGTTGACATATGACTCACTACTGAACTAGATTTATGACTTACTATTGAACTAGATTTCAGACCATGATTCGACTTAACATTCATGAAGCCAAAACGCACCTGTCTCGTTATCTTGACGATCTTGCTCGTGGGGAAACGATCGTGCTGTGCAAACGCAATGTGCCGATCGCGGAAATCCGGCCTCTGCCGGTTCGTGACGAAGGGCCACGGCCGGTCGGCCTGACCAAGGGGCGAATTGCCGTCCCTGAAGAGTTCTTCGAATCCTTGCCGCCTGATCTGATCGATGCGTTCGAAGGCGGGTCCAATTGAGAATCCTGCTGGATACGGCAGCGTTCCTGTGGATCGCAGGTGATGCGCCGGAGCTTTCCGGGACGGCCCGATCCCTGTTTCAGGATCGCGACAACGATATCTATCTCAGCGCGGTGTCAGCATGGGAGATCGCCGTCAAGCACGTACTTGGCAAGTTGCCGCTGCCCCGAGCCGCCGGCCGAGATGGTGCCGCGCCTGCGCGAAGAACACGGCATCGAAGCGCTTGCTCTTGACGAAAACTCGGTACTTCACTTGGGCCTGCTGCCGCCAATCCATAGCGACCCCTTCGATCGTATGCTCGTGTGTCAGGCCATCGCCCACGGTCTGGCCTTGATGACGCCGGATGCAAGCTTGCGAAAATACCCCGTGCGCACGGTCTGGTGAGTTCGTGCATCCGGTCGGTCGGGCCTGTGGACGGCTCTGAATCCCCGAGTTCTACCGCCGGTCTTTCCAAGCCAGGCTCACTGCGTCTCGAATT
>NPIE01016199.1_pt1 | contig 15916 bp, 18 predicted proteins | sample 8637661 | NCBI WGS metagenome assembly NPIE01 (sample SAMN07420842, study PRJNA396082) | bioreactor metagenome | isolation source: sample BA12 brine-fed electro-methanogenic bioreactor BA | place: Japan: Kochi | collected 2016-12-09 | reverse complement strand
CTTAAAAAAGAATGCCTAGCGTTTTTAAAAGATGATATAGGTAATACCGTCATTTCCTTTTTTATAATCAGAATCATTGACCAACAAATGTTTGTATTGACGAATGATATCGTCAAAACCAAACATTGAGGCAAATGCTTCCCCCGGAATATAAGCCTTGATTTCTCCTGTTTTAACTCGTTTCTTGAGACTATTTCTGACTCTGACTTTAATGGCTCCGCCGACACCAGACGATCCATATCCATGAATGATTTTAATGACTTTCTCCTGACTTTTTTGGGTCTTGATAATCTCTGCTAGCATCTTGCCGGCTTCACTGACTGTCGGCCATCCTTCTTCTAAGTTAAAAACCTTCATGTTGAAATCCTTTCGTTTTCGTTATTGAACCTGAGTCTTGTCAGATTTGTCTTGTTTTAATACTTTTGTAATAAACACATCGACAATCTTAGGATCAAATTGGATGCCTTTGTACTTTTTCAATTCTGAAATCGCGACTTCTTCGGAGAGCGCATTTCGGTAAGGACGATCCGCGGTCATCGCTTCATAAGCATCTGCGACACAAATGATTCTTGAGAAGAGCGGGATGTCTTCTCCAGCCAAGCCTTTAGGGTATCCTGTACCATCGTATTTTTCATGATGTGTTAAGGCATAGAGTGCGAGGTTGCTATACTCGTCCGCAGCACGTAGAATGTTAAATCCGAAGATGGTATGTTCTTTCATCTGTTCCCATTCTTTAGGATCTAGTTTGCCTGGTTTGCTCAAGACATGGTCAGGGACAGATATCTTGCCGATGTCGTGCAACAAACCTGCTAATTTCAACTCTTCAGTCATGTCTTTCGATAACTTCATGGCTTGACCGATGCGATAACAATAATCACTGACTTTTTCAGAGTGAACCTTTTCAACCTTAAACTTATCAGTCAACGTTGAAAGGATGGCATGNNATGGCTTTGCTGCGCATGCTGCGACCTTCCATGACTTTCTTTTTCAGCATGCTTTCTTCGGCCCTAATGATCACATCGTTGATGCTTTGGCTGGCATCGGTCTTTAATTCGTGACCGATAGCGACTGAAATGTTGACATTGCGAATTGAGAACTTAGCAATCTTTTCTGCAAATGCGTCCTTAAATGCGTTAATGTCTTGTTCTGAAGTGTTGGTCATAATGATGCCAAACTCATCGCCGCCCTTTCTAGCATAAATCATGTTTTTAGTTGCTAGAGACTCGATGGTGTTGGCCACAAAACGGATCAAACTATCTCCGCTTTCGTAGCCAAAAGAATCATTGATTAGTTTGAGACCATTGATATCAAGCATCAAAACACCGATTGGACAGCATGCTTCCTTATCTAGTTTAGCGAGGTGTTCGGAAAAATATCGTCGATTGTAAATGCCGGTCAGATAATCGTGTTCGCTGAGATATTGAATCTCTCTGACCTTTTCTTTCTTCTCTGTCACATCTCTAAATACAATAACAACGCCGATGGTTTCGCCTTGAGCATTACGAATCGGTGACGCTGTGTCTTCTATGAAGTAGCGGGAACCATCTTTGGAAATCAAGACCGTGTGATTAGCCAATTCAACCATACCGTTGGTTTCCAATGCTTTTTGAACGGGATCATCAATCGGAATGCGCTCATCTTCAAAGGTGATGTTAAAAACATCACTGAAGGATTGGCCTAACATGGCCGCTTCTGGCAAGCCGATCAAATGACAAGCAATAGGATTTGCACCTGTAATGATGCCTTTTGAATCCGTCGCGATAACTGCATCTCCGATAGAGTTTAGGGTAAAGGATAACGTTTCCTTTTCTTTGATGATTTCCAGTTCAAGGCGTTTTTGTTCGGTGACATCGTGATACATAGCAACGATTTCTCCCGATGGCAACTTGAAGATACTGTTGGTATGCCAACGGTCATAATCATCGCGTGTAAAACGCGTGGCAGGGAAGGTTGTCGCTTTACCTGTTTTCCATACTTTTCGAAACGCCTGAATGATGCCAGAACGATCGATATTAGGATGGAGATCGGTAATCGGTTTGCCAATCACCTCATCCCGTTTTTTGCCTTCCCAGGATAAGGACGTGTCGTTGAAATCCTGAATGATATAATCCTTTCCATAGATACCTTCATTCTTGACTTTATAAATCGCTAGACCTGACTTCATGTTATTCAAGATGCCTTCAATCATTTGGTTTCGTTGTCTGAGTTCTAAATCCATCTTTCTTTTTTCGGTAATATCTTCAAAGGTAGCGTAGACCTGATGTGGCTTCTTTTGGCCTTCTACAAACAACGGAATCGCCATGATGTTCAGCCAAACATAATCGTCGGTTTCTGGTCGATAAACTGCGCGAACAGTTGGGCCTATTTGCTTCCTCGTTTTAAGAGCGATCATTGTGGGGTGTTCTTCACCTGGAATCGGTTGACCGTTCTCGTCTATCATCTGCCAGCGAGGGTCCATGGATGTTTTACCCTGCATCTGCGAGAGTGTAATACCCAGCACCTTTTCTGCCATCGGATTACAGTCTGTAATGTAACCATCGGCATCCTGATAGACGACCCCTTGAGCCATAGTTTCATATAAAAGATGATGTTTTTCTTCACTTTCTTGTCTAAGTTGTTCTTGTCGTTTCAACTCGGTAACATCCCTAAACTCAACAACTCTAACTTTCTTTCCGTGATAAGGAATGTTACGAGCTTCAATGCGCAAGGGATAGATTTCTTTGTTTTTACGAATGCCAAATGCTTCATAGGGCCTTTCATAACCCGCCTTGATTTTTCCCATCACAAAGTCTCTGTAATCTGGCGCAATCAACAACAAGCCATCCATGCCTTTCAACTCTTTCATCGTATAACCGGTTACATCTGAGAGACCTTGATTACATTCGATGATACGTCCTTGGTCATGAATGGCGATTCCGCCAAAGGAGGCATTGTGAAGCGCTTCAAAGCGCGCTTCGCTCTCTTTGAGTTGCTTGTGTTTTTTATACAAGTCAAAGAGGAGAATGCCGGTAACCACAAATCCGACTGCTAGAAGAGAGACAAGAATGTTCATCAAGATTTGGTTTCTTTGTTCGGTTAGTGTATAGGCCGTTTGATCAACGATAATCGAGTATAGGTAGGTTTCTCCATGAATCTCAACGGGATAAGAATAAACATGCACAGTGCGAATATCCCCGTTGGCAAGTTGATGTTTAAAAATGAAGAAATTCCTTTCCTCTGAAGCTGCTTTTAATCTCTCTGCAGCTACTTCCTCTGGGCTAAGCATATTGATGTCATCAATGCTCATCCCAATCAGTTCATCATACTGATAAAAATCAACAGCTGCGCTATTGGCATAACGAATGATACCTGTTTCCGGATCGATAATCAACATGATTGATTGATGATTCTCAAATAGCTCCTCAAAATCAATGCTTTCAAGCGCATTGATGGTTCGCAAGGAAAAAAGCGAAGCAATCATCAGTGCCAGCAACCCTAATATTTTCCTCATAGTTGACCTCCTTGGTATTCAGGTGGTGATTCTTTGTCTTTATTATACAACAAAAACACCTGTATTTGTAGTTGTGGACAAGATTTAAGGCCTATTATCAAAATTCACATATGTGTAGCGATGACGTTATTATATCTGATGAAGATTTGAATCTAGCAACTTTTTTCTTGTATCGATTGTTTTGGCCATCAATTCTTTGATGCCAAAAAAAGAGCCAAAATGTTTGGCTCTTATGAATTACTTTTTGCTTATTCAAGATACTCTTTGAACAAGACCATCGCTTGATAGGTCTTGTTTTCAAAAGCGGATTGCGAGATGTTGTTAGGTTGATCAAATTTGAATGTTGATGTCATTGTCCACTTCGTATCCGACCCTATTGCTTCAAAGCGATTGACGCATCGATTCCAAGCGCCTTCGACTTCATAAATAGCACTATATAAATGGGGAATATCTATGGCTTCAATGGTTTCTTTCATGACCATGGACTGCCCATTGGTTTCATAAATCAAATGAGATATGGACCCTATTTGATGGGGTGTGTTTTGGTGTTCTACTTTGACTAAAGATGTTTGCCATCGAGGCATTTGGTCATAGTCAATATACTGACGCATCACCGATTCAATTGGTTGATGAATTATGATTTCACATGTGTAGGTCATTATCTATAACCTTCTACTCTCTTCATAATGCTTGATGTATACTTGGGGTGTCATTTTTGTTGCTAAAGACTTGATTAAGTCATAGGGCATCTTGTTTAAGTTTTTAAAGCGGATACAACTCTTACCCATATCAAGTTTTCCAAGCTTAAGTTGCTGGTAAGATGTTTTAAACCAATCTAGCAAGGCTTGATCCATATAGAGCCCCAAGTGATAGATGGCGAGATGATTTTTTTGCGCTGCGATGCTGATAAAAGGCAAAGGTTCCTTGGGATTGACGTGATAACCCTTTGGGTATGACTCATGCGGTACAAAGTAGGCAATCATCCCATATTGCAATCCCTCTTTAAACCCTTGAGGTAGGTTTCTTTTAAAGATTTGTCTTAGCTTTTGCAGGGCATCTTTTTTATCTTCTGGGACAAGATTAATGTATTCTTCAACGCTTTTTGCATCAAGATTCATCCATTTGACCTCCTGCGATATGATGTCTTTATTATAGTCCTAACTATCATTGATGAAAAGTGAAGTGCTTTGAAAATCATGTTTTCATTCCTGATGACAAGCATCATGAATGAAAAAGAGCGACAAAGCGCTCTTAAACGATGTTTTTGCTTTACCGCAGAGGAACATAGACCTTGATGTCTGGCGAATCCAAGTCAGGCACAAACTTGAAAAAGGGGAATCCACCCAAACTATAACCTTGTTCCTTAATGTAGTTATTGATGACTTTTGATACGTCTTTTTTACCTGTACCGTCTTCGACGTAATCTTGATAGGTCATGTCAACCACTAGATAAGGTCCTTCTTTAACTGTACTCGTACGGAATTTACGATCTCTTGGGGGTTCTTCCTTGACATGGGCCAAGGCCATGGCCCCGCTGACCTTACCGCCTGAAAAGGCTTCTAAGAAATAGTAATCGATGGCTTCAATGCCAATCTTGTTCAAATGCTCTTGTAAGTTTTCTAGACACGTCTCTCTTGACGATCCATCCGAAGAGACAAGAAACATTTCTTTTAATGTTTCAATATTTAAATTCAAACCTAAATCCTCCTATTTGTCTTAGTTAATTATGCTTTTTGTATATTATAGCACAAAGGAATCAACAGAAAAAGATATCCACGCATTCTAGAGATATTCTCTGATATAAATATAGGGCAACACAATATTGACTTGATGGTCATTAGTTATAAAGACATGTTGATGCAAATAAGTATTAAAGTTATCAGGAGTGCCAAACACATCCTCGACAAGTTCAGGCATGTCGATAAAGGGATTGCGATTCCCTTGATAGGTATAGATGACTTGATTTCTTAGGATTTCTTTTTCGCTGACTGGATCTTCAAGATGCCATCTCAAGAGATCATCTAAATCGCCATAGACGGGATCTTTCAAGTCTTTGTCTTCAATTGGATCATCAACGACTTCCAAATCTAAATCCACATCATCATAGCGAACAGCCATATAAAAGATCATTCTGGCGACATCGCCTTTGACTTCATCTCTGGGTTCAAACTCCCAGGTGTTGCAGGTATAGTTGCCATAACCCCGGTCTTCGATGTTTGTATCATCACCGTCATTGCAGTCTTCAAAGAAGCGGTTGTTCTTGGTCGAGTTCATCACCCGTTCAGCCGCAATCAGATGATGTGCATCGGTATGAGCACCGAGATCCGATGGATCTGAAAAATCACCTCTCGATTTTGACCAGATATGCTCTCTATTCCATTCCACCGTTTTTTGCTCGCCGTAGGCTTCCATCTCGCAAAAATCTGGTGGATTGGTGGTATCTTGACAGTCTTTAGGGATTGAAAGACCGGTATAGATGCCGATAACGTTATCCGGATTATCCGGATCTTCATCGGCTTCTCGTAAAATATCCCAGGTGTCTGTCGCAGTTGAGGTGTAGGGATATTCTGTATGATCTTTGATAATGTTGTAAAGCGCTGCTTTCAGATCGGCTCCTGTCAAGCCTTCGATGCCGTCATAATAGCCGACAGGAATAAACATCGAGCCATCTGCTTCTTCGACGACATTGTAAGTATAATCATAAGTCGCCTCATTGCCAGCGTCGTCAGTTGCCTTCAAAGTCACTGTCTTTTGTCCTAATGAGGATGTGTCGAAAGTACCGATGATGTCGACCGTGCACTGCTCATCGAGATTGTCTGTGCAGCTGACATCGAGCGTAGCTTCGCTGTTAAGCAGATAACTCGAGGGTAGTTGTTCGACATGAATGACCGGCGCTTCATTGTCTGTGCTGCTTAGAATATTGCTTAAAATACCAAGATTTAGTGTATAATCAAGCGCTAAGACTAATGCGACAAGAATGACCATAACAAGGGTTAACGTTCGTTTGTTCTTCATCTCTTACTCCTCTTTTTTTTTTATGATTTGATAAAATAATAATTGTCTGGATCTGACAATGTTGTATCAAAATGATAATTATTTATTACCAATGCCTTAATATCTTCTGGGTGGGTGATAGTGTCTTTGATCATTTGATTTGCCATCATCCCTCTGGCCTTCTTGGCATTGAAGCCGATGACTTTTAATTGGCCACTGACATCTTGATCGAGAAAATGAATATTGATCAGTCTCTCGTTTTTAAGCATTTTGCTGAACTCGGCAGATGCGAGATTGACGATGCAGTCTTCATTTTTTAAGTAATCATTAACCGCTTCTTGCCAATAATGGTAGAGATTCTGATTATTTGGTTTATGACCCATATCCAAGCGGTAGGGCCAGATGACATCCGTTGGTTCCAAGACGCCATACATCGCCGATAGAATGACCAGATGACTGTTAAGATAGCTGTTCTGGTTTGGACTAAGGTCTTGATGATCGATTTGTTCAAAGACAACCCCTTCGTAACAATCAATAGCCTTGATGCCTTTGTTGGATTCATCAAAGCTTTGATATAAGTCATAGGTCTTATCTAGCAATGCACCCTTGATTTTTAAAACTTTAGCCAACTTGTTTTTCGAGTATTTCTTGAGCACCTTGAAGAGTGCAATTGTCTTCGTCAATCGATTCGTATCGACATTCAATTTCAAAGGCGCATCAGCCTGTGTTTTACTGGGAGATAATATGATTTTCATAACATCACCTTCCTAAGATTCATCTACAAATCATTATATCATGTCTTCTTAAAGAAAAAGGCATCTATAACAGATACCGTTATCTTTTTTGTTATGCGTTGTAACTGGTGGATGCCGTCTGTCCGCCTTCTCCCGTCCAGTTGGTATGGAAGAACTCGCCTCTTGGTTTATCGATGCGTTCATAGGTGTGAGCACCGAAATAATCGCGCTGGGCCTGCAATAAGTTTAGTGGAAGTTTCTCTGTCGTATAACCGTCAAAGTAGGCTAAGGCAGAGGAGAGAGCCGGGACGGCAATGCCACTCAAAACTGCTTGTGAAATCACGCTGCGCCAACCTTCTAACCGATCCTCAATCGTTTGTTTGAAATAGGGATCTAACAATAAGTTTTGAAGATTTGGTTGCTTGTCGTAGGCAGTTTTGATCTTGCCTAAGAATGCAGAGCGGATGATGCATCCTTCCCGCCATAGCATCGCGATGTTACCGTAGTCAAGCGACCAATGATAAGTATTGGCAGCGGCCTGCATCAAGGCAAAACCTTGGGCATAGGAAATAATCTTAGATGCATAAAGAGCGTCTTTCAGTTGTTTGATCAACAAGGCTTTATCACCAACAAAGGCTCTGACTTTGCGCTGATAGACGCTTGACGCTTTAACCCTTTCATCTTTTAAAGCAGAAAGAAAACGGGCGTAGACCGCTTCGCCAATCAAGGTCAACGGCGTACCTTCTTCCAAGGCAGAAACAGCGGTCCATTTGCCGGTGCCTTTTTGACCGGCAGTATCTAAAATAAAGTCTATCAAATGGCGACCTTGCTCATCTTTTTTAGCGAAGATATCAGCGGTAATCTCGATGAGATAACTTTCAAGTTCTGAATGATTCCAGACCTTAAAAATCTCATGGATTTCATCATTGCTTAGTTTTAACAAGTCTCTCATCACTTGATAGACTTCCGTAATGATTTGAATATCGCCATATTCGATACCGTTATGTACCATTTTAACGAAATGACCGGCGCCATCGGAACCGACCCAATCGCAACAGATACTGCCGTCTTCGGTTTTAGCCGCAATCCCTTGCAAGATGGGTTGTACCAGAGGCCAAGCTTCTTTAGAACCTCCAGGCATGATTGAAGGTCCCTTCAATGCGCCTTCCTCGCCACCGGAAACACCGGTGCCGATATATAATAAACCCTTCGATTCGACATATTGATGTCGTCTGATGGTATCCGGATAATGAGAGTTGCCGCCATCGATAATCACATCACCTGGTTCCAAGACCTCAAGTAATGATTCAATGACATCGTCAACTGGTTTACCAGCCTTAATCATTAACATTACTTTTCTCGGTTTTTTCAATTTAGAAGCCAATTCTTCATAACTGGTTGCACCATCGAAATCTTCTTCGCCAAAACGATCCAAGAAACTCTGAACCTTAGATAATGTTCGACTATAGACGACAACCTTGAATCCCTTAGACCCCATATTCCTAGCCAGATTCTCGCCCATAACAGCTAATCCGATTAATCCTATATCACTTTTTCTCATCGTTGATAACCTCCTTGGTTATGCCTGATTAATAACCATCTATTAACACACATATGATACCACTAAACCCACATAAATGACAAACGTAAGGCTCATATCGCAAGCGACATTATCTATGCTATAAAGAAAATCAAGGCTGATAATCCTGTCAAAAGGCCATAGATCAAGGCTGGCATTAAGGTTTTCTTAATAATTAAACCTTCCTTACCCTCGGTGTTGACAACCGCTGAAACACTGACCACATTGTGCACGCAAATCATATTGCCTGCGGCACCACCCATGACACCAAGCGCTAGAATCAGTTCGGGATTCATGCCGTATTGGATGGCAATTTCATACTGAATTGGACTAAATGTCAATGCACTGACAGTGGCACTTCCGGCAATAAAGGACCCGAGTTCGCCAACAAAAGGCGCCAAAAAAATCCAAATACCGTTTAAGTGTTCGCCCAAGAAGGTGGCCAGATAAACAGGCATGCTTGCTAAGTCAGCTTGATTGAGTCCAGAGTTTGAAAAAATCTGAACCATGGCCAAGGTTGGCAATAAGGCTAAAGCTGCCGTCTTGACATTGTGAAGACTTTGTTTTCCAGCAATCTTGATATTGCTTGGTTTGGCTTTTTGGATCCATACACTTAACAAGGCTGCGAGGATGAGGATAAAGCCCGGTGAATAAAGCAAAGCTAAAGACGAATCAAGACCATCGATACCCAAGATGTTGTTGTAAGAGAGGTCAATCAGATTGATAAAGATATCCTTGATTGGTGCAACCACACGCGATAATATCAACAGTAAAATAACGATTGCATATGGCATCCAGGCTCTGCCGATTGACATCTTGCTTTCGCCTGTATGCTCAAGCGCAGCATCAGTTGTGCGCCATGCATGTTTTGGTATTAAAAACTTTAGACGTATCGAAAGTGTCGCAACCACAAGCGTTAGCAAGGCAGCGATAATAGCTACGAACTCAAAACCAAGCATCCGGGCGACAAGAAAGGCAAAAAGCGTGTAAGTAACACCGATAAAAAGCGTCCAAGGGATGATTTCCAAAAAGGTTTTTCCACTGGCTTCCTTTTTGTTAATCAGCAACAACACAACAACGACGATCGTCGGCATCAAACTGCCGGCTAGAAAATCGATTTGTGTGATGTATCTGGCGATGCTGTTAAAGAAATCAAGACTGGTGTCGATATTACCAAGACCCACTTGAATCGGAGTGCCTACGGCGCCAAAAGAGACGGGCACGCTGTCTGAAATCAGCGCTAGAATCGCGGCAGTCATCGGTTTAAAACCCAGTGCCACCAAAAGCGGTGCCACCACCACGGCAGGTGTCCCAAAACCAGCAACACCCTCAATCAAGGCGCCAAAAAGATAAGCGATGACAATCGCTTGAATGCGCATGTCCTTGGTTAACTTATCAAACCCGATATTGATTCGATCGATGGCACCGTTGCTTTTCAAGATGTTCATCATGAAGATAGCGCCAAAGAGAATAATCAAAATGCCAAGGGCTTTATGTGCACCCTGAAGGATGGATGCCAATATGGTCACTATATCCATTGACCAGATGACATAAGCAGCAATCGCCAACACTAAAAAGCTGACAGTCATTCCGAATCTGGCAGATTTTCTTAACACGACCAATAACAATAATGGTAGTATGATTGGCAACATCGATACAAGTAACTGCATAGTCATCCCTCCATGGAAAATTATACCAAAGAAAGCTTATCGGACCAACAAATAAGTCCTATAATGTTCGTAATAAACAATAAGCATCATTGACCATGAAAAAAAGCCATGCTGGGAATGGCTTTTTTGTATGGGTAAATCGATTGCTATTGGTTGTATTGGCAGTTGCCTTGGCTTTGACCTTGTTTAGCGTTTTAGCCACGGTACTGATGTTGGTTGCCTTCTTGAGATTGATTACCAAAGGCCTTGCGCCATTGGTTTTTAATCTGGTTCATCATATCTTCGCCGTAGTAGTTGTAACGGTCTTTCGAGAAAGCTTGCAAGTGATGTTCGGATGCTGTCTTCAAATACTCAAATACCTCTCTGACATCATCTGGTAGATTGTCTTGGGCTAAGAAAGCTAAATACATGGCAATGTTATTCTCTTCAGCTTCGACACCGGTCGCCAATGCACTTGTAATCGTTTCTGGAATAACAACGTTTTGTGCAGCTTCATTGGTCGGAACGACGATACCATAGGCTTCAAATAGCGGCAATAACATCTCGATATGCGTTGCTTCTGCTTCCACGATTCTGACAAAGGGCATGACATGGCCGAAGGTATCGATGATGGCCTGATATTCTGCCTGTGCCATGTATTCATCCTGAATGGCATAGTTGAGCATTTCCTCGAGTGTATATCCGTCCTCAAGGACATAAGATTCATTGAGGGTATCTAATCCATATGCTTCATAGACACTCTTTGCTTCGACACTGGTCAAGGTGATGGTGAAGATAGCCGTCAGTGCCAATCCGGCAACCATCAATGTTTTCATAACTTTGCTTTTCATTTTTATTTTCCTCCGTTTCTTCACAAGATATACGGTGTGGATACTGTCTTTATTGGTCAAGTCATCGATATTCACATAAGTTTCACATTTGATCTAAATAAAAAAGCCACAGGCTGTGGCTTGTTTCAACGAATCTCATATCCTCTTTGCTTGATACTCGTCCAAGCATGAAGCTTTTGTTTTAGTTTGCTTGGCAAAAGTGATGCATCATCAATGGTCTTCTTGATTGGTTCATCGTTCAATAGATGCGTCACAACATGGGTATCCGCCAAAGCTGCCATACCAATGGCGACCATGTCAAAGCCCATCGCGAGTGCTTCATCCACATCTGCTCTGCTGTCGATACCGCTCACGCCAATAATCGGTTTTTGACCGGTGTTGACGTCTTGGATGAGATCGATAAGTGGTGTGGTTAGACTTTTATCTCTAATGGATGTTTGTTTGTAAGACATTAAAGAAAGNNTCGATGTCGGTTTTGGATAATTCATTGACTAAAACCAGCGTATCACTGATGGTGATACCGGGTTCTTCCAGTTCTTCAGGGCTCAAACGATAGCCGATAATGAAGTTTGGTTTGCCAAACGCTTCTCTAAGCTTGCAGACTTCGTCCACCAACATCAAAGGAAAGGTCAATCGCTTTTCCAACGAGCCGCCGAAGAGATCATTGCGACGGTTGGAATGAGGGCTGAAGAACTGTTGAATCAAATAAGTGTTTGCGCCATGCAATTCAATGCCGTCAAAACCGGCTGTCATCGCTAAGACGGTTGCTTTTTTGAAATCTTCAATCACCTGATAGACTTCTTCTGTGGCTAATGCTCTTGGCGTCACAGCATAATCGCGATTCGCCTTCACGGCAGATGCGCTGACGATGTCTTGATTTTCAAACAGTCCGGGCAAACACATACGACCGCCATGATGTAATTGCAGCACAGCTTTTGCGCCGCCGGATTGAATCGCTTCAGCCAAAGTTTTCATCGAGTCGAGATAATCCTCGCTCATGATTGATATTTGGTTGGTCAAGGCTTGGGCATCACGGCTGATGGCCGTGGCTGCCGTGACGACCATGCCGAACTCCTTGCCTCTAGCTTCGTAATATCTTCTCTCTTCTTCTGAAAGCGTCAAATCATCGTTGGCCGAGTATGTGGTCATCGGCGCCATCACAAATCTATTTTTTAGGGTTACCCCTTCTTTTAACTGATAATCTAGTAATGATTTCATCTGTTTCACCTCAGTCAATATTATATCATGCAAAACCTTANNNTTGCTTGATTTGTTTCTTCTCGAAGATACTCTTGATTTTTGGTAACAATAGGGTTAAAACAATATAGACATAAAGGATCGGATAAGTCAAAGAACCAAAGAGAGTGAAGTTAATTTCAACCAGCGTTCCCCACCGTATACTCTCGAGCCCAACGCTTGTCATCAGATATGTCAATAAAGCTAATCCAATCAACTGTAAAGCCAAGGGTAGATGCTGAGTTTTCTTTTTTAAGGTCTGGATAATGATGAAAATGACACCAAGGCTCATTAAAGCGATGTTGATATAACTAGCAATGCTAGATATTTGCATGAGCAGTTCAAAAGAGTTTTCCCTCACGCTTGTTCCGGCCAAAGCAACATGATAAACGATGGNNGCAAGACATAGGTCACGAAAAGGTATCGATGAAGTGGTGATTTTTTGAGGCTACCAACCTTTAATATTAACACTAACGCCGTGCCTGTAGCAACTGCAAACCAGACCAACTGAATAACTAGTTTGATTCCCTGTTCCCAATCTGATCCATCACCAAACGTTCTTGATAATGTCTCTATAAGAACCATGATAGTAACAGCAACCACAAATAGAACTGCATGCTTGAAAATCCATCCGACGACTGTGTTTCTAAAAAGCTGGGCGCGAAATGTCGTTTTCTTTTGCGTAAATTGATTGATTTCATAACGTCTTAAGGCAGCATCCACCATGTAAAGCAAAACCGCAACCGTCAAGATGATGCCAATCAACCATGCCAAGACGAAATCAATGCCAACGAAAAACATTGATAAGAGCGACAATAGCAAAGACGCCAGATTGAATAAAAGTCCGGTTCTAACAACCATAAAATCTTTTCTGGTCTTCTGCTTCGCGCGACCAAAGGGCAATAGATATAACAAACTGATACCGAGTACAATCGGATACTGCACGATATAGGCAATCCAATAAGTCCCTGTTGTCAACAATAGCACATAAAACAATACCAGAGCAACGACTGAAAAGACATTGTTGATGGCGGCGTAAAGTCCCAAACTGTGATTATCCGATGATTGGGCTTGTCTCTTACCACTTTGAATCAAGTCATCTGTCGAAACGCCAAAGAGCACTGACAGTTCATAGATCTTTTCTACATCCGGTAAATTGTCTCCCTTTTCCCATCGCGAGACCGCTTGATGAGACACGTTGATTAGATTGGCAAGTTCGGTTTGGGTCAAGCCTTTCTTCATACGCTGTTGTTTGATGTATTCGCCAATTTTTGATTTATCCATGGTTTCACCTCGACCGTATTGTAACAGACTGTTCTTTGCCCTGTCAACAACTATCTGAATGAAGTGTTCAAGCAACACTTGCAATATCTATATTTAGACCTTAAATCGCTTATTATACTAAAAAAACGATATGATATACTCAATATCGTTTCTCATCGGTTTTAAAGATTATTTTATTGATGCTTCATTAATTTGTTTAAATAGCCTATGTATAACATAAATATCATGTTTGACTACATCAAAAATGATGTTCAAATCGATGTTCCCATACTCATGCACAATACGGTTTCTTAACCCAATGATGTTTGTCCAAGGGATATGGTTGTGAGAAGCTTTAAATTCCTTACTCAACTTTTTAATGTGTTCTGAAATTTGAATGAAACGGAACATGATAGAATCAAGCAATACTTCATCCTTTTCAAATAGATGTCTATCCAATCCCTTTGTATGTTTAATCAAAAATTCTAAATCAATCACTACTTTATTAATGTAATAGTGATTATCTTTTTTGTTATCCATAAATTTTAATGCCATCCTTCAATAGATCGTTGAGTAAGTCTTCATTGTCTTTTATTGATGATAGTGTGACTACTTCTACTTTCTTTTTAAGTTTCTGCCTTAATTCTTCTATAAGACCAAAGAACTCTATCCCGGTTTTATCTGTTGATATTAATAAATCAATATCACTTGATTCGTTGGCACTATTTTTTGCATATGATCCAAACAAATATGCATAGTCCACATCATATTTAGATAACACTGGAGAACTTATACTTTGGATTTTGTCAATCGATAGTATGCCATGCGTTTCATCAATCAAACCATAAGCTTCAAGTCTTTCTTTAATATAAAGATACTTTATCGAATCTTTTTTTGCTTCATCATTCTCATAGTTAATATAGGTTCTAAGCGGTATATTGACCAGCTCAGAAACTTCTTTCTGTGTTAAATCTAATGATTTTCTCAGTTCCTTAATTGACATGTCATCACCACCTATACCTTTATTATACACTAAATGGCACATTAATCAAATATATATATGCTATTATTGCATATTTTATTTCTTTAAATGTGCCATTATTGCGCTTTGATTAGATTGCATATTTAAGATATCGTTTTTTTAGTAAGAAATGCTATCTCTCAAAAATATGGCGCCTTGATGAACAAGGCGCCACATGGTTGGATGCTCTTATGAGCTGACCGTATTGATAATAAACTCGTAAAGTTGATGAATCGTATGCTCGAATTCTAGATAATAAGTACCTGGACTCAAGGTGATTTGTGTAGAGTCCGTCACCAATGGATTAAGTAAGTCGGTGCTTTCATATAAACCAACAAACTGACCTGAGTAAGTCATATAGATGGTCGTTTCTTCAGTGATGGTGAAACTGAAGAAGTCGACATCCAANNCTTTCATATAAACCAACAAATTGACCTGAATAGGTGATATAGATTGTCGTCTCTTCGGCGATGGTAAAGCTAAAGAGATCGACATCCAAATGGTCCAAAATAATCGCTTCGATGGTTTGATCAAATGATGTGATCGGTAACTCCTTGGCTAAACTGGCGTCATCGCCCTCGTCCATATAGCTTTCTGATAAAATGATGAAGCCATACTTGTTGAGCAAATCGGAGAAGAAGAATGTGTAGGTTTCTCCGGCTCTTAAGAAGAAACGTTCGTTTTTGAGTGCTTCCGTAGCCATATTCGCTTGCATGATGATGTTGGCTGAACTATCTTGAATCAGAATATCCGGGTAGACGCTTGTTAAGAACTTTAAGTAAAGATATTGATCCTCGCTTGGTGTGTAGGTGAAGACATCCATTTCCGTATAATCCTTGGCATATCCATAGTAGACAATACCCGGTATGATCGACACTTGAACGACTTCATCGTAAATCATCGGACTGATTGCCATGTAATCCAGGTAAACCATGCCTTTGTAGCCCGAAGTCACTCTAATATAATAGGTGCCTGGACTATAGACGTCACCACTCACCGGATTCATCGACGCATCAAGGACCGTAAAGGTCGCACCTGAAGCTAACAAGATCTCTGTCGTTTCCGTCAGCACAAACTGCCAATATACATCAACGCCAAT
>NPIE01005305.1_pt1 | contig 15917 bp, 9 predicted proteins | sample 8637661 | NCBI WGS metagenome assembly NPIE01 (sample SAMN07420842, study PRJNA396082) | bioreactor metagenome | isolation source: sample BA12 brine-fed electro-methanogenic bioreactor BA | place: Japan: Kochi | collected 2016-12-09 | reverse complement strand
GCCGCGGTAGAAGAGGGCGTGGGGTCGGGAGTAGGTTGCACGTCCCGCCGGATGGGGTCTCCCACCCGAACTCGGCGCAGATCATCCAGGGTGGGCGGAGGCGGATTCTTGCCAGGAGAGAACTCTTCTACCCGTGTGTAGACCCGCTGACGCGCTGGACCGGTGGAGGTATCGGGGGGCATTCCTTTCACGGAAGGCGTCGCCAGAATGGGTGGGGTCTGCGGTTCAGGGTTACGTTGGACGGCAGCGGGCTCCGGGGAGGGGGACATCTGGGCGGGCGCCGTTGTCTGTGTTGTCTGGGGAGCCGATTTGGGTTTGGGATTGTCAGGGAAGCGTAACCGTGCGGACACCTCTTCGAAAGAGGGCATACGACTCAGCCAGTCGTCATCTTCTGCTTTCTGGAGCTCGGAAGCGCTACCTCGCAACTCGCCCACCAGCGGCATCTCTTCAGGCGCGACCTCAAGGGAACGAGTAGTAAAATCAGAGCCTTCCGTGGGGAAACGTCGCAGATGGGCGTCCGCTCGACGATCCATGCTCACGATGGGCAGCCGGTCGACGCGAGAGAGCCAGAGAGAGCTGGGAGCTGTCGCGCGTTGGATCCGGCGAGTCAGGGCCTCGGTGCCCGAAGACGAAAGCGCCTGGGAGCCTGCAACGGTCCCGCCGCTTTTCGGGGAGGTCGCCGAATCGTTCAGCTCGCGCTGTACCCAGGGTGAGAGGGCACGTTGCATGCGCCGAGAGCGCCCGGTGATGCGCGTTTCAAGCCCTTGCTCTGAGGGTATGGAGATGCTTTCTGGGGTGTCCTGTTGATTAGCCATGATGCCTCTATTCGAAGGTCATCTTCAGACCCTGATGGGCGATTTCGATGGTCTCCACGGCAGCTTCCGAGTTACCGGAGTTGAGGGTCGGTCCCAACCATTTCACGGGAAAGGCGCTCTCCACATTCCAACGGATCGCCTTGCGCTTGCTCTCCTGAATGTTGTAGTTCACTACCAGAATGATGGCCAATTCCACCGGCGTGGCCGTTCCGGTGTGAACACCCTCCTGGAACCAATCCCAGAGGGCGTCCGAGTAGGTGATGCCCCGCTTGAGGACCAGATTGCCGGTATAGACGGCCCGGCCCGGCAGCAGGTGGACGTGATCGTTGAGCCCACCCTCTTTCCACTGCTTGATTTCACGCTCAACGCCCAGGCCACTGCATTCGGTAAAAGCGCCTTCGATGACGCTTTTCATCTCGACGTAATAGCGGAACGCCGTTGCGGGATCCTGCCCCCAGGTCCGCGTGCTACTTGATTGTTGTGCTGTTACCATGCTTCCCCCTATTCGCGGCGCACGCTACGCTCGCGCGTGATGCGCAGCTCTTGTTTGAAGAGTTCGTAGACCTTTTGAGCCACCCGGGACAAAATCTCCGGGTCAGCGGTCGGTGGGTCTCCCGCTGTTCCCGTAGCTTGTGTTGTGCTGGATGCTTCTAAATCTGCTGGCTTCATTAGTTGGTTCCTGGCTCTAGTTTTCCAGTTCTTCAATCTCTTGTTGTGCTGATTCGTTGAGCCTGCGGTTGATGCTGGCAATCTCTTCCACCCAACGTCGGCGTTCCTCGTGTTCGAGATTCAGAATCTCCTCCCGGGTCCAGTGGAAGTGATAGGCGATATAGGCTACCTCCTCATGCAGGCGTTCGAGGGGGTAGCCTAGAATTCCCCCCCCAGGTCACTCAGATCGATATCGAAGGCGTGCCCACACTCCGGACAGGTGACCGGAACCTGGCTGGTGCCCTCCTCGTTGATGCGCTGATAGAGTTCCTGGAGATAGGCCAGGTCGGCAGCGAAGAGCTTCTCGATAATGCCTGGATGGACGCTGGGGAGCGTGCCCAAGCGGGTGATGACGCGGGAGAGCAACAGGATGACGAGGTAGGCTTGGTTGGCGCGCACACGAGGATCACGCAGCGGAGCGATCTCGTCCATAGCCGTCGCCAGCCGCATGGTGCCTTTCTTGTGCACTACACCCTGCTCATCAACGAAGCCCCGGGGAAGGGTGAATTCGAATTCGGTTTGTATGCTCATATCAACTCACTGTAGGTATGATGACCGACGTTGCGGCTGCCTGCGTACTGCGCATGAGAGATGACCCCCATACGCAGTACGCAGTCATCACGATGACCGTGGGCAGCCGTAGCGAAAGCCTAGACCTCGACGCGCTCCATCCCCTCGTGAACGAGAGTAAGCTCCTCGATACCGATGTCGTTGCTATCGCTCTTCATGGAAGGCCCGTTGATCTTGGAGGGCCAGGCGCGGACCAAGTTCCAGCCGGCAACTGCCGAGCCTTCGCGGTCGTGCATGAAGATGGTGCAGTCAGTGCGGGCTGTTTCCATGTCGCCGTTCACGACCTCTTCGCGCCAGGTCCAGAAAGCCATATTCTGGGTGATACCGCGCTTGAGGGTGACGGGGGTCCACTTCACCCGCCCCGAGATCATTTGGACGGCCTCTTTGCCGTTCTCGTTGACCCACTTGTGCTCGACGACCTCGCTCTCGGAGCCAAGGCCTTCGACTTCCGTGAACCAACCACTCAGCTCATCGCGACCTTCGATCTTGATAGAAAACTGAAAACCTACAAGGGGATCTGACTCACGAACTGGCATTTCACTACCTCCTGATTGATTTGATTGAATGACTTAGATGACGGGAGATCTACTGACCTGCCCACTGGCTAATCCGGAAGATGACAAACTCTGCCGGCTTGACTGGCGCCATCCCGATTTCCACGATGAGGCGACCCATGTCACGAGATTCTGGCGGGTTCAGCTCTTCATCACACTTCACGTAGAAGGCCTGGGAGGGGGCGAGCCCGAAGAGGGCCCCCTCACGCCAGACGACGGTGAGGAAGGAGCTGACCGCATTGCGAACCCGGGCCCACAGCCGGGGCTCGTTGGGCTCGAAGACCACCCACTGAGTGCCGCGCTCGATGGACTTCTTGACGAAGTTGAAGAGCCGCCGCACGTTGATGTAGCGCCAAGAGGGATCGCTGGAGAGGGTGCGCGCGCCCCAGGCCCGAATGCCCCGTCCCGGGAAAGCGCGGATGCAGTTGATGCCGTTGGGGTTGAGCACATCTTGCTCTCCCTTGGTGACGTTGTACTCCAGGCCCGTCGCGCCACGAATGACCTCGTTAGCGGGGGCTTTATGCACGCCCCGGGTGTTGTCGTTGCGCGCCCAGACCCCGGCCATGTGTCCCGACGGCGGGATCAGTTTGGGCCGGTCGGTGAGCGGATCGTTGATCTCGATCCAGGGGTAGTAGAGGGCCGCGTAGCTGGAATCGTACCCCGCGGTGTTCATGCGCCAGTTCTTAATCTCGGCCGGGCGCATATTGGGGGGCGCGTCGAGGATGGCGACGCGGTCGCCCATCAGCTCGCAGTGGTTGATCATCATGGTCTGCACGGCCTTGATGGTGTTGAGATCCACGCTAGATTGACCAGGCATGGGTGTCATCAGGTCGGGCACAACGAGCATGGTGGCGTCCTCGAGCTCGGCCAGCCCTTCGATGCCGGTGCGTTCCTGCACGTCACCCTGGAAATCGGAGGGAGCAGGGGGCGCCAGAGCCTTGCTCTCGATCTTCAGCGATTGCTCCTGCGGGCGCGGCCAGAGCTTCTCCAGGGGCATTTCCGCCTCGGGCATCAGGATCTCGATGAGTTCCGGCTGCTTGTTGTCTTTGTAGGCTACGGCAACGCGCTTCTTGCCGGACTCGTCCACTTCCTCGACCAGGGAGGCCTCGCGGACCTCGCGGGTCTGCCAGCCGCCGGAGACCTTTTCGCTCTCGACGGTTACGGTGAAGACTTCATCGATGCCATTGGCGTCGGCGTCTTCCTCTCCCTTCTTGCCTTTCTTGGCATCGGCTTTGGGAGGCTCCGGCGCGTCGATTTTGACTCGCAGGTTCAACCCATCGAAGCCCGCGCGCTTGGCGCGTACGGCCAGCTGGGGCTTGCCCTCGGTGTTGAGGATGGGGGCCTGGGCACGGGGGATGGTTTTGACGCTGATGACGTAGCAGCGGCTACCGCCGTTCTGGAAGTAGCCGTAGACGGCGTAGGGAAGCAGGGCGCCCTCGACGAATTCGCCGAAAGTCTGGACGAACTGGCTCCAGTTGGTGACGAGCTGAGCTTTGCCCCGGACGTCTGTGATGAGGATTTCGCCATCGATGCGATCCTCTACTTCCGCCTTCTCCGTGAAGCCGACGAAGACGGGCATCGCAGTTCCCGCGCCCTCAATGGGCTTTGCACCGCGATCTACTTCTTCAACGTAGACGCCGGGTGACAGATATTCAGGCATGGTGTTCCTCCTAGTAAAGTGTTACAGAGTTATCAAAATGAAAAAGGTTGCTGTCCAAGTAGCGGCTCTCTTATCTGTCGATTCCTGCTGCGTTGCTTCCTCCTTTCCGTGCGTCTCAGAGCGTGATAATCCTTCCTTCACTTTCCTTCGCCTAGGGCTCCACCGTATAAGCAGCTGCCGGCACGCTCAGCGGGTGACTCGAAGTCTGGTCCCCTATCTGTAACTCCAGCGTGTATTGGCCAGCTGGTACGTTGGCAATAGTGAATCTGCCCTCCGGGCCCACGACTATGTCCAGATTGCGTTCCACCAGACGCAGCCGCACATCTTCTCTCCCATCCACTCCCTGCACGCTGCCGTTGACCGTCCACAGCTCGCGTCCCGGTCCTTCGCTGGCCCCGGTGATCGCGTTGTGGAAGGCCAGCACCCGTTCGCGCACCAGCGGCGTTGTGATGGGGAAATAGGGATCGAGCGCCATGGTCACGGTGCAGGTGATGGAAGGCCGGATGTCGTTGTCCAGCGAACCCCAGAAATCCGCCGGATTCTGGAGTCGATCTGGCTGTGCCGCGAGAATCTGGATGGGAGCCGGTTGCCGCTGAAGGCTTTCCGGGAGGGCCTCCTCACGCAGTAGGGGAGTGCGGTAGAGGGCAAGCAGGGTGCGTGCCAGCATCCGATGCTCATCCGCCGGCTCGGTGGCCCAGGCTGTTATCACGTAGTGAAGGTCGAGACGCAGGGGGTGACGCTTCTGGGTTGCACTCTTATCACCGTGCTTTTCAGTCATCCAATAAGGGGAGGGCTGGCGCAGTCGCGTATTCTCGCGTAGATCGTAGAGGAAGAGGTTGAGGGTGGGGCGACTCAGACGTGCCGACCACTCCCGCGTGGGCTGTTTGAACTGGATGTCGATCTCCCCGTTTTTGATGGGGATTTCGCGGATGAGTAGCAGCCGTAAGGTTTCGTCGAATTCGTCAATCATGCGCCGTAAAATCCTCTCCCTCGATCCGGGCAATGGCTGTGGTGGGACTCAGGCCGCCGTAGATCACGTTCATGAGCCCGGGCAGGTAGCGATCCATCGTCAATACATTAGCGTAGACCAATTGTCCTATGAGTTGCGGGCTGGGGCGATCTCCCTCCACGTCTAGGCTGGTTTTGAATCGAACTTCACCATCGTTGTAGTCCAGCTCGAAGTTGCCGAGGAGGAGCCCGTAATTGACACGGGTGATGAACTCTGCGATCCCCTGGCGTCGATGTTCTGGAATCCGCACCGGACAGATGGAGTAGAAAAGGAAAATCTGGTCCCATTCTCGGACGAAAGCAAAACACGTCCAGCGACCGTTCTGTCCCTCGAAGCCCGTCTGGAGGACGTAGGGGGTTTCTGTCTCCTCTACGGGCCATTGGTCTTCCTGGAAGAAGGTCAGGGTGGCTTCCAGCAGAGGAGATTCGGAAGCTCCGGGGGCGCCTGTCACCGCTCCGTACACCTCACGCAGGACATCAAATGCCGCCTCTAATTCTTCGCGCGCAGGTGCCTCTCCACTGCCCCCCGTCTCCGCGAGACTCTCCTGGAGGAATTCGAGCGCCTTGGCCAGTAGCGCCTCTCCGTCCAGATCGCCGGGGACGAGCTCTGCAACGTCCAGATAATCCCACAATGTACGATATCCCACCGTCTCTTCATCCTGCTCCTGGGTCACGCGGAGCGCAAACCACGCTTCGGTAGAGAGTAGAGGATGCTCGGGCTTTCGCTGGGCCAAAGCTTTCAGATGCTCCACGCCTTGTTCCACCGTTGGTGCCTCGGTGGTCAGCTCGGGCACAAGGTCAGGAACGAGGGTCAGCCTTAGGTTGACGGGATTGTCTGGAGAGAGGTGGTCCGCATCGGGCCCCAGAGCGTGTTCTTCGAGGTGGAAGAGGGCCGTATTGATCACGTGCTTGTAGATGGAGGGCTCCAGTTCCATCTCGATCCAGACGCCCGTGATTCTCTCCTCTTCCAGCGCGTAGTGCAGAGCGGCTCTCTGAGGAGTCAAGAGCACGCCTGCCGGCTCGCGGAAGGAGAGCGGGGTCTTCCAGGTAGCGATCTTGGTCTCAACGGTCATGGTCACTCCCAGTAAGCGGTCCAGTAGAACCAGCCCGCGATCAACAAAGAGGTCACGGCCGTGATACCCGTGACCCATAACACCCGATTCCAGAAGATGCGATCCCGAACCGCAGCGTAGAACTCGGCGGCGTTCACTCCCCGCAGGATGATGGGCAGGTTGATTCCCAGTACGAAGAACCCGATGCTGCCGATGACGACGCCCAGCAGCGCTCCCAGAAGTGCGGCGGGAAAGCTCTGTACGGAGGCGTAGAAATCGAACTGCTCTGCCTCATAGCGGGTCATGTGGAAGTTGACCCCGAGTGCGAGCGGGAAGAGTGCCGCCAGAACGACGTATCCTCCAGCCACGATGTGGGCCATGGCGTCTCCCTGTTGCTCTAGGATTGCTGCCAGCAGTCCCACCAACGCCCCCAGTGCTCCGCCCGGCACTCCGAGGGCGGTCGCATGGTCAAAGGCCTGTCTCAGGATCTTCACGGTCGTCTCCCTGACTGGATGTTGCGCTGCCGAATGGACGCGCTCCGCTTGGCGGGCGAGCAGCAATTCGGCAAGGCTACAACTTCTCTTCCACGTTCTCCGGTAACTCGTCCATCTGAGCGTCTACGTCTCCGACGATATCGCGCGTCTCGGGCAACTCGTGCGAGCTTAGGTCGCGAACCTCCTCCACGTGGGAATCCTTCTTCGTCACTTTGCCGACGCTGTTCGTCGTTTTTTCCACCGCGCCGAAGAGCTTCTCCCTCAACATCGCGATCTTGGACTTGGCGTCCCGGGACTTCTCCCCCACCTGCGGCGGCTGGGGCGCTTTCTCGGATGGCGTCTCCGGCACGGGGAGGAGCGAGCCTCCCTTGCGCGCCTCGGATTCGGTGATGGCGTGAGAGCCGCCCATGGCGTAATGTGCTGTGGGGAACATGCCGGCCCCTGTCTGTCCCACAAACTTCGCTCCCCCCTTGACCAGAGGGTCGACGTTCAGCGAGGGGACGTTAACGTTGGTGAACCCCAGGTTGACGTCGAATCCCGGAATCTTGGGGATAGCGGTGTTGGCGGAGACGTTGCCCGCCAGGCGGTTGGCCGTCCCCTGCCACGCTGCGACGGGGGAGAAGAGTTCACCCGCCGAGCCTGCGACGCCCGCGAATCCGATCTGGACGCCGGCCCCCACCGCCTCTTGAACCGCCGCGACCCCGTGTTGTCCCGCTTGGGCCTTCCAGAGTTTGCGTTTGCGGGGATCCACACTGGTGCTGGCGATGCCGGCCCAGATGGCGAGGATGAGATCGATGGCTAGCTTGACCAACGTCATGATCAGCCCGATGGAGGTGAAGACCGCGGCCAGGGGGCCAAAGATCTCCGTCAAAGGCGGAATCAGGGCGAGGACGGTGAAGAGCAACCCCAGCGAGGAGACGATGGGGCGCACGAGACTGATGACCTGGGAGATGAACTTGAGCATGATGAAGACTGAGGTGCCGATCTTGCTGCCCCACTCTCCCTTGCGCCCTTTGCCCTGGCTCCAGACGCTCTTGAGCTCTGCGAAATTCCTCTTGATGTCGGTGATGATACTGCGGCCCTCGTACTCCACGCGGTAGCCACCGCCCCGCGTGACCGTGCCGCCCCGACGTAGACCCAGACTCAGGGTCTCGACGACTGCCCCGCGTACGCCGCCCTTCACCTTGGCCCAGAGACGCTGACCCGTGCTCTGCGCGCGTTGCCCATACTTCTTGAAGCGCTTACTCTCTTCTTGCACCGTGTTCTTGTGTTCCTTCAGGCGCAGCCGGTAGAGGGCACTGGTTTCGACATTCTGCCAGACTTGGCCCACCTTCATCAACAGCGGCTCGAAGCGATCCTCGGACTTGGCCTGCTTCGCGTCGGTGACCTCGTCGTAGGTCGCGTCGGCGTATTTGTGCATCTGCTCGGTGGCGAGGTAGTAGTCCACGGCTTCCTGCTCGCGGTGCTGCGCCTCGGTGCTCTGTTTGGTGAGCAGCTCCAGCGCCTGAGCGTCGCGCACCATGGCCCGGCGAGCGCGGGTCAGGTTGGCCCGGGTTCCCTTGCGGCTCTTGCTCCCAGGTAGATTGGCCTGGTCCTGCTCTCCGGTGACTTCCAGATTCTCCATGTTGAGCAGGGCTTGCGCCTGGGGATCGTTGAGCGGGTTCTGGCCTTGGCCTGCCCGGTCATGTCCGTGCTTGATGAGGTGCTGGATGACCTCTTCTTCCAGCCCCTTCTTCCGCAGGGCCTCGATGCGGCGATTGACATGCCCCTGGATAGTCTCCCGGTCCATTCGCAGATAGCTGAAATAAGTCTGGATTTTGAAGCGATTCTCGTCCATCTTCAGCCAGGCGTCGGAAGCCTTCTGCTGCAAGCTGCCCAAATTGCGCTGCTGGGGATCGCCTAATCCCACGCGCCCCGCTTCCCCTTCGACCAGGGTCTTGCGCTGCATCTCCGGCACCCGCTTTTCGAGGATTTCGGCTACAGCCTCGGCCTTGATGGCGTTCTCTTCAGATTGTTCCACGTACCATATCGGATCGGGGGCGCTTTCGTTCTGCGCGCGGGCGGCGGCATACTTCATCACCTCACCCCGGAGCTTCTCGCCTCCCATCAGCTTCGCTGCCACGTAATAACCGGAGGCTTCGTCGTGGAGCCCTTCGAGGTGCTCTTTCTCTTGGGCCATGCCCGCTTCGGCCTGCTGGGCGGCTGCGTCGGAGCGGTCGAGCATGGCCTGGGTTCGCTTGTGGTCCGAGTCTTTGTTCCCCGTTTTGAAGGTTGCCCGTTGACCCGTTGCTGCCTTGTAACTGTCGATCAGGGAAAACGCTTCTTCTGTGGCCTTGTAAGCGCGGGTATTGGCGCTTAACGCCCGCTCGATGGCGGCTTCCGACCGGCGGTAGTAGGGGGTCGCATCGAAATTGCCCGGTAGCGGGAGAGGAGGAAGCGGTTTGTTGGGCTTCTTCAGTTTTGGGGGGATGGGTAGGGGTTTCGTGGGTACGGGAGGGAGGGGCTTGCGCCTGCCGCCTCCGTGCCCGAAGACGTTAATCCCCATTTTGATCGCGTAGGCTTTGGCGCGCCTCTCCTGGCCCTCTTTCTCGGAAACCGGTTCGTCTTCTGCAGTCAGTTTCTTTTGTTCTTGCCGCACCTGCTGGAGCAGGAGGAGCGCTGCTGCTCTTCGCTTCTCATTTTTCTGCTTCTCCAGGTAGGCATGGAGGGCTGCGTAGACATCGTTGAGGGCTCGGAGCCGCTGGTCTTTGAGCGTGAAACTGTGATAGACGGCAAGCGCTCGGTCGATCCGCTGGAGGTCATTGGAGCGCCGCTTGAAGCGCACATGGGTCTCCGTCTTCCAGGTATCGCTGCTCATCAGTTCTCGACGGATGATCTGACGTTGCAGGCCACCGCTCTGCTGGAGGGTGTGAGTCAGCTCGTGGGCGATGAGGCGCTTGCCGGCGGTCGAGCCTGGGTTGTAATGCCCTCGGGCGAAGTAGATGTCCCGACCGTGGGTGAAGGCTTTGGCCTGCAAGCGTTGGGCCATCTGATTGGCGTTTGCATCTGTATGCACCCGGACCCCGCCCAAGCTGGCCCCAAAACGGGGCTCCATAAAGGAGCGAGTCGCGGCAGGAAGGGGGGTCCCGCCACCCCGGGAAGCTTGGAGCCGTTCCTCTGTCTTGGAACCCACCTCAAAGCCCCCAGCTTTTGTCGGCTTTAGCTGGAGCTCCTCCTCTGGTTGGCGTTGGAGGGGTTTCAGCTGCAGTTCTTCTTCTGGCTGTCGTTGGAGCGGCGTGATGGCGTCGCTGAGGGGTTGCAGTTGAAGTTCTTCCTCCTCCGGTTGGCGTTGGACGGGGGCCAAGGGATTGCTCATGCCCAGGACCCGGTCGGCGACTTGATCTGCCTCTTGTTCGTAGGCATCCCCTGCGGGCCCGACGTGCAGCTTGGCCTGGATGAAACGTGTGGTGGCACGGTTGCCGCTGAGCTGTTGCAATGCGGCGAGGTCAGAGGGTGAGTGGAGGGCGTCGGGTTGCTGTAAGCGTTGCAGCGCCGTAGCGAGAGACGTCTCCGGCGCAGGACTCTCTTCACGGGACGTAAGGGGCTTGCGGCTCCGCGACTCGTGCTTCGAGGTTGTCGCTTCGTGCTTGGACCCTGGCTGTGCGCTCATCCTCTCTCTCCCTTCTACTGGTAAAACTCAGTGGATTGTCTTCAGTGTTCGTTGCCTGTTTTGGAAAGTGATACTCATTGCACCCGGCCCTATTCATGGCCGTTGTCCAAGGTAAGAAAGGGAGGCAAATCATCGTTAGAAACATATTTGTTACGGATGATGTAGCCTTTCTTAATTATAACCGAAATACCGGAAAATACCATATCAGAAATCACTTGACCTAGAGCTTGGTGATGCTAAGGCTGTCTTTTCGAATCTCCAGTTTATTGGGGGATTTCGATATGGTAAGCCGGATCACCAGGTGGCAAAATGTATTTACTGACCCGGCCCGCGGTCTTTGCCGCCTGCAGTGCGGCGATAAACTGGGCCTCGTTCTGGATGGAACTGGGTGCGATATCCACGACCTGGAGTACGGAAGGATCGCTGCAATGTCGCGATACGCTGCCCGGCCCCAGTTCGTTGATCTTGGCCTCCATGGCCTGGCGGATGCTGATGGCGTTTGCGCCGGCGTCTCGCCGGGCGACGTAGACGTCGATGACGGCGTCACCGCCTGCTCCGTAGAGGTTCTTCTGATGAGCGACCCCATAGCTGACGATGTTGTTGTACATGATACGGGCCTGGTCCGCCGGGGTGCGCACTGTGCTGGTAATCAGCGCGCTTGTTTCTCCCGCTTCACTCAGGATCCCACGCAGCACGTTCAACGTGTACTGGCTGATAACGCTGCTGTTGGCGTTCGCGCCGAATTGGATTTGAACCTCGTTTGCCGCACTCTCTTCCGGCGCCTGCGCTTCTGTGGCGACGGGTCCTTGTTCCTGCAGCCGGATGTAGTTGCCGTGGACGTAGGCGGTCCGACCGTTGTAATGGATGCGCAGCCACGCGCCGCTCTGTCCGACCACCTCGACGGTGGCACCCTGGCGCAGCTGGCCGATGGTCGAGGTATCGGTGCCTGGGCCTTCCCGGACGTTGAGGGCCGAAGCGGTGACGACGCCCTGGGCGATGACGGTGGGTGGGGCGCTCTCTTCCTCGGTGGTTTCTGTGCCGGAGGTCTCTCCTGCATCGAATCCGCTGATGGAATATCGCCCCGACCCTGGGCCGATGATCTCGACTTCGCCCCTGGGTCCGGCGACGTTGAGGTTGCCGGCAGCCAGCAGCTGCCGGAAGGCGACACAACGATATTTCGATCCGCGCAGAGCCCGGGCTCGCGTCAGTTCCTTTTTGCTTTCCGCGCTCTGGGCTAGGCGCTCCAACCGCGCCTCGCGCGCATCGTTGAAGGTCTGGAGGAATTCCAACTCGCTGATGATCCTGCCGCCTACCTCCTCCCCAATCGAACCGCCCAGCTGATTGCGCGTGCTCTCCAGACAGGTCTCCATTCCGCCCTGGATTTTGGTGTCGTAGAGCATAGCGTACCCAAGCGGAGAGCGGACGCCATGGTTCTGTGCGGAGGTGACCGCCGGATTCCAGTACCCTTGCCGGAAGACCATGTCCTGCGCGGTCTGCATCTCTTTCTCCGCCGCGGCTGATCGCAGCGCATTGAGGAAGGCGGTCTCATTCTTCAATGAGGCGTCCCTGGCGCGAACGCGCTCCATGTAGGTGCTGATGGTCTGGGCGTGACTGCTCTCCGAGGTGGCGACGTAAGCTACCAGGATGTTGCCCAGGCTGCCCGCGGCCAACGTGGCCTGATGCTTTCCGTAGGAGATGATGCCGCCATCCTCTACGGTAGTGAGGGCGTCGTAGCGGCCTGAGGTGGCACCGCCTTCCATAATAGAGGTGATCTGGTTGGCGATATCGAAGTATTGGACGCCATCCGTTTCGTAGCTGGGAGTCCGGGGGGTGGCTGTAACCTCTGTTTCTGGCGTGGTGGAGGCTTCCGGGCCGGCTTCCGCGGTCTCCTTTACGGCTTCGGATGCGGCCTCCGAAGTGGTTTGGGTCGGCGCTGCCCGGGAGAAGAGGGAGCCGAGCCAGCGCCCGGCGTCTTTCAAGGCGGATCCGATACCGCTTGCGACGGCCCCGGCCCCTTTGGCCAGGGAGCTGAAGAATCCTCCCAGGCGCCCCCAGAGCGATCCTTGTTGCCCGGTTCCTCGCTCCTCAATCGCTTCTTGTGCTTCTTCGGCGGCTTCTGTGACCGGAGCGGGGAGGGGGGTGAACGTGGCGTGATTTCCGTGGATGTATCCCGTCTGCCCCTGATAGTCAATTCTTAACCAGGACCCTTCCCGTTGGAGGACGGGGACCGCACTCCCTCGCGTGAGTACACCTAGAATAGTATGCTCGGTCCCCGGACCCTGCCGGACGTTGAGCCCGCTGGCGGTGACCTCCGCGGTTCCGATAGAAGTCCCGGTCGCCGGCGCCGGTGGGGTTTCCGTTTCAGTATCTGAAGTCCCCGCTGAGGTTTCCGGGGTTCCGGATTCCGAACTGCCGATGTTCCTCCATACATTCTCAAGCCCGCCGTCGGCATGCCAGGCTCTCAGCTGAGAGATGCTGAGGCCAGGGATCTGGAAGTGGGGCCGGTCCACGAAACTGGTCCAGCGCCCTCCCCATTCCAGCCCGGCTTCCTCACCAGATTTACCGAGGCCTTCCCAATCGTGGTGTTCGCCCCACGGTTGATCGCCGTGGAAGACTACATCTACTGCAACGCCGTAATTGTGGTAGCTGCTTCCGCCTCTGACATTGGTGACGACCTTGGAGCGGTCCACCACGTTGCCGTTCGCATCCCGGCCTTTAGCGTAGAGCTCATTCTGACGTTCTATGGAGCGCATTCCCTCGAAGACCTGAATGTTGAGGCCGCGACGGTGCGCGTTTGCGATCAGATCACGTACCTTGCTCTGGAGGGTGGGATGCAATTCGCTGATCCTACCACGGGGATCGCTGTTGCCGAAGGTCTGTTCCGCCGCTTCTCGTTGCAACGCTGGCGTGGGACCCGGCACTTCAAGCATGCTTCCGGCGACTTGATCCGCCTCCTGTTCGTGGCGATTCCCCGCCGCTCCTGGCTTGAGCTGGGTCTGAATGAAGCGGGTGGTGGCACGGTTGCCCATACTCGCCTGGAGTTGAAGGATGTCATCAGCCAAGGGGGCAGCGGTGCCCTCTGGGAGTTGTTGTAGGGAGGGAATTGCCTTGGCGCTTGCGGGGGCCGGATCGGGGCGTTGTCGTTTTTCCTGTGTAGGTGAATGCGGCTCCTGGGTGCGATGCATCATGCTGCCTCCTTGACCATGATGATTTTTCTTTTATGTTCTATGGGAAATTATAATATAGTTTATTGTCAGGCACAACAGGACAATAGTGCTATTGCGCCGGAGAGATAACCGCTTGCTATCCTGGCTGGAGATCGGTGTCGCGGATCAGGCGCCCCATCTTCTGGAATTCCCGCCGTACTGCGTGGAAGAGGTGCTGCATGGAAACCGGTTCCTCTTCTGCGGCGGCGAGGAAAGCTGCCGCCACGATGATGTTACGGATGTTGCCGCCTGCCAGTTTGAAGCGCCGGGCCAAGAGCTCGAAGTCGAGGTCGGGAGCGCGGGGCACTTCCGCCGGGAAGAGGGTCTGCCAGATCCGCAGCCGATCCTCCTCTTCCGGGAAGGGGAAGTCGAGGGCGAACTGAAGGCGCCGGGTGAAGGCTTCGTCGAGATTTGCTCGCAAATTGGTCGCCAGAATCGTCACGCCGTCGTAGGCCTCCATTCGCTGAAGGAGGTAGCTGGTCTCGATGTTGGCGTAGCGATCGTGGGCATCCTTCACCTCCGAACGCTTGCCGAAGAGGGCGTCGGCTNNGGCTTCGTCGAAGAAGAGGATGGCATTGCTGCTCTGTGCTTCGTCAAAGATGCGTTCGAGGTTCTTCTCTGTCTCGCCGATGTACTTGCTGATGATCGTGGAGAGATCGATCTTGTAGAGGTCCAGTTGCAGCTCCAGGGCGATGACCTCCGCTGCCATGGTCTTGCCTGTGCCCGGGGGGCCGGCGAAGAGCATGGTCACCCCATTGCTGGCTGCCAGCTGTTGGCCGACGCCCCATTCCTCGAGCACGCGGGGGCGACCGCGCACCGTCATCACGACCTCGCGCAACACTTGCAGCGGATCAGGCGGGAGGATGATGTCCTCCCAGCCGTAACGGGGGTTGATCTTGCGCGCCAGGAGCGCCAGCCGGGGGTTGGAGTGAGCGCGGGCGGCGGCAAAAAGATGGTCGGCGGTGAGCGGTTGTCCCTGTTGTAGGGCCTGATCCCGGGCCGTGGTGACCGCGTCACGGATTTGGGCCGTGGTCAGAATGAATTGCCCCGCCAGCAGATCGAGGGCCGGCCCGGCGACCTGGGGCGCAAAGCTGTCCAGATGGTGTTGCCAGAGGCTGCGGCGCTGAAGGTAGGTGGGCAGAGGAAATTCGAACCAGAGCAGGGCCCGCTGTCGCTCCAACCCTTGCGCTTGCCAGAGTGTCTCACCTCCCAGAATGATGGGGCCGGGGAACTCGCAGGCCAGCGCCAGGAAGGTTGGGGGCGGGCTGCCGTCGTGGAGCAGGGCGTCCCATCCACTGAGGTAAGGTAGTGCGTCGTTCAAGCGGGCGTCGCGCAGCGCCAGGCGCAGGACATCTTGGGCGGTCAAGCCTTCCTGGATGGCGGGGGCCAGCTCCACCTGGAGGAGGGGACGACCTGTATGGGTGGCCACCAGACGCGCAGCTGCATCCTGGGCGGCCCGGTCGGGCCCGTGAAAGACGATGAGTGGTTGGTGGGGCTGGATGCGCCGCAGGTGTTCCCCCACGTCCCCCGCCAGTAAGCGGTCGTCGTCGCTTGCTGGAGAATGTCCCAGGGCTGCGTAGGGCCGCAGTTCCAGGGGCGGTTCATAGCGTGCCAGCAACCAGGTGACGATGGCAGGATCCACATGGAGCGAGCGGCTCAGCACCGAAGTAGGATGTCCGTTCTGGCCCCCCTCTTCCCGTTCTATCAGGCGATGGCGGAAGAGCGGCGCGTCGCCGGCAAAGTGCCGCAGGGCCGAGAGCCGGGCTGCGCCGGGGGAGGCCAGTAGATCGAGAACCAGATTCACCGTGGCGTACTTCTTCGTCACGTCGTCCTGGAGGTAGCTGTAGATCCGTTCGTATCGCAGATCTAGATGGGGCGCCAGACAGATGAGCAGCGCGTCGAGGTCGAAACGGTCGAGACCGAAGATGGTGGAGAGGTGAGAGAGACGGCTGGGGGCACCTGTATGAGCGGCCTGGGCGGCAATCTGTTGGGCCGCGCGCGCGGCTTCAAGGTGTGCCTGTGCAAAAACCTGCTGCTCTTCTTGGGGCAAGGTTACCATTTGCCCCCAGCTCGTCCCGAAAGGCCGGTTGACGAGGGAGACGGCGTGCTTGTCGGTCAGATATAGCCCTCGGAATTCGTCTTGGGGATCCTGGCACGCCAGCTGCCAGCGGCGTACCTCGCGTTGAATCAGAACGTCGATG
>NPIE01008136.1_pt1 | contig 15918 bp, 11 predicted proteins | sample 8637661 | NCBI WGS metagenome assembly NPIE01 (sample SAMN07420842, study PRJNA396082) | bioreactor metagenome | isolation source: sample BA12 brine-fed electro-methanogenic bioreactor BA | place: Japan: Kochi | collected 2016-12-09 | reverse complement strand
GAGCTCGGTCATGAAGCTCTGGCAGAACCGCATGATCTCATCGTCGGACTTCCCCTTGGGGTCGAAGTCCGACCCGCCCTTGCCGCCGCCGATGGGCAGGCCGGTCAGGGCGTTCTTGAAAATCTGCTCGAAGCCCAGGAATTTGACGATCCCCAGGTAAACCGAGGGGTGAAACCGCAATCCCCCCTTGTAGGGGCCAAGCGCACTGTTGAACTCGACCCGGAAACCGCGGTTGATCTGCACTTGACCATCATCATCCTGCCAGGGCACCCGGAAGATGATCTGCCGCTCCGGCTCGCAGATGCGCTCGATGATCTTGTGGTGGCCGAACTCGGGGTGCTTCACCAGCACCGGGCCCAGAGACTCCAGGACCTCGCGGACCGCCTGATGGAACTCCGTCTCGCCGGGATTGCGGGCCAGAACCTCCTGAAAGATGGGCTCGACTTTCTCGTCAATTTTCGGTGTCATTCAGTTCCTCCTGTTAGCTGCACCTGCAATATGCCTATTTTTTTAGCACGATCGACTCCTTCGCACTCCAGAAGCCAAAATCGACAGGCCACACCATCCACGAACCATGCCATCCTGCATATTTTTCCGCCACTCAGCAGCAAGACCTTGACTTCGTGATGTTTTTTCGAGCAACACAGATATGCGTCCATTGTTTTTGCTTAATCTTTCTGAAAAACCGAGTAGCTTACCGACTCAGTCGGCCCAGATCCGAGTACACACCCATCGCGCCGGTGGCCATTGACAACCAGCCGGACAGCCGCGGGCAGAGAAATCGCACCGGAATTACCCCCGGCGCCTCAAGGAGGCGCTCGGACTTGACGGACCGAAAGGAAACATCGGATGCTCGAGGCCGGACTTACGAGAATTTGAGGGCGAATCCTGGGCCGATGGGGTGACAGGCTACTGAACGATGGGCCGATTCACCGGTTTGGCGGTAGATTCCTTCCCCAATCCGACAAGGCGACATGGTTCTCAATCCACGCCATAGTCCTTGAGCTTGCGTCTCAGGGTCAGTCGGTTGATCCCTAACCGATCGGCGGTCAGGGTCTTGTTCTTCCCGCATTGACGGTAAATCTGCAGAATATGATGGCGCTCCATTGCGGCCAGGGAAGCAATACCCTCCTGCTCGGCGGGGCCGGCAGCCGGCCCGGAAACCGATTCGCAAGGCAGATCTTCGGCGGCGATTGCTCCGCCGGGACTCAGCAGAACGGCACGCTCCATAACATTGCGCAGTTCGCGGACATTGCCCGGCCAGCCATAAGACTGGAGCCTGCGCCGGGCAGCCTCGCTGAGCCGGCAGGTTTTCCCCGGCGCACGGGCGAGAAATTCCTGCAAAAAGAGTTCGGCAAGCGGAAGAATATCTTCGGGGCGCTCGCGCAGCGGAGGGAGCACGAGGGGGAAGACGTTCAGGCGGTAATAGAGGTCCTCGCGAAAGGCACCCTCACGAATGCGCTCCGGAAGGTTTCGGTTGGTCGCGGCGACCACCCGGACATCGGCGGCCACGGGACGGCTGCCGCCGACCCGGCAAAGGGTGCGCTCTTCGAGCACCCGCAGCAGCTTGGTTTGGAGGCCGGGTTCCATCTCCCCGATTTCGTCCAGAAAGAGGGTGCCGCGGTGGGCCAGTTCGAAGAGCCCCTTGCGGGGGGCGGTGGCGCCGGTGAAGGCCCCTTTTTCATGGCCGAAAAGTTCGCTCTCCAGCAGGCTGGCGGCAATGGCGGCGACGTTGACCTTGAGCAGCGGTCCGTCGCGCCGGGCGCTCTGGGCGTGGATGGCTTCGGCCACCAGCTCCTTGCCGGTGCCGCTCTCCCCCAGGATGAGGGCGGTGGTGGCGTCGGAGGCGGCGACCAGGGCGATTTCCTTGCGGATGCGCTCCATGGCGGCCGAAGTCCCGACCATCCGCCCCAGCGACCGGTGCAAGCGCTGCCTCTGGGTCTGACGCAGGGCGCTGACCTCCTGGCGCAGCTCCCGGGTCTCCAGGGCGCGCCGAACGACCGCCTGCAGCTCGGCCAGGTCGAAGGGTTTGTTGATGTAGTCGTGAGCGCCCGACTTGAGGGCGCGGACCGCGGTCTGCACCTCGGGAAAGGCGGTGACCACAATCGCCAGGGGGGCCTCCGGCCCCTGCAGCTCGGCCAGAAGATCGAGCCCCGAGCCGTCGGGAAGCTTGAGGTCGAGAATGAGCAGGTCGAATTCTTCTGCGCCAAGCATCTGCCGGGCTTCCGCCAGCCGCCCTGCGACGCGGGTGGCGTAGCCTTCCTCGGTAAAGAATTCGTCAAGGCTCTCGCGCAGAAATTCCTCGTCTTCGACGATCAGGATGCGTTCCGGCATTCCTCAGTCCTTTCGGGAAGCGTCACCTCCGCCGCCGCTCCGCCCCGGCGGCGATTGCGCAGGGTGACGGTTCCTCCCAGCTCTTCCACCAGTTTCCGGACGATGGCCAGCCCCAGGCCGGTGCCCGCCTCCTTGGTCGTCGCCAGCGGCTCGAAGAGGCGCCGGATCTCTTCTTCCCGATCCGGCAGCCCCGGGCCGCTGTCGACGACCTCCACCCGGGTGCGGCCCGCCCCGCAGCGCGCCTTGACCCGCACCGCCCCCCCCTCGCCGGCGGCCTGCAGGGCGTTGAGCAGCAGATTCATGAAGATCTGGTGCAGGTGCTGGGCCCGGGAACAGACCCACAGCGGGCCGGCGGGCAGATCCATGGTCAGAGCGGTGTTCTGCCGGTCCGCCTCCTCGCGCAGGATGAATTCGAGCTCCCTCAGCACCTGGCAGAGGTCGCTCCGGGTCGCCTGCTCCTCCGGTTGCGGAGCCAGGTAGCCGGTCAATTGGCGCAAAAAGCGACCCAGGCGCTCGACCAGGGCCAGCATCCGTTCCAGGTCCCGGCTCTGGGCTTCCCCGCCGGCCCGGCGCTGCATCATCTGCAGGCGGGTCTGCAGCGCGGCAAGGGGATTGCCGATCTCGTGGGCGACGGTCGCCGAAAGCATTCCCAGCGAGGCGAGGCGATCGGCGAGGATCAGCTGCTTCTCGAGGGCCTGCATGGCCGCCCGGGAGCGGGCGGCATCGGCCTCCGAGACCCGCAGCGCCGCCACCTGACGCGCCACCTCGGCCTGCAGGGAGCGGTTCCCGTCGAGCAGCCGCTGCCGCGACTCGGCCAGGGACCCGGCCATGGCATTGAGGGAAGAGGCCAGCTGTCCGAACTCGTCGCGGGAGGTGACGGAAGTACGCCGATCGTAGTCGCCGCCGGCCAGCTCTTCGGCGAACCGGGAGAGGCGGCCGATGGGGCGGCTGAAGCTGCGGGCCGCCAGGATCGCCAGCCCCGCCGCGAGCAGCGCCAGGGGCACGGCCAGCCAGAGAAAGATGCGGTGCAGCCGTTCCAGGTCGGCGAACAGGGCGCCGCGCGGGTACATCTTGGCCAGCTGCCAGGTACGGGAGGCGGCGTGCACCGGGGCGGCGGCGACCAGGTAGCTGCCGGTGGTGCCGAACCAGGGCTCCGCCGTGGCCTTGGGCAAAGCAGCGCCGACAAGCGTCCCCAGCTCCTCGGCGGCGCCGGCATGGAAGGACGTCCCGGCAGGCCGCTGGAGCATTTCGACGAATCCCCCTTCGCTGTTGATCAGGAGGGCCCGGGCATCGCTGTCGGGCTGCAGGGCCTTCAGGGTATCCAGCATCTCCTCCCCGAACACGTTGACGACCACAAGCCCCCGCAACTGCCCCCCCTGCTCCGCGACGGGGGCAGCGACGCGAACCACCAGGCGGCGGGGCTCCTCGATCCGGCCGTGTTCGATGTTGAAGTCGAGCGGCGACAGGTAGGTGTCCCCCGCAGAGAGAGTCATCGCCTCGCTAAAGTAGTAGCGGTCGCCCTTGTACTGCAGCCCGGCGGGGGAAACCAGCTGCAGCCTCCCGGCTTGGTTGTTGACCCGGATGGCCTCCATGCCGTCGCTGCCGATGAAGCGCACCTGGTAATAGGCCCGCTCGGAGGCCATGGTGTGGACAAATTCTTCTTCCACGGTGCGCCACTGGGATTCGGTCATTTTCGGCTCGAGCCGACGCTCCAGAAAGCGGGCCAGGGAGAGGGTGTCCCGGCGCACCCCGGCCAGGTAGGTTTCGATCGTCTCGGCGGCGGTCGCCACTTCCACCTTCAGCTCCTGGGCGATTCGCTCCCGCAGGAGTTGTTCGGTCCGGTAGGACAGAAGGCTGCCGAGCGCCAGCATCGGCCCGAGGGCCAAGGCGACGAAGGCGACCACCATCTTGGCCCGGATGGAGAAGCGGACGCGGGAATAAAGGCGTTCGAGAAGGCGTGTCATGGGATCATTATAGCGGCAGCGATCCGCAGGAGAAAGGGGCGTATGCGGGGCTCTGAAACGGCCAAGCGGGGGCGCGAGGCGCCCCCGCTTGGTTCAGCGGTGCGAAGGTTCCGATCACAACCAGCCCTTGCCGGCCCGCTTCAGGATCTTCTCGATCCCCCGGTTGTGCAGCTCATCGGTGGGGGCGGCCTCCACTCCGGCCTTGCCCTTCACCTTTTGCCAGAGCTCCGGATCGGCGCCGTGGCAACTGACGCAGGTGCCGCTGCGGCGCATCCGCTGCAGCTCTTCCTTGTTGAAGGGTCGGGCCCCCTCGTGGGCGGTCTCCTGGATCTGGTTCCCCTCCTCGTCGACGATGCGCTCGAGCTCGAAGTCGATGGGCAGGCCGTTGGCGCGGCTGTCATAGAAGCCGCTGCCCAGGCCCAGGGCCTTGCTGCTCATGTGGCAGTCGGCGCAGGAGCGAGCCTGCTTGGTCACCGTGTGCGGCTGGATGGGATTGGTGCCGATGCCGCTGGTGCCGTCGACGGTGGTGTAGACCTTGTTGTTTACGATCCCGTCCTCCCCCTTGACCTGGGTGAAGATGACCTGGCAGCCGGGGATGAAGGGGCTGACCTTTCCTTCGCCGTTGATCCCCAGGGTCGGGGTCTCCCAGCGCAGGTAGGAGCGCGACTCCTGCCAGTCGTGAGCACTCTGCTCCCGGTTCCCCTTGTGGCTGGCCATGCTGGGATCACCGCCGGTCTTGGCGCTGAGCCAGTCGCCGCTCTTCTTGCCCACGTCCTGTTTGGCGTGGCAGCCGTAGCACTGGGGCGCCCAGGTGGCGTGGCAGCTGTAGCACTCCATCTTCTCCATGTGGCTGGGAACGGCGACGTGGGCGGTGTACCCTTCGCTGCCGTAGTTGGCCTCGGCGACCTGGGGCACCACGTGCTCGGAACCGTCCATCTTGGAGGTGAGCACGATTTTGCCGTCCTTCTCCTGCAGGTTGTCGAAGCGGTTGCCCCAGGAGGTGGTCAGCTGGGAGCGGGTCTCCATGGTGCCGTGGCAGTCCTCGCACTCGATCTCCACCGCCTGCTCGCGCTTGAGGTAGATGTTGCCGTCGCCGTGCAGGTCCTGCTTGGTATGGCAGTCGATGCAGGTCAGTCCCTTGTCGTAGTGGACGTCGGCCTGCAGATGGTTGTAATTTTTCCCGTGCAGTTTGCCCTGCTTGCCGCCGCTCCCGGTGAAGGGGGTGCCGTAGCCGTCACTTTCCATGGTGCCGATGAAGCTCACGCCGGTGCGGCCGCCGCGGTTGTGACAGTGCAGGCACTGGGTTTCGGGGATTTTGGTGGTGATGCGGTGAAAGCGGGGGCGGTCCTTCTGGTCCTTGGCGATGGCCTGGTCGCCGCCCTCGTAGGTGCCGGCGTCCGAGTAGACCACATGGCAGGCGGCACAGCCGCTGCCCCGGTAGTCGCCGTCGCGCTGATGGCCGTCGCTCCACAGATGGCAGCGCAGGCACTGGTTGCGCAGGTAGTCGTCGGCCGGGGTGTTCTCAGGCCCTTCGGGCTGGCTCGGGTCGTAGAAGGGGAGTGCCGCGAGGCTCTTGACCGCCCCGGGGCGGGAGGGCTCCTCGTCGGACACGGCGTAGTTGGCGTAGATGCCTTCGCGCCCCTGGGCCCCCCAGGCGTAGCGGGTGCCGCTGATTTTGCCCGCGCTGGTGGCGTGCAGCGACTTCATGCTGTTGGACACCTCGTCGGGGTGACAGGTGCCGCAGGTCTTGTCGATGATCCGCAAGTCGCTGGGGTTGGCGTACATGCCGGTGTGGGCCGCCTCCTTTTCGGTGGCCGCGCGGTCGCCGAAGTGGCAGTCGGTGCAGGAGAGCTGGCTCATCCCCGGCACCTCGGAGATCTGCTCGATGCCCTCGTGGCAGGTCAGGCATTTTTCTTCCGCCGCCGCCCAAACCGGGCAGCTCAGCAGAAGCAACAGGGTGAGAATGGTTCCGAAACGTTTCATGCAAGCCTCCATGGGTTGAAGTTCTTACCGGGATTAGATAGCAGGAAGCTTGCCAATGCAAAAAATCAATGTTTCAAGCATCTTGCGTTTCAGGCTTGAAGCGATCCGGTTGATTTTGAACCACCTGGACAGGTTCAGAATTAACCGGCACTGGGCCGCACCGATGCTTCTTAGGTGGTGGACATTCGTTTTCAGAAGAAAGGTTACCTTGCCGGCCAGAATTCACTACTCATCAGACACGAAAATGGCCCCCTCACATACCGGGTGGGCCATTCTTACTTTCCACGGCTCTCAGGAATACCGAGAGCCCTCTGCCGGCTTGGCCCGCCCTAAGCTTCCGTAACTTTTCAGATATTTCCCAAGCCCTGGTGGCTTGGCATTTGGAACAGTCCTTGACCTTGGGAGGTTTTACCGGCATAGTATACGCATACAGTGCGCATTGGAGGCCAGCATGGGAAACACAGCACGGAAGCAAGCGGCGAACTTAAGCATCAGGAGCGATCTATTGCGTCAGGCGAAGGCCAGAAACATCAACCTCTCGAAGACGCTGGAGGAGGGTCTTGAAAAGATCCTGAAAGCGCAGGACCGCCAGGCCTGGATAGAGGAAAACCGTGAGTCCATTGAAGCGGCCAATCGGTTTGTGGCTGAGCATGGTCTGTGGAGCGATGGCTTGAGGAAATTTTGATGGCTCAGTTCGATATTTACCAAAGGCAGGGAGAGGGCGTCGAATTTCTCCTGGATCTTCAGGACAACATGCTGGAGAATCTCTCGACTCGCGTCGTCGCCCCCCTTGCTTCGCTTGCGACGGTGGGCACGCCAATGAAAACCCTCAACCCGAGAATCTCCGTAGGCGGCGTTGAATACCTTTTGCTAACGCACCTTCTTGCCGCCATCCCTGCTGCGGCCCTGGGTGAACCGGTCGGCTCAGTCAGAACCCAAAGGGATGAAATCATCGCCTCGATCGATTTGCTTTTCACCGGTATCTGAAAGCAGGGATCGGGGTCATTCCTTGCCACATTGTAATTATTCAGCCTATTTATTTGTTCCCATAGAGCCAAAGAAAAACCGTCGGGGCGCGCCCCGACAGCTGTCTTACTTTTTCTGAGAGCCGACAAAAAGTAACCCAAAAGACCTCAGGGCCTAAGGGTCGGTAGTCTTCCGCCCCCCGCTACACGAAGCCCCACCGACTTCACCGTCCAACCCATTGCGAACCAGTGAGCATGGGCAGTTCGGTTTTTGTTGCCACGCCGCACCACCTTGCTTTCTGGGCAACACCACCAGAACAGAACTCCGAAACCAGGCGAAAGAAATGCCCGCCGCAGGGGCCGCCACTTTTTGCTTCGTTTTTGGTGGCTTGCAAAAATGAAGGCGTCTGGCGGGACGCGACCCGCCGGTTTTGCTTGTTAAGCTTTTTCCCGTCCCTTTCACCTTGTGCTGAATAGTTACGTCACATTTTGTGCCAGAGGGTCAAGGCTGTAAACCAGGGGCCGCCAGGTCACTGGAACCTGGCGGCTCTTGCTGTTTCAGACGGAGATGTTCGCCAGGGTAAGCAAACGCCCTGGCTGACAGCCGCGGGGTGTTCAGGCTTCCGACCTGGGGACACTAGGCCAGCGGAATCCCTTCCTGCTCCCCCTTTTCCTGGTGTCGCTCCATCCATGCGGCCAGTTCTCCGAGAGGTTCGGGGAGAGGGTTTTCTTTCAGGCGGGCGAGGCTCAGCCGGTCGGCCTCGGTGAGGGGCTTGCGGTGCCTGAGATCGGCCAGGGCCGCGGGGTCCATGCCCCAGGGCTCCCAGCTCAGGCCCCGCCGGTGCCACAGCGCCCCGACGCGAAGGGCAATTTCGATCCCGGCCGGATCGGGATCGCAGGCGATCAGGGCGGGGGCGGGGCAAAGGTCCAGAAGCTTTTCGACGCCGAGCAGCCACCAGCCGGGGGCGAACCCCGGCACCCAAAGCACCCCGTCCCGCTCACCGAACCGCCCGGCGGCGCGCTCGAAGCTGGTGCGGTTCTCCAGCACCCGCCAGCGCTCGATCTGGCCTTGGGCTGCGCTCAGGATGTCGATGGTGCGCGGGGAAAGACCGAGGCAGTCGGGAACCGCCCGCAGATCGAGGCCAAAATCACCCGCCCGAAAAATCAGCGGGGCCCGCAGCCAGAGGGCCGGGGCGTGGCGCTGGATGCCGGCCTCCGCCAGGTCCAGGGCGCCCCCCAGCCAGTCCCAGTCGGCGGCGGAAAGCCCCTTGGTGTCCCCCGCGGCCAGCAGGGCGAAGTCTCGCCGGGTGCCGCAGCGCTCCTCGGTCAGCCATTCGTCGAGGGCGGCGAGAATCCTGTGGCGGCGCAGGGCCCGCTCGGCGGGCAGGCGGGCCAGGGACGCCTGCAGGGCCTGCAGCCGCAAATCATCGAAATCGACCGTCCCCACCGCCTCCAGAGCCTGGCGCTGCTTGTCGCGGTTGGGAAGCCCGAGCTGTTCACGCAGCCTTTCGAATTCCGGGAAGTCGACCCAAGCCGGCTCCCAACGTCCCTGCTTGCGGCGCTCTTCGATCTCGACCCAGCCGGCTTTGAGCAGGGAATCGAGCAGTTGATATGCCTCGGGCACTCGCCGGTTGCCAGCGGCCTGCAGCAGGCTGCTCCATTTGCGCCGCGCCGAGTTCCCCCTGAGCCAGTCCCGCAACAGATCCCGCCAGGGGGCAGGCCACAAACCCACCGCCCCGGTCTGGCGCTGGAGCGCCTTACGGCGGCGCCGGCCGCGCAGGGTGCTGGCCGCCCCCACATCGAGCCGGCAGGTGACGATCCCGTCGCCATCCGGGGCCGACCAGAGCTCCCCGCCGGCCTGGGTCACGCCGCGCTCTCCGCGGCGCGCTCGCGGCGGACGAAGGCCACCGGCGGCGCCCACTTCTCGGGCCGGCGGATCTTCTGGGTGACCAGGGTCAGGTCCGAGGTCTTGAAGACGTTGACGTTGTGGGTGTTGGGCGTGGTCAGCACGTACTGGGAGCGGGTCGCCTCCAGAAAGGCGCCGACCTTGTCGATGTTGAAGACATCGAGGTGGGCGAAGGGCTCGTCGATGAAGACGAAGCCCCCCGAGCGGCTCTCGTCCATCAGCAGGCCGATGAGCAGGATCAGCGACTTCATCACCTGCTGGCCGCCCGAGGCTTCGCCGTCGTTGAGGCCGATCATCCCCTTCTGGTCGAAGTTGAAGCTGACCTGCAGCCCGGCCTGGGAGAGCACCAGGTCCTCGTTGACCAGATGCGGCGGATCGACCTCCACCCCGATGCCGGCCAGCTCGCCCAGGGCGCGCACGTTGCGGGAGTAACGGCGCACCGTGGCCCGGAGCACGTTGATGTAGCTCTCCCGCGCCTCCTCGGTGGCCTGCAGGTGGCGGTGGTGGTGGATGCGCCGGGCCCGGATGATCTCGTCCATCTGGGCGTAATCGCCCTTGAGCTTCTCGAGGATGCCCTCCACCTGCTCGTCTTTAACCCATTCCCCCTCGTCCAAATTCTTTTGAATCCGCTTCATTTCAGACCGAACCGCTTCTGGCGAATTAAACTCCTGGCGTACAGCCTCCAACCCATCCCGCGAATACCAGCTTGCGGGCATGGGCCGACGTTTTTCACGGTACTGCAGGATGCGCTCAGCCTGTTGGCGGCGCTCGGCGTTAAAATCAACCAAAAGCTTGCTCAACTGTTTCTCAAGGATCTCTAATTCGCGCGCATTGGCAGCTTGGGAAATCTCGCATTTTTTCAGTTCCTGCGCCTTCCTCTTAGCCTCTTTAGCGGCCTCGTCAGCTGCGGTTCCCGCTTCTTGGGCGAGGGCAGAAAGTCGCGGAAATTCCTGCTCAGCCCGGGCAAACAATGCTGCCTTTTCAAACAATTGTCTAGCAGCATCCACACCGCTAGTCAGCGCCTGAAGCTCATCGAGGCGCCGGCATAGCTCTTCATTAACTGCTTGGAGTTGTCTTTCGCGCCTAAGCAACTCCATAAGTTCCTTTTCCCCTTCTTCGAGCATACTGCGCCTGGCGGCCTCGCCGAACTGGTATCGCCCATCAACGCCTATGTATCGCCCACCGCGCCGCTCGCGGTGATAACCCTGGCGGGTGATCCATGAATCGCCACCCGAGGCGTTTCCCTCGGCGACCGACTCGACCCGCTGGATGCGGTTCAGCAGGTCGGCCAGCCAGCCCGGCGGGGCGGCGGTGAACTTGACCACCTCGAGCAGCGAGCCGCGGGCCGCGCTGGGCAGCTGCTGGCGTTCGGCCACCACGAAGTGCTTGTAGCGCAGCTTTTCCCCCATTTCCCAGGCGCGCCGCCGGTCCCCGGGGCTGTCAAGCAGGACGATGTGCGCCGAGGGCGCCAGCACCCCCTCAACCGCGGCCTGCCACCCCGGGTCAGCGACCTCGACGATCTCGGTCAGCAGGCTGTTGCGGATACCCGCCTCCTCAAGGGCGCGACGGAACTCCCGAACGAAGTCCGGCTCGGGCTTCTCCCCGGCCTTGAGGGCGGTGAGCTGGGCCTTAAGGTCGCGCGCGGATTTGCGAAGCTGCTCCAGCTCGTGGTCGTTTTCTGCCAATTGGCGCTGTTTCTCGCGTTGTTCAGAAGCCAGAACAGCGATATCAAAGCCGGCCTCCTGCTGTTTGCAGAGACCTTCGAGGCGAACTTTTTCCTGCAGGATCATCTCTTCATCCCGTGCCCCTTGGTACGCATCCCTGAAATTATTCGATGCATTTTTTGCGGCATTCTCAGCTTGTGTCTCTTCAGCCTGGGCAATCTTAATTGCTTGACAAAGCTGGCGACTTTCCCCAACCAGTTGAAAATGGGTTCGCTGCCCTTCTTTGACTTCATTGCGCCTCAAGCGAATTTGCGCCTCGCCCGAGCGAATTCTTTCGCGTAGGTCGGCAAGCTGGCAGCGCGGAAGAGTTTCGCGGCCAAGCTTTAGGTGCTCATCATTTAGGCGCTTCCATTGGCGAAAGGAATTAACGCTTGCCTCGGCCTCGCGCTGGCGGACGCCGAGTCGGGTCAGATCCTCCTCGAGCTTCTCCAGTTCGCGGGCGATCTCCATCTGCTCATTTTTGGCCTGCTGGTAGTTTTCCAGCACCTCTTGATCGCCAAACACGCTGAACACCAACTCGAGGAGCTGGCGCGGGCTGTACTCGCAGAGCTTGTCCGTATCCCCCTGCTCCAGCGCCAGCACATGGCGGATCGCCTGGGTCAGGCCGGCGCCCTGCAGGCGCTGACGGTAATCGCGCACCCCCAGCCAGGTTCCTTTTTCTTCAAGCTCCTCAATGGGCGTATCCCCTTCGGCGACCACGTACTGGCGCTGCCAGTCGCCCCCCTTCTTGCGGATGTGACAGGCCAGGGTCACCGTCTCGCTGAGCAGCGGAAAGAAGGGGCGCGAGCCGCTGTCCTGGCGCTGGTTGTCGACCACCGCCCGCAGCCAGGCGAAGGGCCGCTCGTTGCGGCGCAGATAGCGCTTGTAGTCGCGCCCCGACGAGCACTCGATGCACATCAGGGTGCGCAGGGCGTCGAGCAGGGTGGTCTTGCCCGAGCCGTTGGGGCCGACGATGGTGATCACATCGGCATCCAGGGGCAACGAGAAGCGCTCCCAGAAGTCCCAGTGCACCACTTCGAGTTTATGAAACCTGAACATCCTCGTCCTCCTCCTCCTCGTCGGCGCCTGCGGCCAGGACCTCCCCCAGGTGCTTGCCGAGCAGATCGCTGAGAGCGCCGTCGAGCACCCGGCCGGCGAGCTGGTTGTAGTCGAACAGCAGGTCGAGCAGCGGCCCCTCGTGGATCTCCTCCTGACGCTGGACGATGAAGCCGTACCGGGCCAGGGTGCCGAGATTCATCTTGATCCGGGTCGCCTTGCCGAGCCGGTCGCCGAAATCGGCGATCAGCGCCTTGCGGCTGACCGGGGCGGAGACGGCGCGGCCGGTGGTCAGGGGCTTTTCCTCGGCAAACATCTCGGACTGGGCGAGATCCTCGTCGATCTCCTTGCGCTCGATCTGCCGCTGCCGCTTGGGCAGGATGATCAGCGCCCAGAGCACCACCAGCAGGGCCAGGGCGCTGCGATCGAGGTTCATGGTGTTGGAAAGCCACGCCTCCTGCTCCCCCATCACCGGCTGCTCCATGTCCCGCAACAGGGCCAGGGTCACGTGCCCGGCGTAGGGGTTGTCGAGCAGCCGCAGGCCGCAGGCCTGCAGGCGCTCTTCGAGCTCCTGGCGAAACAGCTCGTCGGTCAGCGCCTTGCGGACCAGCCGGTCCTGGCGCGGCAGGTGCTGGTGGGCCAGCAGCCGGGCCACCAGGGTGCGCACTTCTCTATCCATCATTCCTCCGCTTGTTCATCGGTTCGTTCCAGGCGCCCGGCGCTCATCCGCTCCACTTCACAGCGCCCGACCGCGACCTCCTCGCCGCTCAGGCGCAAGGCCAGGGGCAGCCGGGCCAGATTGACCACCGCCCCTTCCAGAGACTCGGATTCGGGGTCGCCGAGCAGCGCCACCAGGGAGAGGCGGTAGGAGGTGGTGGCGAAGTCCTCCGCCGGCACCGCCTCCTCCAGGGGGGCAACCTCGGCGATCCCGCCCAGGTCGCGGACAAAGGCGCCGAGGGCCACCAGGTCGATCTCCTCGGCCGGCATCGCTTCGGCCGCCGGCGCTTCACGGGCCGGCGGCAGACCGGTGTCGGCGGCCTGGGCCCGGACCCGGTCGACCAGCTCGTACTCGGCCACGTCCATGGCGATATCGCCGAGCAGAAAGCCGGCCCGGGGCGAGGTCGCCAGGCTCTGCCCGAGCAGGGCGCAGAGGCTCTCCACATCCTGCAGGCGCAGCCAGCGGTTGATGTCCGAGGAGGAGAGGCCGCTCTGGCCGAGGTGGACCTTCTGGCTCTCGAGCTGATTGAGGGTGCGCTGGAAGACCGAGCTCATCCGCAGCATCCGGCTCTGCACCTGGCCGATGCGCTGGGCGACCCGGTGGGTGGCGGGGTCGAGATCGGCGTCGGCGGCGATCACCCGGAGGATCTCGGTCCCCTTCTCGACCCAGCTCATCACCGAGTTGAGCTTCTTCTCGGCGGTGCGGATGCGGTGCTCGGAGCCCGACAGGACCGCCCGGCTGAATTCGTCCTGCAGCTCGTTGAGGCGCGAGAGCAGGTGCTGCAGGTCCTCGTCGGCGACCTTGCCGAGGGCCTGGCTGGCGGCGAGCTGGCTGGTGATGTAGCCGATCTCGCCGCCGTCGTCGACGTCGAACTTGAGCAGGATGGCCAGGGCCGAGAGGGCCATGCGGCCGTGGGGGCTGATCTGGTAGTGGGAGGCCTCGGCGTCCCAGACCAGCAGGTCCTTCTCGCGCAGCCGGTGCAGCACGGTCTGCAGCTTGACCTGGTCGAGGTAGGCGAAATGACTGCGCAGCTCCTGGGGGCTCCAGGTCGGTTTCTCGCCGCGGTGGCCGATTTCGCGCAGCACCAGCAGGCGGATCAGCACCTCGTCGTCGCCGCCGCGAAACAGGGCGATGAAGGCCGACAGGGCATCCCGGGACCGCAGCAGGGGAAAGAGCGCCGGCAGGTCCTCGATGACCGCGCCGGGGCGGAAAAAGTCTTTCAGCAGCGATGCGGTAGCTTCTTGGGACATGGATGGATCTATGCACTTCCTGGTGAATGAAACGATCGGGCCGGAAAAACCGGGGGGAGCAACACCCTTGATAACGGGGCCGGGTGCTGTCAAGCCTGGAAGAGATAAAAATACACCAAAGCGATGTTCCCGTCACCCTCCTTTTAAGACCTCGGCTTCTCCCCCAAAGACTCAGGTGACAGGGCCGAGCGTGGAATTCAGTCGGTCAGGGATCGAGAAATAATCCGCGGGAAATGCCTTTTCTGGTTAGCCACTACGCTCCAATAAATTTGAATCGCTGCTCAACCCACTATCCGATCGGCCAGTGGCAGTTTTCATAACCCGCAGCGACGGTGCCTGCAACAGCCTCGCAGCGCGCCCCGAACCATCACCCCTGTTCGCCAAGGGGCCCGACGAAGACGCGCCGCCTGTCTACGGCAGAAGCGGTGCCCGGATGCAGCAGCCCTCGCGAATGCCATGCCCGGCGCAGCCGAGGTCCTTTCTTTGGTGACTTTCTTTGGACCAGCAAAGAAAGCCACCCGGCTGCCGGCCGGGACCGGCGAAGTTCAGGTTTGTGCCTGGTCTGGCCGGACTGCAAAACCGTGGGCGCTGCGCCCCGTCCCCTGCCGGCCCTCACCAGCCGTGGATCGCCTCTTCGCCGAGCACCTTGGCCAGCTTGTCCTGAACCTGGAACAGGCGCTCGCCAGCCAATTCGGCGATGTTGCGCATCAGGATATAGGCCAGGTGGTAGTTGTTTTCGAATAGGGCCTGAAGAGTCTCCCGGTCGATCTCCAGCAGTTCGGTCCTGCCCCGGCAGTATCCGGACAGCCGGTATTGGTTGGGGGGAACCACCACCGACCAGCCAACCGCCTCTCCCGGATGGCACGAGGTGATGGTGGTGGAGGGACATTCCCGGAAGGGCATTTCGAAACGCAGATCGACGCCCCCATCCACCAGCAGATAAAGCGTGGTCGCCTCGGTCTGCTCTTTGAACAGAGGGGTACCGTCCGGGTAGTTGCTCTTCCGGCACCGGCCGAGAAACGCGGAAACCTCCTCGGGCGTAAGCCCCTTGAGCATGCCTTCGTTGAACATTTCCCCGATATCCTTCATAAAAACTCCTCCTTTCCAGAGCCTGGATGACCCTCTCGCCGGCGACCCTCTTTTCTCGGTCGGGAGCATTCAACATCCCCCTCGTCAATTAATAAAATCCTATCAAAAATCAAACGCAATGCTTCCCCCACCAAAGCCTTTTTCCACGTTTCCCGCCGCTGAGACAAATTCGCGGTGCCGCCGCAAAAGGGGTGAAGCCAACCGCAACCCATCGAATCGGCCCGCCTCATGATGATCGTCGCTGCGCCTCAGCCATCCTGCCGACTGAAACATCAGGCTTCCCACCAAAACCTCTTGCCTTTTTCCCCCGATGATGGTAAAAACCTCGACCGTTGTTCAACGGGAAACATGTCGGGGCGTAGCGCAGCCTGGTAGCGCACCTGCTTCGGGATTCCTCAACGATCGCAGATACTTAGCTTGGCCTCGGCCAGGCTTTTTCTTTTTCTTCATCACCTTATCCCCGCCCCCCAGCCCTATCCCCGTATGAGCATTTTCACCGTACGGTACCGGTACGGTCTGCACCTCTTCTTTCATTAGCACAATTCGGATTTTCATCCCCCCGTTCCGTTGCAACTCTCGCGGTCACCAGCTACCCCTTTAGCATATTAGCGGCATTCTCGCCGCCGAAAGGGGATCAGGATATGTCACAGAACAAATCTCGCATTACTCGTGAAGAGCTCTTTGACCTTGTCTGGTCAAAACCGAAGACTGAGGTTGCAAAGGATCTCGGCATCTCGGATGTTGGGGTCAGGAAAATCTGCAAGAAATTAAAGATCCCCATGCCTCCTCAGGGTTATTGGATCACTAAGAACAGGAAGGACAAACCCAACCTTCCCAAATCAAAAGGTCCATCGTCACACCTAATACATCGGCGGCAACCCCCAGGGGGTCCAGAAAAGCCTGACTCAATCGATCCCAGGGCCGCATGGTTTTGATAACCTAAATTTGAC
>NPIE01009138.1_pt3 | contig 15919 bp, 14 predicted proteins | sample 8637661 | NCBI WGS metagenome assembly NPIE01 (sample SAMN07420842, study PRJNA396082) | bioreactor metagenome | isolation source: sample BA12 brine-fed electro-methanogenic bioreactor BA | place: Japan: Kochi | collected 2016-12-09 | reverse complement strand
TGAGGTATCCCCACTAATTACGCCTTTTCCAGGGTTCTGAAATAATCAACCAAAAGAGCCTGAGCGTGTTCCAATAAATTTTCCGGCAACTCAAATACCACATATTGACAGGCGATACGGGCAAGAAAAATGACTGAATAAGGTGAACGATCGCGATTACTGCAGACTTTTATTTGCCGTTCGATGGCTGTTCCTTTTAAGCCCAGCCCGATCAGCCAAAGCGCAAAAATGATAAGCGCCGCAATCAATAATAAATTCGCGCGCCGTTCGGCATTTATCCGGCTGTCTTGAGTTAAGTCGGCGCCGTAATGCGCACTTTTCGTATCTCGGAAACCTTCCTCGATTTGCATGCGCGAGCGATAATAATTTACGACGTCAACCGGCGTATAATCCTTCAACGAGGGCGAAACGACCAGTAACCAGGGCTCTTTTTCGCGCGCGGCCTGTTTTCGGCTGGATCTGGATTGAGCGGGTCGGTGTTGAACCGTCAGGTCTTTACGATGTTTGGGAGCACGGTAAAACGCGACTAAGGTACCGGGTAACGGATTACTGCGAACCCAAAGCGCCTTGCCCAGGCATTTGGCTTTGCGTGTAGCGCGAGCATACAAGGATTTGGCTGGGAGCCATTGCTTGGACTCATCGGCCCAAGCGATAAAATCCCGGCCNNCGAATCCGCCCCAACCAATGCCAATTGAGGGCTTCGACGGCCCGAAAAAACGGGGTGCGAAACCCGGAGTCGGCGACAATGATGGGGGTAACGCCAGACGGCAGAAGCTCCTGAAGACGACTCAGAAACTGCTGCTGAACCCGGGGATTCCCCAGTTTTTTGCGCGGGTGGACTTCCTCGTATAAGGTAATAGTGCGCCCGCCGGTCGGTAGCGCCGCGCGTAACAACTGCTGACTTTGATCGGCGGTGAGTGGTGACCAGTCGACAATAACCAAAGGCAAGGCCAGCGACTGTAGTAACCACTGTGTCATAACCCCATAGAGCTTCTGTCGCTCAGACTTGAGATTGGAATTGCCGAGAAGACGGTCGATGCGCTTGATTTTATGTTTGAGATAGGCCGGCCCGGAAAGTGCGCGCCCCAGAGCCGTTAGCGTCACTGAGGTACCTTTCAGGCCGGCCTCTACGGTGGCCATGAGCGCTTTAAGCCGGGTTCGATGAAGCTCAGGAAGTGCCTGTTTGATCAAACGATGGAGTAAACTGATAGTCGACATAGGGCCTCCCCGGCGAAGCTGAAAGATTACGAATTTCAGCAATTAGACCCGAAAAACCAATTTATCGATCAATTTTTAGCTATAGCAAATTGTTTTATATGGCTATTTTGTGGGGATACCTCAGGACCTGACCCCTTTTTAGACCCCTTTTTATGATAGTGCGAGAACCAAATATCAATGGCTTGCAACATTTTTTACAAAAAAATGCTGGTTTTTGAATAGAGGTCTGAACGGTTACACTTTGCGAGTTTTAGGCAGAGGGAGACTGAATAATTGCAGCGAAGTCAAAGGGATGAGCTGTACCGTACATATATTCATTCCACAGACAGGAAGCAGCGCCCGAACCGACCAGAAGTATTGCCGGTTGGGCAAGACATGAACTGGCAAATGAACCTGGTAAAATCATTTGATCCACGAAAACCAAAAGTAGGCGCCTCTAGGCGACACAAAAAGCACGAAAATATTCAAAGAGATACTCGATTGCAGATCGTCACCCAAAGGGTGAATGGCTAAATCAACATAACATATTGATTTCTCACATGTCTCTCGTGATTTTCGTGGACTAACTGCCGTTTTTAGGATGAATGGGATCTTGCGGGTGGATTTCGATAGTTATGTGGTTGTGCACACAGACCGCGTGGAGTCGGCAGTTGAATGTGCCTGTCCTCCGGCATGCGCTAGCTAAGTCCACCAGTCAGGACAGATTTTTCAATCCGCCCGTGAGACTTAACCAGCGCATGTTTCTTTGACCTTGACCTTTTTTTGGTCATTTTCCAGCACACGCGTTTTAAGCTACTCCAGCAGTGCGCCGATTTGTCAAAAGACTTTGAAAGAACCTACTTGACTCGAAGCTCGGTTGATGAGCTTCGTTATTAGAACATCTTATCGTGCTATATCTTTTGTATCTGATTTAATTATGACCCGCCGCCGAAACTTGGACCATCACTTTTTCCCATATGCGCCATCGCATCTTCAACCAGTTTAACGGCTTCATCAAGCTTACCGGAATTTGCACGCTTCAGTGATTTTCTCATTCTAGTAAGAACCCGTTGCCGACTTGCGGACATGGGATGGGTTTCAGTCGCATTATACGTTTCAGTTGCCTCTTTGATGAAAGTATCTACGTCACCTTGCTTACCGGCGTCTACCGCTTTTTGCGCCATCGGGATGAGAGGTGTCAAGTCTTCGTTCATTGGACCGCCTGCGGAATATCCCATTTGTGAGAAACACACTAGTATTAACGTGGCCAATAAAGTAATCATTTTTTTCATAATATTTTCCTGATAAAAGGCATTGTCGCGCCAAAACCTTTTGTTAACGACCCCAAAATCGAGAATCGCTAAAAACTCACGCGAATCTTCATGCTACAGTAATTGTAGAGATTATTGTAGTAATTACCTACTTATTTACTCAACTAATATTTTTCGCTTACATGCCAATATCTCTGTAAGCCATGTCTTACGCAGGTTTGCCTGCTGAAAAAGGGGTCAGGTTTAATTAATAATTAAACCTGACCCCTTTTTAGTTTGACCCCTTTTTAGTTCGACCAGGACCTGAGCAAATCAAAACGTTCGCGGAGACAGGCTCGATGATTATCAAGCCTTACATTTGACATCCGCCTTTCCTTTTCCCCTTTGTACCTGAACAGGAAGCGAAGGAAATTTACATTTGATGAGGAGTGTATCGGCATTTTCTTGGGGATGATAAAGTTTTAGAATTCTTGGATTCAACCAGGTATGCTATTTCAAACCAATGGGGCAAAAGAAATATTGAAAAATTTATTGATCAAACCAAGAAGCCGGGTTATTTAATAGAAGAAACAAGCTAACAATCACATGCAGTTGGATAGTAAAAAGTGCCACTCATTTTTCGCTCAGCTTTTTACCGCCAGTGATGTGAGGCATGAGGCATTGGGCTTCATCTAAGCCTGCACGTCGATGTCATATAGCCAAGTTGGAGATTATCAAGTATGTCATATCGTTTGAGAACCGGCGAATCGGTTCAGGACGGTATCCGCCGCGTCATATCCGAACAGATCGAAAAATCGCTCGGCGAAGTGGCAGATACGAACCTGGATCGGGCTGATACGATTCATCAAGTGCGCAAGCGCTGTAAGAAGATACGCGCGGCGTTGCGACTTATTCGGGGCGCTCTCGGCGAGGCTTACTCCAAGGAGAACGCTTGGTACCGCGATGTTGCCCGCCGTATCTCGGATGTACGCGACACGGAGGCTATGATTGAAACCTGCGGCGCGCTCGCTGAGCATTTCGATGCCCAAGTTGATAGAGAGATCATGCGGCCCATCCGCCTGCGGCTGGAGACGCGTAAGAACACGCTGATGGAGGATACGGGCCGGATCGATAAGCTTCTGCAAGATTTTGAGTCCGCTATGGTGGTAGGTCACAAGCGTGTGGCAACTTTGAGTATCGAAAGCGATGGCTATGGGGCAGCACTCGAGGGTATGCGTAGAACGTACTCCCGGGCATGCGCTGCCATGGATGCAGCCTGCGACAATCCTACACCTGATACTTTTCACGAGTGGCGCAAGCGAGTGAAGTACCACTGGTATCACATGCGCCTCCTGCGTGACACCTGGCCTACCGTCGTGCGAGCACGGCGGGATGAGGCGGAGAAGTTAGGTGAATTGCTAGGCAATCACCATGATCTTTGTATTTTACGTGCATGGGTCCTGAATGATCCCGCATCCTCTGAAAAGGAAGAAGTTCTTACGAACTTCATCAAGCTTGTCGAGGAGAGGACCGCGCAGATCGAGCGCGAAAGTAAGCCGCTGGGGCGTAGGTTGTTTGCGGAGAAACCAAAGCACCTGGCTCGCCGTTTCGCCATCTACTTCAGTGTTTGGTCCGAGGAAGACTGATTTCACATGCGCCAAAAAAGGGGTCAGGTTGAATTATTAATTGAACCTGACCCTATTGTGTTGACCCTATTGTGTTCTATTGTGTTTTGGTCAAAACGTTCGATTACAGGACTAAAGTGCGTTTTGCTTTTATCTTGTATTAATGAGCTTGGTTTGCAATACGTTAACGCTATCCCATACCGCTTCGGTAAATTTCATGTCCATTTGCGGCATTCCGTCTTTGATCCATTGCACGATAATTTTGGCGACATTCGGGTAGGTGATATGTACTGCATGCGGATTGTGCAGCCAATTTTCGATGACGGCGACATCCATATCGAACATCGTATGACCATAGCCGAGTTGTTCGAGCGCGGCGGCGTTAGAGATTTGCTCCATTTGCGCGTGCAGTGGTTTGGCGAGAATTTTTTTGCCTAGTTGCAGCGATTCGCTGGCCAGCTCGAAACCGGCATTACTGATGATGCCGGCGCTGTCGTATAAGTCTCTTTGAAATCCGTCACGCGATAGCGGCTTGCACAGAATATGAGGATATCTCGATTCGACCGGTTGCGGCGCATAAATATGAAATTCGAAATTTTCGAACGGGCACAAGTACTTGATGACTTCGTTTTGATCCTCGAACGGCAAATAGACGATGATTTTATTGTTGACGATCGACTTCGGAAATTCCGGCGTTTCGATGATCGGCGGCAGGATCGGTTGGCCGAAATGGTGCCAATGCAAGCCGATGCCTTGGTCGGCTGGAGCGAAATATTTCATCACTTGGTCGGCGATCGGATCCGAGCCGGTTTTAGGAATTTTATGGTTAAACGCATACTGATGGCCGATACCGAGTACCGGTATTTTTTGCCTTTTGGCGGCCCAGGCCGTCACCGGTTCGAAGTCGCTGATGACCAAATCGTAACCCTTTAGATCCAGCTTATTGATATCTCGAATGAAACGAATCGGCCGGGCCTGTAATGCGGTTTTTAGGTAATTGACTTGGCCTTTTTCGGTGTTGAACGTCAGTCCTTCTTTAAGCTGATATCCGTTGAATACTTCCATGTCGAAATATTTGTCGGCGGGACGACCGCTGAATTGAAATGTGACATCGAAACCCTGGGCGTAAAGTTCTTTCGCCATGACTCTGGCACGGGTAATGTGTCCGTTACCGGTGCCCTGTACTCCATAAAATATCTTCATAGTGATAATAAGTAATCCAAGCTGAAAATTGCCGTGCCGACGCCTATTGCGGCCCCCATCAAGGTATCGGTCGGGAAATGCACGCCCAGTACCACGCGTGAGAAAGCGACCGATGCCGCCCATAGATAAAGCGGAATCAATAAGACCGGTATGAAAAAACCAACTAAGGTCGCCATCATGAAGGCTGCGGAAGTGTGTCCGGAGGGAAAGCTGAACCGATCCGAAGGGATAATGGCACTACGAAAATTTTCCAGCGCCGCTTGCGGACGATTACGTTTAAAACTATTTTTGAGAACAAAATAAATCGGACGTTCGATGAGAAACGCTAGGGCCATGGCTTTAAACAGCGGCGATTCGGTACCGCTTTCCCAATACAGCCAAGCGGCTGCTAACACATAAAGTATGCCGTCGCCGGTTTTCGAAATATAACGGCATAGACGAACCAGATGCGTGTGGATGCTTACGTTATTCAGCCAGGTAAACATGAACACGTCGCATTTGTGGATCGAATAAATCAGTTTCATAGTCTTGCCCTCGTTAGGTGCCATACGCGTCGACCGCGACAGCGTAAGGCGGTGAAAATCATCGATTTTCCATTTATGTTTTGCTCCTTAATTTCAGAGCGAAGCTTAAGGCTGCTCTGTGACAATTAGATGAAGATTTGTTTAAGATTTGATGACAGCAAGCCGAACTGAGATGGCATTAACAAACCTTGCGGCGTAAATCGCGAACCTTGCGCCAGACGTGTGAGCTATGGCGGTTTTTCTTGAAGAGTCTGATAACGGTGCGTTTGATTTGGTTCGACGCCTTGAGCATGATCGACAAGCCGATGACCATGGTCGGCAGACCAAGCGGAACCGGCAACGGAAAAAGGATGAGTCCGGCGACAAAGATAGTGCCGCCGACCGACAGAGAATGGTTTTTTTGAGCACCGATTATGCCGCTTGCGCAAGTCCGGTGTCTTCGTTGACGGCATCATCGAGCAATACATGGCTATCTTCGAGCCAGCGTACGATAGTGAGTGTTCCGTGCTCATCCTCGGTTAGCGCGGTGCAGCTTTCGACCCAATCGCCGCAATTGCAATAAGTTTTATCGAATTCCATCGTAGCGATATCGGCATGATGAATATGGCCGCAAATAATGCCGTCCACTTTGCGTTTTTGCGCCTCAAGGCTCAAAATGTGCTGATAATTGGTCATAAAGCTGACCACGTTTTTAACTTTGTGTTTTAAAAACGCGGATAAAGACCAATATTTATAGCCCAATCGAGTACGGACGGCATTGAACCAGCGGTTGACCAGTAACAAGACTTCATAGGCTTCGCCGCCGATATAGGCTAGGCTTTTGTTATGACAGACGATGCTGTCGAATTCATCGCCGTGCAAAACCAAAAATTTACGGCCGTCTTCCGTGGTATGGACAGCATTCAGTTGAATATCGATGCCGTTGAAATGCATGCCGGCATGCTTACGAAATACTTCGTCGTGGTTGCCCGGAATATAGATCACCCGGGTGCCGTTTTGCGCTTTATTGATGATGCGCTGCACAATATCGCTGTGCAGCATCGGCCAATAAGCGCCGGTTTTGAATTTCCAAAAATCGATGATGTCGCCGACCAAATACAGATAATCGGATTCGGTATGATCGAGAAAGTCGCGCAAATATTCGGCTTTACAGCCCCGGGTGCCTAAATGCGTGTCGGATATCCAAATGGAACGGTAATGTAGTTTCATTGTAATAGATCCCAAATGCGGTAGATGGCGGCTAAACTACCGGGATAATGTTACAACTTGTTAACCGTTCGATGACGTTTCCATGAAAGACTAGGGATTTGATAGGCTAACCGCAAAACACGTCTGCTATTCGGGAGTTGCGAGTTGTGTTTGACGAAAATATGCCAATTCCAAGTATTCCTGAGATGAAAATACAGGTAAGTATTCAGACCACGTTGGCAAATTACTGCAACTCAGGCGTAATTATTGGCCTCCTCCTTTGAAAAAGGGGAATTGAGGGTGGACTTATTTAAAAACCTCCCCTAGCCCCTCTTTTTCAATGAGGGGGACTGAATGCTTAGAAATACATAATAATAAAGGGGGAGAAAATGGGGCGCTATGATTTGTATCAACGAAGAAAACCGATCGGAATGATCGTTTTCTTGTTAATACTGCTATTAATTATTGCCGGGGGCGCATGGCTATATTGGCGTTCAATGCAGACGATTGAATCTGAGGTGGGTTTAGAAACTTATGAGCTGCCGGTTCCCTCGGCAACAAAACTTGATGAGACGTCGAAGCCGGACTTACTCTCGGATAACGAATTAAAAAAAGATATTGAACAAGCCGATACAGAAGAAACGGCGCCTACCCCTTTACCCAGCCTCAAAGAAAGCGACGACTTTATCGACAATAAATTGACCGCATTATCGCCTGAACTTGCCTATTGGTTGAGATCGGACGAGCAAATTCGTAAGATTATTCTGATAATCAACGACTTTTCTCAAGGCCAGCGCCTTCATAAGCACATGCGTTGGCTAAACTTGGATGAACCGTTCATTGCCGAGGAAGACCAACAAGGACTTTATCTTCCGTCCAAAAGTTATCAGCGTTATAACGCTTTCGCAGAAGCAATCGACTCGACCAACGTTCATGATGTTCTGGCGCTTTATCAAAAAGTCAGACCGCTTTGCCAAGAAGTCTTTGCGCAATTCGGTTATCCGGACAATTATCGATTAGAAGATTTGATCAAAAAAGCAGGCGCCGAAATTTTATCGGCACCAGTGATCGAAAAGCGAATTGCACTGGTGAAACCGTCGGTATTGTATCAATTTGCCGATAAGGATCTGGAGGCGCTTAGTCCCGTTCAAAAACAAATGCTCAGAATGGGGCCGCAAAATACCCGTATCATTCAAAATAAATTGCGTTTATTGATCGAGGCCTTGATAAACATGAATGATGCGAATTAAAAATGCCGGATTTAACCGATTAACCATACTCCCTTTTGATCTAAAAACCGTCTAAGAATAAAAGGTATGGGATGTGTCTATCGAGGACCGCCGTGCCCCCTCCATGGGGGCTTGACGGCAGCNNTGCTGCCGACATCCTCGCTAGCCACACCCCACACCTTCATAAAGTTAGCCATTATTTGAGTATAAAGGGAGTAGAATCAATGTACGATAAACAATTCCTGACGACTAAACCAATTTAAATAATGACCGATTTATTACCTCATTTGCATATAGCCGGATTGGTTGTGCTAATTCTGCTGGTTATGCTATGGACACTACTGCCGTTTGCCGTGTTTGGGATCAAGGCGAAGCAAGACCGGCAAACGCGTATTTTGCGATCCATTTTAAAAGAACTACGCACGCTTAACGCCGGGCAGACACCAGTTGAAAACGAAATATCTGAACAAGAAATAAGCTGCGAAAATAAGCATAACGGTGATTGATTCAGTAAAATCGCGCCGCCTCTGATTTTTGGTATACCTATTGCCATTCAAACTTCGGCATTAGCGTATGGTGGCTCCGGGGTGCCCGCCAAAGGACGCCGTGAATCCAGCACCTAAATTCCATAGCCTATGGACTATATTTTAAGAACACCGCAACACATCCTAAGGAAAATATGAAACACGATGTCGTAGACGCAAGAATCTCTCCGGCCGGCCACTTAGCCGTTTTGTCCAAGACCGAAGTCAACAAGTTACTTGATACCAGTCAAGGCGGGCTTTACCGCTTACTGCACAATTGCTCGCTCGCGGTGTTGAATTGCGGCAATTATATGGATGACGGCAAGGAACTGCTCGAACGTTATAAATCCTTTGAAATACGCGTTATTCAAGAAGAGCGCGGCATCAAGCTCGAAGTCAAAGGCGCACCGGCCACCGCATTCGTCGACGGCCACATGATCAAAGGTATCAAAGAACATTTGTTTGCCGTTTTACGCGACATTATTTATGTCAGCGACGAGATCAACGATAACCCGAAATTCGATCTGCAAAGCTCCGAAGGCGTGACCAATTCGGTTTTTCATATACTGCGCAATGCCAATATCTTGAAAGCCGGTAAGCTGCCGCAATTGGTGGTTTGCTGGGGCGGTCATTCGATTTCGCGCGATGAATACGATTATTCGAAAGTGGCCGGTTATCAAATGGGCTTGCGTGGCCTGGATATTTGCACCGGCTGCGGTCCCGGCGCGATGAAAGGGCCGATGAAGGGCGCAACCATTGGTCATGCCAAGCAGCGTATCGGTACCGGGCATTATATCGGTATTACCGAGCCCGGCATCATCGCCGCCGAAGCGCCGAATCCGATCGTTAACGATTTGGTGATCATGCCGGATATCGAAAAACGGCTCGAAGCCTTCGTCAGGGCCGGTCACGGTATCGTCGTATTCCCGGGCGGAGTCGGCACAGCCGAGGAAATATTATACTTATTGGGTATTTTGCTGCACCCTGACAACAAGGACATTCCGTTTCCGCTAATCTTCACCGGGCCGGCACACACCGAGGAATATTTCAAGCAAATCAACCGTTTTATCGGCGAGACCTTAGGGCTGGCCGCGCAACAACGTTACAAAATCATCATCGACGATCCGGCCAGGGTCGCTCGAGATATGAAAGAGGGTATGCAGCGGGTACGCGAATTTCGCCAGCAGCGCGAAGACGCTTATTATTTTAACTGGGGCTTAAAAATCAGCCCCGAGTTTCAACAACCCTTCAATCCGACCCACGAAAACATGGCCGCCTTGAAATTGCATAAAGATCAGGAAAGTCATCGTTTGGCCGCGAATCTGCGCCGGGTTTTTTCCGGTATAGTCGCCGGCAATGTTAAAGACGATGGAATTAGAGCGATAGAACAGCATGGCCATTTCGAGATTAAAGGCGATGTCGAAATCATGGGGCCGGTAGACGAATTGTTGAGCGCTTTTGTTAATCAACAACGCATGAAGTTGCCCGGCAAGACATATAAACCGTGTTACCGCATCGTTAAATAAACCATCGAAGTTGCCTGATACCTTGTCGATGCTATAGTTTTAGAGACTAGGCTTGGCACGAACGGTCTACAGCAAATTCTAAGCGCTCTTTTACTGTGAAAGTTCGCAGTTTTGCATTCCTTATCTAATTTTTCGATATGCAAAAGACTGCTGTACAAATGCCGGTACCGAGGAGGGTGTGGTTGCTCGATCGACAGGCATCGGCGGCAGGGAAAGCCGCCGTCGAGCCCACGTGGACGTATTCACTCAGCACCTAAATCCAGCACCTAAATTCCATAGCCCATTGGCTATGTTTAATATCATGGCTAATTTAGGTGCTGGGTTCACGGCGTCCTGTCGGGCGAGTGACCGCACCCTCCACTACCAGAGAACTTTCATTTGCCGGGGAGATGGCCAGGTCTTCATGAACGTTAGGTTTATAGAAAAACACACGAAGCCGAAAAATAAAAATAACAATTAGGAGCTCGTTTATGAATACCTTATCGCCGGTCATTCAGGCGCATATGACGGAAATCTATCTGGTTTACGGAATGGCTTTTTTATTCCTGGCCGCGGCGATTTATTTGCAGCCCAAGGATAATTCGGTGCTGCCTTTTTCGACAATACTGGTTTGGCTGGCTCGCTTCGGAATCTTGCATGGCATTAGCGAGCTTCAATGTGCCTGGGAGCTAATTGATGGTTCCTTAAATGAAAAAAATTCCTTGGTCGGAAACTTATTGAGCTTCGCTTCCTTTTATGCTTTGTTCGAATTCTCCCGACGCTTTTGGCTGGTGCTAACATGTAATTCGGAAAACAACCGACGTCGATTAAAATACATCCGTTTATTACCCGTTGCTTCCCTACTCATTGCAGGAATAACGGCGGCCCTATCGCAAAATTACGCCGCTACATTCGATAGCGGCATTCGCTATTTGCTCGGATTTCCCGGCGCGGCTTCGGCCGGTATCGCGTTTTTGGTTTACGAATACCGCAACCGACCGTATTTAAGTACGCTCAAACTCAACTTTGCAATGCTGTTGGCCGGCTATAGTCTGGCTTTTTATAGTTTCTTTACCGGATTGGTCGTTAACGCCCCTTGGTTTGCAACACAAAGCCTTGTCGACGCCCGAATATTTTTGGCGACAACTGGAATTCCTATCGAAGCATTTCGCACCTTGTGCGCTTTGGCCTTGGCGCTGGCGACCGGCATTATGCTGTATCGAGTTAATGTCGAAAAACATCGTAGGGAGTTTCAAGCATCGGCGCAATTGGCCGACTTAAATGCCCGCTTGGAAACTACAGTTACTGCTCGCACCATACAATTAGAGCGTGCCAATGAAAAATTGCAACAGGAAGTTGAGGAACGGCGAAGTATCGAAGAATCGCTTCGGCAAAGTCAAGAAAACTTGAATCGTGCCCAAAGTGTTGCCCATATCGGCAGTTGGTATTTAAATCAGGCCGATAACGGCTTGGAATGGTCGCCCGAGACTTATCGGATATTTAGCGTGCCGCCGGGCATGCCGTTGACCTATGAAGAGTTCTTGGAGCGCGTGCACGAGGACGATCGAGCGTTTGTCGATCAAGCTTGGCACGCGGCTTTATCCGGTGCCGAATACAATATAGAGCACCGAGCATTGATCGACGGCAAGGTCAAATGGTTACGCGAACGAGCCGAATTGGAATTCGATCGGCAACGAAAAATGATTGGCGCCGTCGGTACCGTGCAAGACATTACCCAATTGAAACAAGCCGAATTGGCCCTTCAACAATCCTTCGAAGATTTGAGCCGCGCCGAACAAAAACAAAGGGAGTTACGCATCGTTGCCGAAGCCGAACAAGGCCGGATGGCGGCATTGTTATCGGCGATGAGTATCGGCATTTTATTCGAAGACAAGGCCGGCGCCATCGAATACGTTAATCTTGCCTTTCGCAGAATGTGGGCCATAGAAGACGATTTGGACCCGGTTGGACAATCGACTCAATTCGTATTGGAAAATTCGACGCACCGGTTCGCGCGGCCCGATCATGCTTCCAAATACGTGTTGAAAGTCCTGGATACGCATGAAATCAGCGAACGTTTCGAAATGGATCTCTATGACGGTCGCATTCTGACCCAAGTTTCTTATCCGGTGACCGATACCGAGGGGCGAATTTTAGGCCGCTTGTGGATTTATGAAGACATTACCCACGAGCGGCAAACCGCTCAGCAATTGCTTTATTTAGCCGAGCACGATGCGTTAACCGGACTTTACAATCGACACCGTTTTCAAGAACAGCTTGATCAGATGATTGCGATGGCGCGCCGCAATCACGATAAATTCGCGTTGATTTATTTCGATTTGGATGAATTCAAATACATTAACGATAACTTCGGTCATCGAGCCGGCGACACCGTGTTGGTGCGGATTGCCGGCGAAATTTCGGTGGTTTTACGCGAGATTGAGATATTCGCGCGTTTGGGCGGCGACGAGTTTGCGATATTGAGCTATCTACATCCGCAAAACGACATTTCGGTGTTGCCGAATCGGATTAATCAAGCCGTCGCGTCGATTCCGTTCCGGTTTCGGGGCACCAATATTCGTCTTACGACCAGTGTCGGGTTGGCTTTTTTTTCGGAACACGGAGAAACGGTCGAGGAATTAGTGGCTCATGCCGATACCGCGATGTATCAGGCCAAAGCCAACGGAAAAAACACATGGGCGGTTTACGATCCTAAGCGGGACGACTCCGGCGCGGCAATGGAAAGAATGTCCTGGCGTCAACGCATCGAACAAGCTTTACGACAAGATTTGTTGGAACTGCATTTTCAAGGCATCTATCGAGTCGAGAGCGGTCAACTCAGTCATTTCGAAGTACTGGTTCGCATGCGCGATTCGCAGCATCCCGAGCAATTAGTCATGCCCGGCCAATTTATCCCAATCGCCGAAAATAGCGGGCAGATACTGGAAATCGACCGTTGGGTTTTACGGAGCAGTATTGCCTTATTAAGCGAAAATTCAACTTTACCGTCCTTGGCGGTTAATATTTCGGGACGCTCGTTCGACGACCCCGAATTGCCGCAATTTATCCGCGCTTGCTTGGAAGAAAACCGAGTCGACGCGAACCGCTTGATCATCGAGTTGACCGAAACCGCTGCGGTTTCGGATATCCGCGATGCGCAGCGCTTTATCGAAGGCATTCGCCAAGCGGGTTGCACGGTCTGCCTGGACGATTTCGGCAGCGGCTTTTCCACCTTTGCTTACTTAAAATATCTCGAAGTCGATATTTTAAAAATCGACGGCATGTTTATTCGCGATTTGCCGAATAACAGAGAGAACCAGGTTTTTGTCAAAGCGATGGTTGGTATCGCGAAAGGCATGCACAAAACGGTGTTGGCCGAATTTGTCGAGGATGCGGCGACCCTGCAGATGCTCAAGGAACTCGGCATCGATTTAGCCCAAGGCTATCATTTAGGCCGGCCCAGCGCCGATTACGGAAAATCAATCGAAAATCGCGCGACTTGACGGTGATTTGACCGACCTAGATTCAAATTTTCCTGGTTGTTAAAACACAAGTATCTACACAAATCGTTAACTCGGCAGGGATTGCCGTCCTCGATAGTGCCGCCTTGGTACGCATGCGTACACTCAGAGGTTTAGCAAATGTGACTTCGATACTAATTATCGCCACCTAACATACCCGGCTTCGAAATCGCGACGAAGGCGTCGCTCCCACAGGGGCGACAGACGCTCTGTAGTAGCATTCCCCCTGATCGCGATCGAAGTCGGTTCGGTTGGGGATCAATAAAAGCTATCTAGGCCGTAATGGTTAAAGTGCCGAAAGTCCCCAAATGGTTACCATGCACTCTGTGCTCATCGTTATATATGAATTGGGTACGCGGCGCGTACCCTACTGCTAATGGATAGAACATCAAGCTCTTCGCAGGCTGATTTCGAGTTTTTAAGAATGATCGATCAGTCAGTAATCTTAATTAGCCAGCCGCCCGTACCTTTGCAGCGGTTGCGGCCGTCGGCGCTGATGGCGATTCTGGCATAGGTGTCGCTTAAGTTTTCAGGCAAATTACCCGAAACTTCATAACCAATGCCTTTTTCGTTGATGATAAGTTCGACAGGTTGTTTTTTTACGGTCACTTTAATGCTATTCGGATCGCTAACGCCGGATGCGCTAAACGAAAAGGCCGATTGCGCGGGAACTTCCGATTTTTCGGCCGGATTGAAGTCGCTGAAGCGCGGCTTATCGCAGGATTTGGTGCTACTGCTGCTACCGTAAGCCCAACAGTTGGTTGCAGCTGTCATTAAGACAAGTGTTCCGATCAGTGCTAGTGATTTCATGATTCCGCCTCGTGTTGTTATTTTAATTGTGCTTGGGTCGATTAGGACTTGAACAATTTGCCGAATAGGCCTGTTTCGTTAATTAACTGTTCTATGCGCTGTTTTGCGGCGACTCCGAATGACGAACCCGGTTCTTGTTCGATCAATTGTTCGAGTACGGCTTGACTGTTTTTATCCAACAATTCGATCGCTCGCATTCGAACCGACGGGTAATGGGCTCTTAATGCGGCCAGTTCCCTGAGATAAGCATTGCTTTCGTTTAGTAGTTTGAGTAGGACTTTTTCGGGATCGTCGGTGAATAAATCGCGAACCAGATTGCCGTAATGTTGTTGTTCGCGGACTAGCTCCCGTGGATCGACTTTGTGTATTTCGGTAGGGTCGTCGCAACAGCTCATAACATGTCCTCCGCTTAATGGTTGGAGTATTCGATTCTACACACCCCTTACTCAAAAGCAATCGCCATATTCCATGACCAACAAACGGCAATCGAAAAAACTATTCGGATAATAAGCGCTAATGACGAAGCGCAAAAAACAGTCGAATAAAAAATACAGTGTCAATGTTTTCGCCAAGGTGCTGGCGAACCGGTAGCGGGTATATTTCGCACACCGCCAGACCGATACGATCCACCAAATCACCGGAATGAAGAGCATGCCATGTACCGTTTTCCAACTGGCGATCGTAAACGTGACGTTCATGATTCGGTAATCGATATAAAGAAAAACGCCGTTCACGAAAATAAAAAAAGGCCAAAATGCCTTCCATAACGGCGCCTGTCCCAACCAGATGTTTAATAAGGCTTGGTAAGGCGTGGGCGCCGCCGGCCATGCCCTATCGTAAAGCGCTTCTCGCGTGGAAAAATGAACGAGTAACAACAGCGAGATCAGAATGAGGACGGTTTCGATCGGACTGATGAAATCGGTAAAGGTAAATAGAGTCGGCAAGCTATTGATGAACATGAGTCGCTTCCTGTATTAATGGTTCTGATGCGAATTATTCCCCTTTGATCGGCTGACCGATAATGCCTTGTTCGGCAAGCTTTTGTGCCTCGCGCGCTTGTTCCTTGCGTTGTTCGGAATAGAGGGTTCCTATCACTAAAAAAAGCATTAACAGGATATAAATGATTGCCGTTAAGCGTCTTACCTTTTTAGCTTGTTCGGTTTCGTTCATTATTTAATCGTTCCAAAGTTCGTATTTAATAGCCCAATGATGCAAATATTTTATACAGAGCCTCCGATAAAAAAGGCTATAGTAACCCTCAAGAGCATTAGTTTACAGTCTGCGCTTGATATACGGTCAAAACGTTTTCTGGTTCCCATGGTCCTCCGCTCATCGTTATACAT
>NPIE01004618.1_pt1 | contig 15925 bp, 10 predicted proteins | sample 8637661 | NCBI WGS metagenome assembly NPIE01 (sample SAMN07420842, study PRJNA396082) | bioreactor metagenome | isolation source: sample BA12 brine-fed electro-methanogenic bioreactor BA | place: Japan: Kochi | collected 2016-12-09 | reverse complement strand
ATAAGAGTATAATCCGAAGTATGCGCAAACGTCAAGAGACCTATCCCATCTCCAGAAGGAAAACTTTTGGGGGTTTGGCATTACTCATCATGTTGTTATTTCAGGCTTGCTCACCTGCCGCTGCTGTGCTGGAAACACCTTCCTTAACCACACAAACACCCACGCCCATTATCGAATTTGCCACGTACACAAAAACAACTGAACCGACGCAAGAACCAAGCCCTATCCCCACCCCGGATTGCCTTGCCGCTGACGGTGAGATGCTGAGCAGCTCCTTCTACAGCGAGACCTTACAAGCGAAAATGGATTTCTTTATCTACCTCCCACCCTGCTATAAAACCATACCGGATCAGCATTACCCTGTGGTTTATCTATTGCATGGACTGCTGCAAACCCATGAACAGTGGCTCCGGTTGGGGTTGGTGGAAAGGATGGATGCCCTGATCGCTAGCGAAGCCATTCCCCCCTTCATCATCATCCTTCCCCAGGAGGTTGTTTTTGAGCCTCCACAAACATCTCGTTATCCAGACGCCATCATCAATGAGCTGATCCCCTGGGTGGACAGCCAGTACCGTACCCTGGCCCAAAAGGAAAACCGAGCGATTGGGGGCGTCTCCCGCGGGGCGGCTTGGGCCGTCAGGATGGGCTTTATCTATCACGAAACATTCGCCAAAGTCGGCGCTCACAGCCTACCCTTATTTGAAGCCGACGGTGCCCATCTGCTCACCTGGGTTATGCAAACACCCCCTGAAGATCTCCCCCGGTTTTTCATTGACATCGGCTGGGATGACCAGGAATGGAAAACGGCGCAAGATTTTGCCAACCTGTTGAATGAGCACAACATCCCCCACGAGTGGTACTTATTTACCGGCGGGCATACAGAAGCCTATTGGCGCGACCACTTAGATCAATATTTACATTGGTATGCAAATGGATGGTGAAAGAATCTATTAATGCAGTAAAATAGAAACAGTCTTTATTTAATTAGGAAAAAGGGAGATAACATGTTTCAACAACTCACGATAGTCGGATATTTAGGCAATGACCCCGTTATGCGCTTCACCCCCAGCGGCCAGGCGGTAACCAGTTTCTCAGTTGCCACATCCCGCTCTTATACCAATAATCAGGGCGAAAAAATTGACGAAACCACCTGGTTCCGCATCTCAGTTTGGGGCGCGCAAGCCGAATCCTGCAATCAATATCTCAGCAAAGGACGCCCCGTGCTGGTGGTCGGCCGGTTGCGACCAGACCCCCAATCAGGCGGGCCGCGCGTTTTCACGCGCAAAGACGGCTCAACTGGTGCATCCTTTGAGGTCAATGCCCTCAATGTGCGCTTCCTCCCCGGTGGACGCGGCGATACCAGCTCCTATGAACAGGACATGGGCGATGCTGAGGGAGGCGACGAAGACGACGATATCCCCTTCTAGATTGGAGTCCTCATGCCCAAACAACCCATACCGAACCTGGAAGTCCCGGACGACCTCGAACCCAATTACGTTAATTTCGTTCGAATCTCCCACACGGCCTCTGAATTTGTGATGGATTTTTCACTCCTACTGCCGGGTGTTGAAAAGCCGTCGGTGGATTCGCGATTGGTGATGTCGCCGACGGCCATCAAGCTGTTTTTGCGCGCCCTCACGGATAATCTCAATCGTTATGAATCCAAATTTGGTGAAATTTCGCTGCCGGGGAAACAATCCCTCGCCGATGATCTGTTCCGCCCGAACAACTCTCCCGAGTGATCGCCATGGATAATTTAGAAGCACTCTCAGACCAAATCCGAGAATCTTTTGAGCGGCAAAACAGGATCAGGGATGAAGCCCTGGCCCAAAGCCGCAACCTCACCCGACACGCTGCCCGCGCCATTCGAGCCATCCACCGTAACGATGGCAGCCTGGCGCGGGAACACCTGAGCGAGGCCGATAAGCTGGCGAAAGCTCTGCGCGAAGGGCTGTCAGAGGATCCAGATTTGTTTTATTCAGGCTATGCCCAGGACGCCCTCAAAGAGTATTGTGAAGCCCACCTCACTGTTTCAACCATCCTTGATCAGGAATGGCCTTCCCCGGAAGACCTGCATGTGCCGTTTGCCACGTATTTGAACGGACTATCCGAGGTAGTCGGAGAACTGCGCCGCAGGATCATGGACATCATGCGGGAAGGTCATTCATCGGAGGTAGAACGTCTGCTAGATGTAATGGATGAGATCTATGCACAATTGGTCACCATGGACTTTCCCGACGCACTGACCTATGGCCTGCGCCGGCGCACGGACATCGCCCGCAGCATCATTGAGCGCACCCAAGCCGATGTGACCATCAGCTATCGTCAGCAGCAGCTTGAGAAACGCCTGACAGGCCTATCCGATCAATTGTCCCAATTCGAAGAAAGCAACGAGCAGCGTTGACATCGGTCACCCATCGTTAAATTTAAACAACACTCATTAAAAACAATTAATTTGACAGCAATGTATAATGTTGCGGATCAATATCCGTGACAGGCTATATGTATAGGGTGAGACTCGCCTTTCAATATAAAACGTGTTAGACTCCTAGCGGAGTAAATTATGCAGGATAACCACAATCCCTGGCATCGACCTGACCAAGAACCCGTCGATGACGATCCCCCAATCGAAGAGCAAACCCAAGACCCCAAACCGCCGTTAATTCGGTTTTGGGTGCGGCTGCGGCGTCTGGGTTTAGGCGACTCAACGCTGCGATTTGCAACCACAGCGGCCACTTTGCTGTTGGTCCTGTTGGTCGTTTGGGTAATGGATATCTTCTATCTCCAAAGCCCAGATCCCTCCAATGCCGCCGCTAGCGTGGCAAATGCGGAAGCCCTGCCAACGCCCACAGCCACCATCCCAGCTCCGTCCTTTCATGCCGGGGGCAGCTATGAAAGCGGCCTTGCCAGGGAAGCAGACCTGCACACCATCCTGCCCGCTCGACAAAACCGCTATGCGGTGATTGAATATACCGTTGAATCTGGTGATTCGATCTTTTCCATTGCTGAAAAATTTAACCTTGAACCGGAGAGCATCCTGTGGGGAAACCGGTATACCCTTGGCGACGACCCGCACTTCATTCTTCCGGGACAAAAATTAAATATTTTGCCTGTGAATGGCGTGTACCATCGCTGGAGCGCGGGCGAGAGCCTATCTAAAGTGGCTGAGGTTTATGGCGTGACGCCTGAAGACATTATTCAATGGCCTAGCAACGACCTGGACGCTGATGAGATCGGCGATTACAGCAACCCCAATATTCCTGAGGATACCATGCTGGTCATACCCGGTGGTCGGGGACAATACACCGATTGGCGCACGCCGCGTATCTCACGTGACGAGCCAGCCACTGCCAAAAACCTCGGGCCGGGTGCCTGTACAGGCAGCTTTGATGGAATCATGGGCTCCCTGACCTTCCTCTGGCCATCGACAGAACGGTATTTATCAGGATATGATTACACCCCAGAGACCAACCACTTTGGCATTGATATCGCCGGTGATATCGGCAACCCCATCTTCGCCGCCGATCACGGCGTGGTGGTCTATGCGGGATGGAACGATTATGGATACGGGGAAATGGTCGTGATTGATCACGGCTCCGGCTGGCAGACGCTTTATGCCCACCTCAACCAGGTCAATGTCGTTTGCGGCCAAGAGGTTTATCAAGGGGACACCATAGGGTTGATGGGCAGCACGGGCAAATCAACCGGCCCGCACCTACACTTTGAAATGCGCAGCGACGAATTCGGCCGCGTTAATCCGTGGGACTTTTTGCAGTAAACCCATTTTACTTAACCATTAATGATATACTTTTCCGCTGACACAGGGTGCAAACACAGTTAGATTTATTGCAGCCCTTCCTTGATAACACAGGAGCAGCGATAGATTGAAATTCCAGCGCAACCTTCTCAGAACCCTACTGTTTATGCTGGTGCTGCTGTTTGGGTTCGTCCCACCATTGGTTGCACAAGCCCGAACCAGGGATGCTTCTTCCCCCTCCTTCACCGATGGATTCGACTCCTTCAACACAACACAGTGGCATAAGGCTGACGGGTGGGACAACGGCGGCAAATTCGCTTGCGGTTGGCGTGCGGATCACGCCATTGTGTCCGAAGGAAAATTGACGCTGCTTTTGGATGACGTCAGCTGCCCGGACGGCTGCAGTGGTCAACCCTATGCTTCCGGCGAGTACCGCACCAATGGTTTTTACCACCACGGCACTTACACCGTTGTGATGAAAGCGGCCGCATCCCCCGGCGTGGTGAGCTCTTTCTTCATCTACACGGATCACTGGGATGATGGCAATCCTCACGATGAAATTGACATCGAAATCCTCGGAAAAGACACCACAAAAATGCAGGTTAACTATTTCACTGCGGGTGTTGGCGGGCATGAAACAATGATTGATCTGGGTTTTGATGCCGCCGCCGATTTTCACACTTACAGCATCATCTGGATGGCCGACTCCATTGAGTGGCTCGTGGATGGCCTTTCCGTCCATACAGAGGTGGGGAGTGGCGAACCGCTGCCCAGCACGCCCGGCCGGATCATGATGAATCTGTGGGCTGGCACTGCCGAGGTCAACGATTGGCTGGGGGAATTCGTTTACACTACTCCTCTTCAGGCACAATATGACTCCGTCAGCTTTGAGGGACCTGACTGGCCATTCAATACTTACCTACCCCTGATTATCAGATAATTCTCACTTTCATTCTGATATTTATTTATTGGGATGTCCATTAACTTCATCGTGGAGGTTATCCTCAACCCATCACCACATCCACCGTGTGCAGCTCGCCGTCGCCAAAGGCGGGGATCAGTGTGCTCTGTAAGACCTCTCCATCCACGAGGATGGAGCTGACACCCTTGCACACCCCTGCTGGATTGGTGACATTGATCTGATAATCCGTACCTCGGAAACGGCGCATGAGACTGAACCCTTCCCAACCGCTTGGGATGCAAGGGTCAATCCGCAAGCCTTCATATTCCGGCCTCACCCCCAGGATATATTGCAGCCCAGCCTGATAGGTCCAGGACGCAGTGCCCGTCAGCCAGGAATTACGCGCCAGGCCAAATTGCGGGTGTTCATCTCCCAAAATATTCTGGGGGTAAACATAGGGCTCGCACTCAAAGACGTTAATGACCGCATTTTTCTTGGCAGGATTGATCTGTTGATAGTATTGATAGGCACGATCCCCCCGCCCCATTTTGGTTTCCGCAATCATCACCCAGGGATTGGCATGCAGAAAGATGCCGCCGTTCTCCTTCGCCCCCGACGGATAGGTGGTCACACCGCCTTTTTCCGGGTCAAAGCCGTCATAACCAGGTGTGCTGAGCTTGATGCCGTTGTTGGTATTAAGACGGTTATGAACAGCGTCCAAAGCCCGAAGCGCTCGCTCATCCGGGGCAAACCCTGACAGGACCGGCCAGGATTGGGCGTTGGTGTAAATCTGTCCATGTTTGTTTTGGCTAGATCCCAGTGGTTCCCCATTGTGATCAAAATAGCGTAGATACCAATCCCCATCCCAGGCAACATCATTGACCCTGTCCTTCATGGCCTGGTACCATTTTGTAAATTTTTCAGCCACTCTCTTCTTCCCCAACAGCTCAGCCAAAGTGATCAGTTCTTTGAGCGCCCAACCATACAAATGCGCTGTGAACAGGGACTCCGCACCATTCGGTAAGTTAACGGTATCGTTCCAATCGGCGAATCCCAATAGCGGCAGTCCATGCTGGCCGGTGTTGCCTTGGGTGAAGTCAACAGCCCGCTGAAGATGTTCCCAAACCGTCTCCGTTTCAAGGGGTTGTTCGACTTTGTCTTTCTCATAAAAGGGGATCTCTTGATCCAGAAATTCAAAATCACCTGTCTCTTTAAGGTAAGACGCCACCGCCAGCACACCCCACAGGTGATCATCGCTGTAATAATGGGGCCGGTCTTCCTCAGCGCCCGCGTCGCCCATATTGCCCACCATGGTCAGGGGGTTAAACTGATGCATGGCAGAGCCGTTGCGCTTCTGTACACGCAGCAGCTTAGTCAGCAAGGCTTTCGATTCCTTTGGCGATCCTGCCAGCGCGCCCATCACATCCTGCGAGCTGTCACGGAAGCCCATTCCCCTGGCCCCAAATCCAAGCTGATACAGAGAGAGATAACGGGACCAATTCATAGTGATCGCACACTGCCGGGGGTTGTGGATGTTCAACATGCGGTCCAGGTCCGCGACCGGCGTCTTCACCTGTGTCACAGACAGAAGGGAGTCCCAATCATCGTTGAGGTCAGAAAAGGCCTGTTCCACTTCTTCAGGTTTTCTGAAACGCTGAATCGTTGGAAGTGCCTTTTCGATATTCGCCGTTTGGCCCAACAGCACAACCGCAATGCGGTTTTCGCCTGTTGGTATCTTGCCCAAATGCAGCATCAGCGCCGCGATGTTATCCCCCCGCAGCGCCAAGCCCTCCCCCAGTTCTTCCGCCCCCAAACTCCCCGGTGAAGCCCAGGATCCATAGCCGTTATCCCCAAGGAACGCCCGCCGGTCCGTCTCAAAAGATGAGATGGGTAAATTAGCGGTGAAATAATTCCTTTGGATGTCTTTGAACATAAAGGGGGCCTGGCTGAGGATTTTCATCCCGTCCCCTTCTTCATGCAGGTAAGATTGCATGGTTTGGGGCACCCAATCAGCGTTGTTGAGCTGCTTGAGGGCATCGGGATGGGTATATTCCACCACCGGCACCAAATCCACAGTTTGATCTTCATCCGCGAGGTTCGTCACGCGGACCGCCTGAACGACCACTTTTTTTTCATTGGGGATGAAAACCCGCACCTCTGTTCGGAGGCCGTTCATCTCGGAGAGAAAGGTTGAATATCCCAAACCCACATGACATTCATAACGATCAAAGGGCGTCAGGGTTGGCACGTAAAAAGGAGAAAAGACCGCATACCCCCCATCCGCTTTGGGGGTTCGCAGGTAAAGCGTGGTCGCCCTGAATTCAGATGGGGGATCCTGGGTCAGGTACTTGGTAATGCGGTTCAAAGCCGGATCCTGCCGACATATCAACATCCCACCCGTCTGGTCCACAAAGCCGCCAAAAGCCAACGAGCCGATATAGTTGATCCATTTCACCGGCGTCTGTGGATTGGTGATCACATATTCCCGGGCAGCGTCATCAAAATGGCCATAAGTCGTCATCAGCAACCTCTCTTTTCCAGTTGACTCCCATACTCGCTAACTCTTATTCCCTCATCGAATGATGGCTTTTACAGTGACCCTCTCTTTATCCACTTTTGGAATCAGAGTACCTTCAATAGAATTACCGTCAACCATAAGCGAAACATCATTCCCACCGCCCTCGCGGACAACCTCAATATCATAAGTCACCCCGCGATATTTGCGGGCAGCGCGAAAATCTTTCCATTCTTCGGGCAAGACCGGCGCAATGCGCAAGCCGTCATAATCAGGACGGATGCCAAGGATCCATTGGGTGATCGCCACAAAATTCCAGGCCGCCGTGCCCGTGAGCCAGGAATTCTTGGCCTCACCCGGCCGGTCGGCGTCCTTCCCGGCGATCATCTGGGCGTACACATAGGGTTCACAGCGGTGCAGGTCGCTGAGCTCCTCCCGGTTGGAGGGGTTGATGCGCAGGTAATAATCCAGCGCTTTATCCCCGCGCCCCAGGATGGTTTCCGCGATCATCACCCAGGGGTTGGTATGGCAAAACACGCTGGCGTTTTCCTTATACCCGGGTGGATAAGAAGATATTTCACCCAGGTGCAGGTAATACTGGCTGTACGGGGGCTGCAAGAGCATCACACCATGCTCACAAGCCAGATAGCGTTCAACGGCGTCGAGGGCTCCCTTCGCCATATCATCTTCCAGCCCGATGCCCGCCATGGTGCATAGTCCCTGGGGTTCGACAAAGATTTTACCCTCCGCGCAGGAATGTGACCCTACGGCATTGCCAAAATGGTCATACGCCCGCAGGAACCAATAATCGTCCCAGCCAAACAATTGTGTGGTGCCCGCCATATCATCCGAAAGGTTCTGATAATGGATTGCGTCTTCCTCTCTTCCCACATGGGCCATGATTTGGGCCAATTCCTTGGCCCCCATGGTAAACAAGGCTGCAATCACCACGGACTCGGCTACCTTGCCATCCTGGTTTATGGTGGTTTGGAAGGATTCACCGGGTTTATCAGAGAAAGTATTAAGGTTCAAACAATCATTCCAATCCGCTCGGCCGATCAGCGGCAAGCCGTGTGGGCCAAGATTGTCCTGGATGTATTGAAGAGCACGCTCAAGGTGCGCTAACAGGCTGGTTTCCGTTCCCGGCTTATTTTCATAGGGGACGAGTTCTTCCAGAATTTCCCAATCATCTGTTTCTTTGAGATATGCAGCCACACTCAACACCAGCCAGACTGGGTCGTCATTGAAATTACTGCCAATCGCATCGTTGCCGCGCTTTGTAAGGGGTTGATACTGATGATGCGCGCCCCCATCCTCAAGTTGGGTCGCGGCCAGATCCAGGATACGGCCGCGCGCACGATCGGGCACCATCTGCACAAACCCAAGCAAATCCTGGTTGGAGTCCCGGAAGCCCATCCCCCGCCCGATCCCAGATTCGAAATATGACGCTGAGCGGGAAAGGTTGAAGGTCACCATACATTGATAGGCCGTCCAGATATTGACCATACGGTTGACATGTTCATTGGGCGTATCGACCTGCAAAACACCCAGCACATCATCCCAGGACTTTCTTAATACCTCAAAAGCCTGATCGACGACCTCCGGATTGAGATATTTGTCGATGATCGGCCTCACACCGCGCTTATTGAGAGTTTGTGACCCAGGAGGTGAGAATTTTTCATCCACTGGATTCTCATGATAGCCAAGGAGGAAAATTACCCGTTTTTTCTCGCCAGGTTGCAATGTGAATCGGAAGTGATGAACACCCACCGGCGACCCGCCCACTGTGAGGGAATTACTGCAGACATCTTCCTCAACCGCCCGCGGGTTTTCCCAACCTTGGTAAGGACCTAAAAATGATTCCCGCTGTGTCTCAAACCCTGCCAGGGGTTCCGAGCAGGCAAAAAACGCAAAATGATCCCGCCGTTCTCGGTATTCCGTCTTATGAAAGATGACAGAACCCGCCACTTCAACCTCAGCCGTATTCAAATTACGCTGGAAGTTGGTGGCGTCATCCAGGGCATCCCACAGGCAAAATTCCACGCTGGAGAATGCGGAAAGTTCCCGCACCTCATCCGTCAGGTTTTCCACAGTCAGGTCCCACACTTCGAGAGATTGCCCCAGTGGCACAAAATACCGCACCTCACCACGCAAGCCCCGATAAACAGAATTGATAATGGTATAGCCCATCCCATGCCGGCAGCGATAATCTTCCAGATCATGGCGGGTGGGCATCCATGTCGGAGACCAAAACTCGCCGCTTTGGTTATCGCGCAGGTAGAGATACCGTCCACCCATGTCCAAAGGGACATTGTTATAGCGGTATCGGGTCAGGCGTCTGAGCCTGGCATCCTGATAAAATGAATACCCGCCAGCGGTGTTGGAGATCAGCCCAATATAATCGTTCATCCCCAGGTAATTAATCCATGGCAGGGGTGTGTCCGGCTGGGTGATCACATATTCACGTTCTTCATCATTGAAATAACCAAATCGCATATCTTTATTTCCTTATTCGTGATAGCCTTCTCGGGCCTTTATTTGTTATCCTGGACTCAAGGAGCGGCCTTCTGCATATAAATCCAATAAAATGGTGATTTTCATCATAATTCGTATGATTATCCCATCACCCGGGATCAATGACTCCTCAAATGAGGTTACTTCTCAATAAGGTCGACTTCAATCCGCACCTCCTGAGGCCAGCCATCCACCTCATCTCTTGGGAACTGGATGGACTGCATCCCCGGACGAACCTCAACAGCGCGGTCATTGACGGATACAGCGCCAATGCAATACGCGCCGTAGGACAACCGATCAGGGTTGCGATAGACCACCGATAATCGCTTCCCCGTAAAGGACGTTTTTACACTAACTTGTTCTGATGATGAAAATTGTTCCGTATCCAATTTGGGTGCCAGGCAAAGGTCGCCCATTTGGCCCTTAATCCCAAAGGTCTCCGTCAGCAGGGTAAAAATATACCAGGGGGCTGAACCCGTCAGGTAAGGATACATCCCTCGCCCTCGTGGATTGAAGTATTCTGGTATCCCAGGGTAGATGCGGCTTACCGGGAAATCTTGGCTTTGCTGATAAAGGCCGTCCAGCACACGCCAGGCTTCCTTTGCCAGGCCCTGCTGGTAGAGGGCATAAGCGTACATCACGGCCATATGGCTGAAGACCGCCCCATTCTCCTTGTGACCGTAAGCAAAACTGAATGCTCGGCCCAATTTGGGCAAATCGGGGCCAAAGTCTGTGTTCAGGCGATAGCCCTGGAGGTCATGGTCAAACAAATAACGGTTAACAGCCCCTACTACTTTTTTCGCCTGTTTAGGGGTCGCGACACCAGCCATTAAAGGAAACACCTGTCCGGTCAGTGTCATCCGCACGCCATCCGGCTCGCGCCCCTCCACACGCCGGCCGAGATTATCATAATACCCATTGAACCATCCACACGGTTGATCACCGCCTAACCACTCCTGATCCCTAATCTGTGTAGCCAGCCAATCCGATTTCTTCTGGAGATCACCCGCAATATCCCTGATCTGCATAATTACTTTTCTGCCGGAAATTAATCCTGAGACTGCATCAAAGTAGGCATCCAAACGTTCCTGTTTCGCAGAAATCGACTCATAGTCCACCGGATCCGCCAGGGAATCCAAGAGCAGTAGCAGTTCCTCAGCCATCTCTGCTTCCTCAACGCCGGAGCCAGCTAATTCAAGACACAGCTCTTGCAACGCACGTAAGTTGCCGGCATACATGGCAGAAAAAGCCACGCTCTCGCCTCTTTCTGCAGCCATATCCAGCCCATCGTTCCAATCCCCCCCCTCCAAGCGGATCATATTGTGTTCTCCAACATTGAAAAATTCAGTCAGGTGCTGCACCAGGAGATGCTCCAGAACACTGCCCTTCACCACTTCCCCAGAAGCTGTTTTCAACAACGTTCCTGCTTGCGAGTCCCAACCTTGATCCACTTTTTGGCAGCGGTGGAACAAGTGATCCTGAAAATAGGTTTGATTGTCCAGCAAAAAGCTGATATCCCCCGTCCAATCCAGATACAGTTTTGTGGTGAGCAGCGGCCAGGCGCCATGGTCCATCCACACCCTGGGGATGCTGTTGCGGTCGGCCTTAAACTCGCCGGGGCTGCTGCCAACGATAGTCGCGTTGCTGCCATCCATACGTACGCCTGCGAAATTGCTTAAGAGAAGCCCATCCACCCCGGGCTGATCGGTCAAAATGAGTCCCAGCAGGTCTTGCCACAAGTCCCGCCAGCCGCGGCCGCCGCGGCCATAATCATGATAAGGCAGAAACGAATTTCCCATGATTTGCCGGAGTACGGGCTGTAATGTAACCCACTGCAGCCAGCCGTCCCGGCGTTCTTGATGGTGGTTAAATTGAAGTTTGGATACATTTTCCAACCAATATTCGCGAGTTTTCCTCAAATGAGATGAGAATTTTTCCTCAGAGCCATATTTTTCCAATAGCGATTCCACAGAATCATCCTCATCCAAAATACCGAGGAGGAGGATATAAGACCGGTATTCTCCCGGAGCCAATGTGACATTGGGGAAATGCAAAGCGCCCACCGACTCCATGCCTGAAAAGAAAGCGGGGACTTTCTTCAGCTCGGTTTTTCCCTCTATAACAGCCTGAGGCCAATCCAAGCTGCCCCCCTCCCCAATAAAGTCTTCAAGGACGGGCGTAAAGCCGCCTGGGGGATTACCCTCTCCATCCACGCCCAATACCGCATAGGTGAGGGTATTGGGTTGATGGCCGCGCTCATCAAAGGACATGGTCGGTTTGACCAACACGCCGTTCGGATGGCACTGTGTCCGGTGCAGCAAAGCAGTCACATGACGGTGATCCCGCAGGTTATCAGCGGAGCGCCCATAAATGGGAATCGCGGCAATGGGCGTTATCCCGAGCGGTTCGCGACCCTCATTTTTCAATGTGACTTTCATCAACTCAACTGTGTCTTCGCTTGCTGGAACGAAGTTGAGGGTTTCTGCGGCCAAACCGGTCTTGGTGTGTCTTCTATGGATCTCGTGCCACAGGAAACCCGCGCGCAAGGAAACTTCATCCCTGTTTTTCGAATCCTCCTGGCAAATCTGCGCTGCGCTGTTGCCGGTAACGGACCAGGGCTGTTGGCCTCTGATCCGAACCCAGAAATTTCGGGCAGAGCGGGTATTGTGCAAATCCTCAACAGAAACCGGCAGCAGCAGAAAGGCGTTTTGATTTATCTTGGCATCACCATTCAGCGCAGGTGTGAGGGAGGACATCATACCGGCGTGGTTCACCAAAGGGAAATACAAATAACTATTGGTGTGAGGGCTTTCCAGTTTAAAAGTGCCCTGGTCATCAATGAAATGCCAATTTGGCATTGGTTCTGAACTCATAGATCCCTCATCTTAAAATACACATCAATTGCCTCGAAGTCCCCTTCCCTGATTTTTTCGGCATAGGGTGCCTGGACGACATCTCCCTGAACAGTGACCGACTCAGTATCCGAACGACACACCATTCTACCAATGGCCACGCCTTTTGTATATGTTGATTCATTCGTAGGGTTATGCAAGGTGACATCGCAGGAACCAAGAAGGCGGAAGGTGAAACATCCACTCTCATCAAACATCCAGGCTGGCAATACAGGGTTAAGGTTAAAGGTCAATTGGCCATCCTGAACCCGGAAAGGCTGACCACCCGTCGTCATATGCACCCACATGCTCAGGAATTCCGCTGTAGAGCCGCTCAACCGCGCGACAAATCCATTGCCGTGCAGGCTGGGGTCGGGATGTTCACTACTGACAATGAATGAGCTGTTTTCCAGGATGGAACGCCCATAAGTTTCAGGTTCCATGAAGGCCGGTAAATGGTTCTTCAGTGCTGTGAAAAATCCGTCATATAAACCCGCTCTCAGTAATTCCAATAGATACTTAAAGGACATGTGCATCCAGATCGATTCGTTTTCGAGCCAACCCGGGGTGAAGGCACGCGCCCGTCCAATTTCATAGGATTGGTCTTCCAAGGATGCGTTGATCTTATACATCTTGAGTTTGCGATCAAAGAGGGAGCTTTGGTCAACCGCCTGTGCGAGGGTTTCGGCCTGTTCTGGGTTTATGGTCTTCATCAACCGCACCGGTCCTTCCAGAAAATCGGGCAGCCGTTTTGGTTGAAATCCCTTAACTTGAATGATGGGTCGTCCCTCAGCGTCATGCTCATCGGTCAACTGGTAATCGGTCACCTCATGGATGAAATACGTCGGGGGGAGATCGCCTGAGGGTTTATGCGCTTTTTCAATACCCTTTTTCAGTCTGTCGCGCATTTTCATGAATATGAGCCCTACATCAACACGAATCTTCTCGCCATCAAACCCCAGACGTGTGGCTTCGCGGTAGTGTTCCAGCGCGTTCGTTTGCGCCTCCCAAAGGGCAAAACTGTCCTCCTCCTGATTTCCTGGCAGATGCTGAATCGCGTCCAATAAAATCCTGGCTTCCTTTGGCAAAGGGGCATCAGCCAGATTCTCACGCCCCTCATCCAATAAAAACTTCACCAAACGCAGCAGCTCGTAGGTTTCCGACATAGAAGAGCCAAACAAACCGGGCAACCCATTGAGGGCGTCATACCAGCCCGGCCGCCCCGCTTCCATTTGAATCCCCATCCCGCTGGGGTCGCGGATCATGAATTTGATCAGTGCCAATAATATCAACTTTGAAATTAATGGCAGCTTAAAGATATCCCCCTTACCGTGATCCGACCGCGCCCAATGGGGTTGATCTTCACGGGATTGGATCAAAGCCGTCTTTTGCTCGTCTTCAACCAGGGCGTTGAGCTGGCGTGGCTGACCATGAGAGAGGACAAATCGATATTTCCGAGGCTGCACCACATGAGTATTATCATAGAAGGGCAGCGGGGCTGAATGAAAAAGCAAGGAGGTTTTTTTATCAGGGAAGACAGCCAGGTAGGCTTCAATCAGATCAAGGTTATAGGTCCAATGATCAATCCAAAATCCCTCACCGTGCTGGGCTTGAATATGGCTTTCAGCACGGGTGAAGACCTGTACGAAGAAATCGTCAACGCCAATGGAAAGTTTTGCGTTTTTCACGGCATTCAATAGTTCGCCCGGGGTGAACTGCCCAGTTAACAAAGACTGAAGCTCCTCTTTGTGATGAGCGAATTCCAACAATGACTTTACCTGATCGGGCCGAATGGTATAGGTCATACCGCTGATCACCAGTGGATTGTAGCCATCGGCTTGGATCAAGCTCATGAACAAGCGAATATTAAATTCCCCCGCCTTTGGGACGAAAAACACATCATTGCGTCGATTCTGATTGATATCGCGATAATTTCCATTGCCCTGAGAATAATATTCAGCTGGAAGAACAAAATAATTGTAGTCCCGCTCAATATCCCCATGCTTGCGCGAATACACATGATAGACATGCTGGCCATTTAACACTAAGGGATAGCCCCCACGGATGAGGTTGTCTAAAAATGTCTGGCGGCAGTAACCGTCGAATTTTGCAGAAGCTGATTTTGTCCGAACGGGTTGGGTTAATTCCGCGGTCAAGCCCCGTGCTTCAATCAGTTTCTGATCGACATAGCCCGTAGCGGTCAAAATAGTTGATGTTGGTTCAATCAGGGATAAATCCCGGGTGTAGCCATACAAACTGGTCACAGCCTGAGATTCCCCCGGGCCAAGCGTGAAATCACCGCCAAAGAACGCGCATATGGATCGGCCTTCAAGAATCTGCGTCTGTGATAATAAATTCTTCAATCCTTTGCTATAGAATAAATGCGCTTTTTCATTGCCAGTATCCAACCCAAAAATAACAGAAGGATCTACGACCACTGGCAAAAGATCGCTCTCTGAAAAAGCCAGGGCAAAGTTTCCGGCCTGGATGGACTGCACTTCTGCTGTATCAACGGCGGAAGCCTTCAATCGATAATAAGGGATCTTGTTCTCAAGATTATCAACCTGCATCCAGGCCTCAATGGTCCTGCCGATCTGCTTGAGCTCGCCATCGGAAACGCCAAATGGGATCAGCCGCGGCAGGCCATCTAATACTTCAATATCCAGCGGGGATTGGCGTAAGTTTTTAATCGTGATTCTTCGGAGCAGCCCCGCAATAGGCAGGTTGGGCAAGATGAAATACAAGAAACTCACCTGATAGCCCAAATTGAGATTTACTTCCTGTAACTCCAGCTCGTTCATACCGATGAACATTTTGCGTTGGACATCACCTTCATCCCAGGGGGAAAACATTTCCCTGTGCCAGTTTTTTCCTTCCCTTTCTGCGTTGATAAAGGTGCGAAACCCGTTTAAGGCTGTGTCACGATAGGCCTTATGGGCTGGTTGAAATTCCAGGATGGGGTGATCTTTATTCTCCACCCCAAAGCTGCAAACCGCCTGGGCACGGTTGACGTAAAAGGCCCACAATGGAACACCTTCCAGGCCAGCAATTCCCGGCAAGAAAGACGAGAAGGGTTTTTGATGATCATATTCAGGGATGATAAAACGCCCAATATCATCAAAGTTATTACCTTGCTCTTTTTCCTTTGAGATGTGTTTCACTGGACGATTCCCTTTGGGACGAAATCTGGATGTGAATAATTAATAATAATAGCCATCAATAATTTTAGGCAAAAATTTTGCTGGGGAAGATCATTGACTGACGTTAAAAAGCGTCCCCAGCAGATTTCTTGACTCGTTCCTCATACTAAATGTTCCATTACGAAAAACGCCGCCATGCCCCAAGGA
>NPIE01009721.1_pt1 | contig 15948 bp, 15 predicted proteins | sample 8637661 | NCBI WGS metagenome assembly NPIE01 (sample SAMN07420842, study PRJNA396082) | bioreactor metagenome | isolation source: sample BA12 brine-fed electro-methanogenic bioreactor BA | place: Japan: Kochi | collected 2016-12-09 | reverse complement strand
TCCGTTAACAGCGATGACTTTCATCCAGAATACCTCCTTGAGCTATATGTTTTTTCAGGTTTTGGAAGTTGCCTACCAGGGTATACCTGAAAGGATAAGGGCGCTTTATTGTCTGGCGCAATATCGGAATGCGGATTCTTTGTGTATATTGTAATCTTATCGAATAAGGATGTGAATGGCGATCCCTGGAGATAAGATCAGTTTTTAAACAAAAATAAAAACCGGTTAAAAGTTTAAGTGTTTGCGCAAAAAGACACGGTGGCTGTCGCAAGTCCCAGATCCGGATAGAGTTATTATGTAGTTGTTATACGCAAGAAAACGTTAACTATGGGTTGTGTAAAAACTTGCGGTAAAATAGTTTTATTCCTGAATGACCGTGATAGTGGTAACCGACGGAAAAGGGAGGCAGGCTTTGGAACTCGACAATAATTCCCTGAAACATGTTCTGGACACGGTGTCAGAAGGGCTTTACATCCTGGACCGTGACAGGAGAATAATTTACTGGAACAGGGCGGCCGAAAGGATCGCGGGATTTTCCGCCGAAGAAGTGGTCGGCTCACGCTGTTCGGACAACATGCTTACACATATTGACGAAAAAGGTAACAACCTTTGCGTCTGCGGATGTCCTGTTGCGGCCACCCTTAATGATGGGCAAGACCGTGAAGACAAGGTCTACTTGCATCATAAAGAAGGGCACAGGGTTCCCGTGTTGGTAAAAGTAATTGCATTGCGTGACAAAGAAGGTCAGGTTGTCAGGGTTGCCGAGCTTTTTAAGGATTTGAGAGAAAGTGAAGCAACATCCGAAAGGATTCGTGAACTGGAAAAACTGGCCTTGCTGGACAAGCTTACGAACCTGCCGAACAGGAGGTTTGTAGAGCATTCGATCTTTACAAGGATTGAAGAAAAAAGAAGGTTAGATACTGATTTCGGTGTGTTGTTCATGGATATAGATAACTTCAAGGTCTTCAACGATACATACGGGCATGACGTGGGCGACAAGGCCCTCAGGATGGTAGCAGGCACATTCTTAAATAACGGAAGATCTTTCGATTTGTATGGCCGCTGGGGCGGCGAGGAATTTATAGGGATTATCCGGAATGTTGATCGAGATAAACTGGTCAGGATCGGTGAACGAATGAGAAAGCTGGTGGGAAGCGCATACATGGTGCACGAAGGCCGCAAACTTGCTGTGACCTTGTCTATAGGAGCCACGTTGTTCATCGACAACGATACCCAGGAGAGTTTGGTGAGAAGAGCAGATGCTCTAATGTATGAAAGCAAGAAGGCGGGGAAAAACCGTCTTACACTGGGATAACCAATTTATTAGATTTTATCTCGTTTGGAGGAAAACGAATGCGAGCGAACAATGGTGCTGTCGATGAAGCCTTTCATAAAATAATCAAAATGGTTTTATCCAGAGAATTGAGACCTGGAGACAGGGTATACGAGACGAATCTAGTCGAAGACTTTAAAATGAGCCGAACTCCGATTCGGGAAGCCCTTTCTCGCTTGGCTTCAACAGGATTTCTCGAGAAGCTTCCCAAAAAAAAAGGATATATCGTGCCTATTCTTGCACCAGATGATATGGAAGAAATCTACTGCACGAGGATTCTGTTAGAAGGTAAAGCGGCAAGAAGAGCCGCTAAATATGTTGACGCGGAGAGTGAGAAAAAGCTTGTGTGGATCAATCAACAGGAGGAAGAAAAATTCTTGGCTAATGAGAAAGAAGAATATGCCTCTTTGAATGAGGACTTTCACATGACAATAGCTGAAATGTCAAAAAACAAGTACCTTCTTAGGTATATACAACAATTGTTTTGGAGATCTAATCTTTACGTTTTCTTTTTTATGCGTTTTTATAACGTGCAGAATATCGAACAATTTATGGAGGCTGGCAATCTTCGTTTGAGCTATAAGGAGCATAGGAAAATCATAGAAGCGATCATTGCCGGTGATGGCCGTCGCGCAGAAAAAGCCATGCAGGAGCATTTGGTCATAGCGTATAATTCCATGCTCAGCCCGCAAGCGCAGCCGAATATTTCTTTCGAGGAATTTGACCTAGACTGACTTTCGTATTCTATATGTGTTTCGATTTTACGTGAATTGTCCACTAGCCTCTGGTTTCGAGCCGTAAGTCCAAGGATCTTGATAACGTCTTTCCTAAAAGGAGAAGCGAGTTCCGATAATAAATCCAGAACTCGCTTCTCCTTTAGTTGGCTTTTCCGGTGTCTTATCCGGTGGTTTCGAAAGTGCCACGTCTGACGACAATACCTTCCTTCATCAGCAATTGTCCTCTTGCTATTACATAATGCAATGTAAAGTCAGAAGGTGAAACTATCAGGATGTCGGCGTCCATTCCAATTTCAATAGACCCTTTTTGGGAAAGCTTAAGCCTTCTGGCCGCGTTTTTAGTGCCTAAGGCGAGGACTTCCGATGTCGGGGCTCCTGTGCACTCCAGGATTTTTTTAGTGGCCTGTAAAAGCGTCAAAGGTTCCCCTATCCCCATTCCAATCATGTTTCCGTTATCATCGAAGAGCGGCAAACTGCCGTTACCATCCGTACTCATTGTAAGCGAAGAAAGCGGGATGCCTTTGTTCATAGCCATGATGATGCATTCGACAGGGCTGACCGATTCCTCTTTGTCCATCATGCTTGTAGTGATGTCCCCGTATCCGCCCTCTGCGCAATATTTCAACGTTTTTTCGAAAAGCTCTTTGTTTCTGTTTACGTGAGTTGGAAGGACCTGACTTTTGGGAATATTCGTATTTGAAAGAGCTTCTGAGATAATATTGAGTCCTCCATTTTCGGTACCCATGTGGGCCATGACTAATCCAGCTTTGCCAGCCAGAATTCCTCCGACCCTGGTATCGGAAATCAGTCGACGGAGTTCCTGGACGGACGGGTGAGCTGACCTGTGATCCGAAAGCGCGATTTTCGTTCCAATTATCTTGTCTATCAGAACTATGTCAGAGACAATGCTCTCAGTAATACATACTGTTGGCAGTCCGTACGATCCTGTGTATATGTAAGTAGTAATGCCTTCGGATTCGAGACCACGACTTTTTGCAAGTAGTTCTTTTAGTGAACGGGAGACGCCGTCTGTGCCCAGAGGGGCAACGGCGGTCGTAATCCCGGCCTTGATGAAGTTGCTTAGTTGAAGGGGAGGAGTTCTGTATTGAGGACCGTTTTCCCCCCCCGCCCCATTGAAGTGGATATGGTTGTCTACAAGGCCAGGTATTACCCACAAACCTTTTGTGTCAATAACTAACGAGTCGGGGTCCAGCTCCTTCGCAGTTTTCTCCGAAATTTCATTTTCGATGGCAAGTATCGAGCTACCAGCAATGAGGATGTCCTTTTTACCTATGGGATCTGGGCTTTGGACAAACCCGTTCTTGATCAAAAGAAGCCCCATATTATTGCCCGACCTCTTCATTATCCTTCGGCCAGATTGCGATGCCGGTAAATCCATAGATCCAGGCTGTCACAAATCCGAGGTACAGCAAGAAAGCCCATGGTGCATAAGAGAAAACCGATACGTCAAGCACCGTGGACATGTAGATGCCGGCAGCAGACCAAGGAATCAAGGGAACTACCACCGTACCAGAATCTTCAAGTGTTCTGGAAAGAACACGCCGGGAAACATTCATTTCGTCGAACAGATCCTTGTACATCGTACCCGGGACAATTTCGCTCAAGTATGAATTTCCAGTTCCGAGCCCCGTCATTATACCTGTGAGGGATGCGGAAAAAACAAGCTTCCCTCGACTCTTTCGTATGAACCTTTCTCTTAGAGCGGTGCTGATACGGTTGAAGGCTCCGGAATATTCTAATTGACCTGCAAATATATAAGCAAAGAACACTACAGCGACGGCCCCCGCCATGAAAGACAGCCCCCCGCGACTGAGTAACCCGTCGACACTTGCTATTCCAGTTGAAATCTTGGGGCCCTTTGCCATGATCGTTATTATTTCAGAGAGACTATAGCCTTGCATCATGGCTAGTGGCACGGCGGTTACCATGGCAACCCAAAGGACTGGGAGCGTCGGTTTTTTCATGTAAGCGAGCCCTAAAAGACAAATCGGTGGAATCAGGACCACCGGCGTTAGTTTGAAGGTGTTGTCTAATGCGACCAGGATGTCGTTAATTTGCTCCATGTCTATAGATCCTGATGCTCTGGAGCCAATGATGAAGTAGACTACCAAGCTCAGAAGGAAGGCAGGAAGAGTCGACCAGAGCATAGATCGGATGTGGTCAATAACATCTACTTCGGCTACAGCCGCCGCTAACACAGTCGTATCCGAAACGGGACTTAGCTTGTCGCCGAAATAAGAACCGGCCACGATGGCTCCTGCTGCTATAGCGGGAGAGATACCTAGTCCCATGGCAATACCCATAAAGGCGACACCGAAGGTCGCGGCCGATCCCCAGGATGTTCCCGTAAGAGTAGAAGAAATGGACGTTATGACAAAAGCAGCGAGGAGAAAAGTCTTTGGCGTCAAGATTTGGAGTCCCAGGTGGATAATGTAAGGGATGGTGCCTGAAATCATCCAAGCAGCTATCATTGGGCCTACCGTGAGAAGGATCATGATAGCACCAGACGCGCGTGCGATCATCGGAACTACGCCGCCTTCGAACAACTCTTTCCAGGTATATCGATAATAAAATACGTAAACGAAAGAAGTGAACATTGCGACGGTCATCAAAAGCAAGGCTGTATCGAAAGAGAAGACTAACCTTCCAACGATGATGATCGCCAATATGACCGAAAAGATGCCTATTGAGCCTGCAATTCCAACTTCACGATGTTTCGGTTCATTAGATTTGTTAGCCATGTTATCAAGCCTCCTTAAAAATAAATATTTTGAAAATTATCATCTGCATTGAAACCTTTGTTTTTTGCGGCCTTGTCGCCTCCCTTCAAGACCATTACTGGATACGATAACGTATACGTAAATACGGCGAATAAATTCTACAGTGTAAACGATGACTAGTCAAAAAATTCGGGCATTGAGTCGATTGAAGGACCGCAGGCAGCTCATTCGAAAGCCCGTGAAACCTGGTCAATTAAGATGGAGTGCAGCGCCGCAAGGATTGACGAGTGGTGTCAGTAATTCAGCTTGCCATCTCAGCGAACTTGGCCTTTTGCGTGTCGGGAAGGAATTGGTGACCAAGAGGGTTGCCGAAGGGGCGGTCTCACTCTGTTTGCCCTGGCTTTGGACCCTTTCGAAAATGTCGTCAGGACAGGGGTTCTTGTATCAGCCGTCAAAGAGGATGCAAAAAAGAGCTGGCCGCGGCATTCCCCGAAACCAGATGGAAGAAAAGGCGTGGTTGAAAAATTTGTCATAAGTTGTATTGTGATATCGAGAAACGATATCGGAGAGCGATAATAATGTTGAAAGCACTGTTTTTGGGGTTCGCGAAGGTTCATATTCTGCATCACGCGAGTGAGGAGCCTGTATATGGTTTGTGGATAATCGAGGAACTCGAGCGTCACGGGTACAGGTTGAGTCCGGGTACGGTGTATCCGATGCTGCATTCGATGGAAAGGTCCGGGTACCTCAAATGCTGGTCCGAGGTGGTTTGCGGCAAGGTCCGAAAATATTACTTCATCACCGACCGTGGGCGCGAGGCCCTGATCGAAGCTCGAGACAGGCTTAAAGAACTGGTCGAAGAAGTCCTTTAGACTGAGAAAGGAGTAATTTCATGGGTTTTACCCTGGATAGCGTCACATACAAGGGCATTATAAGCATCGACAGGCTGGAGATCCCCGGAGGTAAGGTAACCTGTGTTGTGGGGGAAAGCGGCAGCGGCAAAACCACGCTTTTGCGCATGCTGAACAATCTTGTTTCTCCTGAAAAGGGTGCCGTGTACTACAAGGGAGAAAATGTAGCCAATTTGGACCCGGTCCACCTTCGCAGGTCCGTGGTTATGCTCCCGCAAAATCCGGTTGTATTCCCGGGAAGCGTTGCCGACAATCTAATGATCGCCCTGGAATTTGCGGACAAAAGCCTGGCAAAGGATGAGGACCTTGCCGGGATCTTGGAAACGGTAATGCTTCAAAAGAATTTGTCCGACGACCCGATGGAGTTCTCAGGGGGCGAGAAGCAGCGGCTGGCCTTGGCAAGGGTGCTCCTTCTCGAGCCCGAGGCTCTGCTTCTGGACGAACCTTCTTCGGCCCTGGACGAACGGACCGAGGGCGAGGTAATCGAAAGCGTGGTGAATTTCGCGAGGCGCAGGCGACTTACGCTGGTAATGGTTATCCATTCCCGTGAGCTGGCCGAAAGGTTTGCCGACACCCTGGTGACGGTCAAAGACGGAAAGGTTTTTACGGACAAAGGAGGGAGCCGAATATGAAAGGCGTCCTGGATATAGGTCTGGCCAATCTTGCCGCTGGTTACCTTCTGGTGTTGATCGTGTACGGGCTGCTCAAAAGAAGGCGGATAAAAAAGGAAACGGAGCTTGTAGTCGCCGTCTTCAGGATGACTGTACAGCTGGTGTTGGTAGGGTACGTCCTGGACTACATTCTCGGTTCCCAAAAAATGTGGATGACTTTTGCAGCGGTGGCGGTCATGGAGACTTTCGCCGTTTTCAACGTCTACCAGAGAGTAAAAGAAGGTATGACGAGACCTTTCAGAGCGGTCGTAGCCTATAGCATGGTCTTCGGCACGTTCCTGGCGATGGCGTTTTCCTTTTTCATCATCCTTTCCCTGGACCCATGGTATTCTCCGCGTTACGTGATCCCCCTTGCTGGAATGTTGATCGGAAATTCGATGACAGGGATCACTCTTGGGGCGGAACGACTCCTGAAGGGAATGCGAGACAGGCGAGAATTGATCGAGGCCGCGCTCATGCTCGGTGCCACACCTGAGAGATCCGCCCGCGAGGTCGTCAACGAAGCCTTTACCGCCGCCATTCTACCCACCATAAACTCGATGGTCGGCATGGGAATCATATTCCTGCCGGGTATGATGTCAGGGCAAATACTTTCGGGCGTTTCTCCCGTTACCGCCATAAAATACCAGATCGCCATAATGCTGGGCATCCTCGCCAGCGTGGCCTTCACGGTCTTTTTGATGGTGACTCGCGGCAGCAAGACCTTTTTTAACGCTAGCGCACAGCTGGTGCTGGTCGCCGGGAAAACAGGGTCTAAAAATAAAATGTCCTGAAACAGGGGAAAACATTAAAAACGCCCCAGCGGCAGAAGGTTCGTTATTCGCTGCCCCTTGTTATGGCTTATTCCCGTTTAGAGAACTCTCCTTTGCAATATTTGGTAAAGTGTAATGTATGGACATACCGATGTCGGAAACAGGCCTGCGGGTATTCCATTCGAAGGGACGGGATCGGGATGGAGGACAGAACAAGGTTTTTCGGAATTTCATCTGCGCTGGTCAGCTTTGCTTTTTGTCTTGGAGGAGGCGTCTGGATTCTCTCCAGTGTAGGGCTTGATTTGGGGGACCAGGCCCTGATGACCGGTATAGGGCTTTATTTTGTAGGCAAGGCGTTTTTTGTGGGTCCCTTGCTTTTTCTGAAAGCCATAGAGAACAAGAGGACTTGAACTAAAGCCACATACCTCGGGCAAGAGTGTCCCCTGGCGCGTAAACAGCCGAGAATAAAAGAGGAGATTCTACAAAATCAAGAGGTTACCTCCTGATGTCAGAAAGAGCGCGCAGATTTTTCCCACGGAGGGGATATTGTGCAGACGGTGCTTGTTGTTTTCGGGTTTTCAAGTCTTTTTATTGGTCTGATTCTGTCCATTTTTGGTAAGGCTGCAGCGTCGCTAGGTCCGTTTGTGGTGGGTTTTTTATGTTTTATTTTCGCCCGCCTTGGGGAATCGGAATATTCCGAGGCAGTCTGGGCCAGGACGAAGCTGGCAGAAGTGGTTAAGAATACGGAAAACGTCATGCATGAGCTCAGAAGAATGAGCCTGCTTGGCACCGAGGTGAACCTCAAAATACTTTCCATGGCGTCAAGTGAAAGCTTACCGGCGCGTGCCCTCGACAGGATCAAAATTATGGAAAGGTTCGTAGATTCGCTGACGCGCATGGGTGTAAGCTATTCGGAAATAGACAAGGCCCTGGCTTTTTTTGATGGGAAGATAGAAGAAGACCTGCTCTCCGGTATTTGGCGCGTAGTGGATAAAGCCTACAGGGAAATGCGTGAAAGCGGAATAAAGGAAGATGTAGTAAAGGTTATATCCGAGCAACGGGATTTTTCAAACATACTCAACGAATCCCAGGCCGGAACCATGGAAGAAAAAATATCGCTCCTGGAGTCTTTTGTAGAAAAAAGTGGCGTTTTCGACGAAGCCAGGAAAGAGCAATTGATGAAAGAAATCCGTGAGCTTAAAGAGGAAGTGCGGTATTATCGCGAAAATCGGAAACCGAGAAGACCCTCCATATGGGAAAAATGGGTTTCCTAAAAAAAGCGATTGGATCTTTTAAGTAGCTAAGTCACCGATAGCCATTTATCAATGTCCAGATGCACTTTTTGACGCCTTCTGGCGGTACATGGCTACGTCGGCCAAATCAAAGATTTCTTCCAGGTCCTGTTCGGGACTTTCGGCGCCGGCGTAACCAATGGAAATGGAAAGGGGGATTTTATACGCTTTCCTTTCGTTTTCCTCGTCGAAGGCCCTTTTGATGCGTCTTGCAAGCCTTTCCGCGGTATCTTTTCCAGAAGACTTCAATATGACGGCGAACTCATCCCCTCCTATCCTGGCCAAAACATCTTGCTTCCTTACGCATTTGTCGAGCAAGTAGCCGCAGGTCTCAAGATATTCGTCGCCTTTTGCGTGGCCCAGGGTATCGTTTACCTCCTTTAAATTATCCATATCCATGATCAAGAGGGCCACCGGGAAAGCCTTTTCGTCATACTGGACGCGCTTCATGGTCTCTTCGAAATAGGTGCGGTTGTAAAGTTTAGTCAGCGGATCCTTGAAGGTTTTTTTCTTGAGGTAAGTTTCGTATTCCTTGTGCTTTGTTATATCGGCGTACATTACGACGGCTCCCGCCATTTCATCGCCTGCGTAGATGGGAGAGGCCTTTGCCAGCACATATATGGGGCGGCCGGTTTTTGAGTATCTCACCGCTTCGAATTCTACTTCTTCGCCGCGCATTATCTCACAAGTTTTTTTGCGGTCGGCGCTACCCTTTTTCCCTTTTTCCAGGACATCGTCGAGATCCAGCCCCAAGACTTCCGCGGGTTCGAATTCAAAAAGCTCCGTAAAGGCCTCGTTGATATCTACGATCCTGTGTTCTTTGTCTACTACAACAAGGGCTTCCGGAACCATGCGGAACAGGTTCTCGAAAAAAACCTTCTGCCGGGTAGCTTCTACTTCTATTTTCTTTTTTTCGTCGATATCGGTCAGGATCCCGAGCGTCCCCTTAAATTTCCCTTTTTCGTCGTAAACAGGAGAAGCCGACACCTGGACCCAAACCGGGTATCCTTCCTTGTGCAGAAAACGTGCTTCGTAGACTCCCTTGTGTCCTTTCCTCCTTCTGTCGATTTCTTCCGATACCATCGGGCGGTCTTCTTCGTAAAATATTTCAAGCAGGGGCTTGCCGATCATTTCGGAGTAGCTGTAACCCAGCATCCTCTCAACGTGAGAAGATACCTCGCGGAATTTGAAATCCTCATCCACAAAGGTGAAAGCCTCGAAGGCTGTTTCGAATATTTGATGTTCCCTCCGCCGGCTTCTGGCAAGCTCCATCTGGGCTTTTTTAAGCTTGATGCTTCTTTCGATAGCGGGCATGACCATGGAATAAAGGACTTTGTCTTGTTCCGAGAGAAAATGAGAGTGTTCAACATAAATGAAGCCAAGTTCGCCATCGTCAAAACTTGTGTAATAAGTATTTGCGTCACTTCGTTCTACCAGTTTTTCGGGATCCGGAAGTGATCGAAACCCCCAATAGTGCAGCGCTTCCTCGCCGCCAATCCTCAAGTGCAAGACGATTCTAACGGCACCACAGACTCTTGCGAAGCGGTCTACCATGCTTCTGAAAAAACTTTCGGGTTCTCTCTCCAAAAAGAGCGTCAGAATTTCATAGACAGGCAAACTGCCCACATCGGTTTTCATCTGATCACGCTCCAAAACCCACTGCTAGAGTTTTGTTCATGAACAACGGGCTCCCCCAGGCGTCGCAGATCTCGCCGAAGGTAAACATGCCCCACAGGCTCTCCAGACTCTCAAGCCCTTCGCGCAAAATGGCCGGTTCGGTGTGGAGCATTTCCCCCAAAAGCGGCTCCTTGGTTATGCAATCGAAGGCCAGGACAAAACGTGGAGCCGTTCCATGCTTTTTCAGTCGTCCGCACATGTTGTTGATTCCGTTGAAAATGCCGGTCTTCGTTCCGCTCAACACCAAAAGTGGCGACAATTCCGGAATACTTATGATGCATTCCAGGCTGCCGTCGGCGTTAATGTGTACCACATCCCGAACTATCAATTCTCCGCGGAAGCCCGGGATCCCCAAGGGATGCAGCGCCACGTCCTTTACGTCCTTGCCGGTGGCTTCCCGGATAATGTCCCTGTATTTTTTGGCAGCGGGTATGAAGTTGAGTTCGAGAATTCGCTTGCCTTCCGAGCGCGTTAAAATGACAGGACTGCCTATTGGAGAATATCCATGAGTGAAATCTACTCCAATGGACATCCCTTCGATCAGGGCGAAGGTCCCGCCTCTTTTTCCCATACCTTTTTCAGTAAAGTGACAATATCCTCCGGCAGCTTCCGAACTGACAGCGCCTCCTAAATGCCTGAACCCCGGTCCTACCCTTCCGTAAAAGCCGTGAAGAAACTCTGTCGCATCGAAGGAAAACGCCTCGGGAAAATGAAGAAAAACACCGTTTTCAGGATTCTTCTCCATGAAGCGGCACGCGGCGTTTTCTCCGATTTCCCATGAATCACCGGAAGGGTCTTCCAGCAGAAATGTGGAGGCGGTAATGTCATCTCCGCCTGCGGCCCAGATCCCGATGCCTTCGGTCATTAGCCCCCTTTCCGTAAAAAAAACCGGCGTGTGGACGCCCGTAAATGGACAAGGAAAGGTTTTTTTACATGCCTGGTGAAGCTTCCAGCAGTCTACTTTGTCTGTGAAAGCTATCAGAATGAAGGAAAGAGTCCCTATGGTTTCGGCAAGTACCTCGAAGGCCTCCTTGAAAGTCTTCTCCAAGTTTGAAACGTCACCTGAGATATTAAAAGAAGCTGTTTTCAAGGCCACCGCCTCCATGGAAAATCCGTCTTTTGTCGTCTTCGTGTTTTATGCTGGCTTTCTGAAACTTTGTCGTGTCTGCAGGCGAAGTATAGCAGAAGCACTCCTTAATTGGCGAATTTTGCGGTAATTGTCCGGCGAAAAACATTTTTAAAGGGCACCCGCGACGTTTGAATACCGCAGATGCCCTTTCTCAAAAACCTGCCAAATGGTCTGGCTATCGACGTGTTTCTTAATACGTGTTTTATTGCCTAGTTAAAGCCGATAATTACCGCGCCTATTACTACAATTGAACCACATAAAAAAAGGATGCCCTGGAACTTGATCTGGAAACGAGCCCAGGTCGTCCAGTCAACCCTTGCTGCACCAAGGCAAGCCATGAGGACACCGGATGTTGGTACTATAAGGTTTGTAAAACCATCGCCAAGCTGAAAGGCGAGAACAGCCACTTGACGTGTCACACCGGCTATGTCTGCAAGAGGTGCCATGAGTGGCATGGTTAGGGCTGCCTGGCCGGAACCAGATACTACAAAGAAATTAAATACAGATTGGAATATATACATGAACCAGGCCGACAGTGCCGGGTTCAAGCTTGCGATAGAATTGCCCATGTAATGAAGCACGGTGTTAAGAACCGTCGGGTCAGTGGGCGAATCTCCGCCCAATACAAGGACAATACCTTTGGCCATGCCAACTACCAATGCGGCACCTAACAAGTCTTTTGAACCGTCACGGAAACTTGTAGCCATGTCGTTCCAGGTCATGCCGTTGAGTTTGAAAAGGACCCCTATTACACCTATTACAAGTCCCACAGTAAAAAATTGAGTGGCAATTTCCGGGATATAATAGCCGTGCATTACCACGCCCCAAATTACCCAGACAATCCCTGCCGCCAAGGTCAGCAACACAAGCATGTGACCCGTGCCGAAATCGCCCCTTAATTCTTCGTTCTTTTCCAGGTCTTCACGGAAAAAGGCGTCGCTTTGATACGATAAAGATCTTTGAGGATCTTGTTTCACTTTGCGGGCATAGAACCATGTGAAGACAATACCAAGCAAAGTGAAGGCAAACCACATGGCCATACGAAATCCCGCTCCCGAGAGAACCGGAATTTCCGAAATTCCTTGTGCTATTGCGACGCTGAAGGGGTTCATCCACGACGTGGCAAAACCGATTTGGGTTGCCACGTAAGAGATTAATAGCGCAGTGATCGAATCATAGCCAAGGGAAACACAAACCGGACAAAGTATCAGCACGAAAGGTATAGCTTCTTCACCCATTCCGAAGACCGCGCCCCCCAGAGAAAAGAGGAAAAACATTACGGGAATGATGGCGACCTCCATGCCCCTGGTTTTGGAAATCATGGTCAGAAGTCCGGATTCTACGGCCCCGGTTCTTAGTATGATGCCAAAGGCGCCGCCTATGACCAGTATGAACGCAACTACTCCTACTGCAGACCCCCATTTGCTTCCTGATACAAGTCCTTCAAAAACGTAGTTCAAAAAGCCTACTTCGCCATAAGGCTCGAAAAGCCTTATGCCCTCTTTAACCGGATTTCCCTGTTCATCAGTCAGAAGCTCAAAGGTTTCCGGAACCAGGACCGTTCTGCTTTTCGTCTGCTGTCCTACCTGGTACGAAACTTCGTGGGTATCGAAGCTCCCGACCGGTATCAAATAAGTGAGGAGAGCGGCAAATACGACCACCAGGAAAATTATTATGTAAGTATCCGGTACTTTAGTTGCCTTGGGGGAGAAATTCTTCTTTTCTTGTTCAGTCACTTATATAGCCTCCTTTCTCAAGAGAAACTCACCTATGCCGTGGTGACAAGTAACAAGGGTGCAACTGTTTACTCCATCTCGCCACCCCCCATCTGTACAAAAACCTTTGTCTTCTGTGCTAAACTGCCTGATACGAAAGAAGCTTCCTTTTGGTTCATGCTTGACAGCAAATTCCTATGCGTTATTTTATGGATGCATATTAGCATATATGGATACATAACAAAAGAGGGGATACAAAAATGGTTGGAGGAGGGAACGAAAACAACCGCGTTTCGGCTCGTGACTTGGTTTTCCGGTACGTGTTGGATCTCATGACCACGGGGAAATTGCTGCCTGGCGATGTTCTCTTTGAAACCACATTGGCGGAAGACCTGGGTTTGAGCCGTACGCCCGTGCGTACCGCTCTAACCCGTCTGGTCTCGGAAGGTTTTCTGGAAAACAGTAGAAACAAGCGAGGTTACAGAATACCGGATTTGTCGCTTGAAGACATGAAGGAAGTATTCCTGATGAGGGAGATTCTGGAATCAAGGGCAGCTTTTTTTGCGGCAGAGCAGGCCCGAAAGGAAGACGTCGACGCGCTGTGGGCGATGAACGACAGGGAAAAGTACCTTTCCAAGGAGGGTCAGGCATTCGATTATTATCAGGTTAATCTGGATTTTCATTTCGCAGTGGTTAGAATTGCGGGCAACCGATATCTCGAAAGGTCTTTTCGACCCGTTTTTTGGCGTTCTCAACTATACGTCAGCTACCTTGCTGAATTTCATCCTATTGCCATAGACGATCTGGAGGGCGCCAACGGGCACAATTCACCAAAAGAGCACGCATCGATAATAGAAGCTATAGCAAGACGTGACCCCAAAGGAGCGGCAAAAGCGGCGGAGACCCACGTTACATCCACAAGGGCTTACAGGATATCTACGACAACGGAAAAAGCGGGTCAACTTTTCATAAAAAAGGAAATGCAATAAAAAACAAACTACGTTTTGTTAATGTGTTTAGTTTTTTACAACAAGGCATATCGGTTTATCGGAAGCCGGCCTTGGAAGGGGGTAACTGCTTGTTTCTTTTAGTTGAAAATGCGGAAGTCTATGCACCAGATATCTTGGGACGGCAGGATATACTCGTGGCAGGGGAGAAAATCGTCTGGATAGGACGCCAACTTACTGCGAAAAATACACTGCCGGGCTTGAAAACTATTGACGGAAGCCGATACCTGGCTGTTCCGGGTTTCGTAGACAATCATATCCATATTGCAGGAGGTGGTGGGGAAGGAAGTTTCAGAACTCGCACCCCGGAAGTTTCGCTTACAGATCTCACTTCTGCCGGAATAACCTCTGTTATTGGTGTAATCGGCACTGATTGTGTTACTCGCCACACCTCGAGTCTTGTGGCCAAGGCGAAAAGTCTCGAAGAAGAGGGTATTAGTGCATGGGCCCTGTTGGGGTCCTATCAACTTCCAATAAGGACTTTCACTGGTCACATTCAGGACGATATCGTGCTTATTGACAAACTTATCGGTGTAGGTGAAGTTGCGATTTCCGACCATCGCTCTTCCCAGCCTGTCAGGGATGAGCTCGCTCGCATAGCAGCAGCTGCCCGAGTCGGTGGTTTACTTTCGGGCAAGGGTGGGCTTGTCAATGTCCATTTGGGAGACGGATTGAGCAATCTGGATATGCTTTTCGATATTGCAGCAACCAGCGAGATTTCCCTGGCTCAGTTTCTTCCAACACACCTGAACAGAAACCCGCAACTTTTCGAAGAGGCTATCAGGTTTGGACTGGCAGGTGGCTATGTAGACGTCACTACCAGCACCACGCCGGTTTTCCTGGAGGAAGGAGAAGTAAAATGCAGTAAAGCCATGAAGCGCCTTCTGGATGCGGGGGTGCCTGTTGAAAGAATATCCTTCAGCTCTGACGGTCAGGGAAGCTTGCCGGATTTTGATGAAAATGGAAATTTTAAAGGGCTTTCCATTGGTAGAGCAAAATCTATATGGCCTGAGGTCCGTGATGCCGTCAGCCTGGAAAATATTCCCCTTGAGACAGCGCTCAAGGCGATAACATCATCCCCCTCGGATCACCACAAGCTTCCTGGCCGAAAGGGCCACATAGAAGTCGGGTCTGATGCTGATATGGTCCTTTTGGACGAAAACCTGGATATTGATACCGTAATCGCACGTGGCAAGGTAATGGTTAGCAACGGAGAAATTCTGGTTTTTGGCGCTTTTGAAAGAAACTGAATTTTTCCACTTCTCATCTCATGACTAGAAATTAAATGACAAATGTTGAGACGTAACAGTAGTTCTTGTCCCTATAATCATGATTATGTTTGCTTCACAGTATTATGAGGAAACGGAAGATATGTGGAAATTAAATCCGGACAATAGAATTGGCGAAGGGGTGCCCGGCGTCGAGTATCTTTATCGCCGTTTCGGCCGCGAATTTTGCCGCTTGCCCGCAGACGTCGGGACATCCTTCCGGGGCTTCGACCATTATTTCGTGTAGGGTGTCCCTTTCCTCCAGTTTTGTAAGGTCGAAGGTCCTCCCGTAGAGCTTCTGCTGAATATCTTTGCATATTACGGAGCCGTAGCGTTCCTCGAATTTTGTGTACAGTTCGTCCATGTAACCCACCCCGCGGATTGCCTGGTCTTTCATCTCCAGGTCGTCACGACCTGCGAGGAGCCCGATAAACATCAGAGCCCCCGAGAGTGCCCCGCATACATTGCCCCTCCTTACGCAGCCTCCCGCGAAGGCAGTGGAAGAACGAAGTACGTCCGGGTTGTGGATGCCGAAGGCGTCCATGAGGGCCGCAAGGGTCCCCTGGCTGCACAAGTGGTATTCCGCCTCGTTGAACCTCGCCATTTCCGCCGCTGCATTGATGATTTCGCTGAAATATTTGTCCATGGTGGCCTCCCAGTGAGAAAAGACATTTTTACGTATGTTATTTTATCAGTTTTAAGGATGTCTGGTCGC
>NPIE01014436.1_pt3 | contig 15952 bp, 15 predicted proteins | sample 8637661 | NCBI WGS metagenome assembly NPIE01 (sample SAMN07420842, study PRJNA396082) | bioreactor metagenome | isolation source: sample BA12 brine-fed electro-methanogenic bioreactor BA | place: Japan: Kochi | collected 2016-12-09 | reverse complement strand
CAATCAAACGTTTATGGATATACTCAATGGAACCAACATCTAATCCGCGAGTCGGTTGTGACGCGACCAGGAATTTTATGGGTCGTGAAAATTCTCGGGCAACGATAACCTTTTGCTGATTTCCACCAGAAAGGTTACTTACCGGTACCATTGGGCNNAATATCAAAATTTTCAACCAGATTTTTGCTATTTTCGAAGATTGTTTTGTAATCCATCCAAATGGATTTGGAATTTGGTTCAAGATAATAGGTATTTAAGACCAAATTATCGGTAATGGGAAAACCAAGTACTAAACCATCTTTTTGCCGGTCTTCAGGAATGTGCGCAGAGCCTATCTCGGTAATTTTTCTTGGTGAAAAGTGGGTAATGTTTTGGTCACACAGGAATATTTCTCCATCAACTGCCGGGGTTAATCCGGTAATAGCCCGAACAAGTTCAGTCTGACCATTACCTTGCACACCTGCAATTCCGAGTACTTCCCCTGCATGTACTTCGAAGGACATATCATCAACCATTAATGCACCTTGCGGGTCGAGAACTTTGAGGTTCTCAACTTTCAGAATAACATCTCCAGGTTTGCTTTCTTCCTTATCAACTTCTAAATTAACATCGCGACCAACCATCATGCTGGCGAGATTATTCAAATCTGATTCGGTAGGTGTAGTACTTCCAACAACTTTTCCTCCACGAATAACCGTAATACGGTCAGCAATTTCAATCACTTCTCCTAATTTATGGGTAATAAAAATGATCGATTTTCCCTGCTCAATCATGGTATGCATAATCTTGAAGAGTTCATCTACTTCCTGCGGTGTAAGAACAGCAGTGGGTTCATCCATAATGAGAATATTTGCTTCACGAAATAAAAGTTTAATAATTTCAACTCTTTGTTGCATACCAACAGGAATATCACTGATATAGGCATCCGGGTTAATGTCTAATTTATAAGTATTAGAAATTTCACGAATTTTTTTGGACGCTTTTTCACGATCAAGCACGCCACCGTATTTGACGTCTTCTTCTCCTAACATAACATTTTCAGTAACCGTAAACACAGGTACCAGCATGAAATGTTGATGAACCATTCCAATACCCGCTTTAATCGCGTCGATTGGAGATTTAACATCAAGCTTTTGGCCATTTACAAAAATTTCACCTTCATCTTGTTTATATAAGCCATACAGAATGTTCATTAGTGTGGTTTTACCTGCTCCATTTTCCCCCAGCAGAGCATGTATCTCACCTTTTTGTACTGTCAAATCTATATGGTCGTTGGCCAATACCCCCGGAAATCGTTTGGTAATGCCACGCAGTTCTAATATTGGAGCCATTTACACCTCTTTTATTAAAATTAGGTTAATGGGTAGTATTGCACTATTTTATCATAATGAGATTTAAAAATTGGTAAAAAAAAGGAGTCAGGATTAAACCTGGCTCCTTCGTTCATTGCTAAATAATTTTAGCGGACTGGCATTGTGGGGATTTCACCAGAAATAATTCCTGGGATCAAACCTTCAATTTCAGCTTTGAGATCTGCAGGAACTTGATTTTCCCAAGTGGAACCATAACTAAGTGCTGTTCCACCATTTTCAAGTGTAAGCATATATGGATAACCACCTTCAAATGTGCCTTCAACAACTGATTTGATAGCTTCGTAAACGAAGACATCGATTTTCTTGAGTGCACTTGCTAAGATGTAATCCGCTTTGTCAGGATTGGCAACTGACCAGTCATTGTCAACACCAATCAATAAACCTGTTTCACGTTCTTGCAGGACTGCTAAAGTTCCAAGACCAACTGGACCAGCAACTGGCATGATGACATCAGCACCTTCATCCAGGAGTTGTTCACCAAATGCGCGACCATCATCTAAACTCTCGAAGTTACCAACTTGTAAACCTTCTTGGGTTTCCATGTTCCAACCAAGAACTTCAACAGCTGTTCCATGTACTTCATTGTATTTGGCAACACCCATCGCATAACCATCCATGAAGGCTTGTGTAGCAGGGAAGAGGATACCAACATAGGTTCCTACTTTACCAGTTTTGGTCATGCCAGCGGCTAAATAACCAGCAAGGAAAGTTCCCTGATCAATTTTTGTTGCATTTCCAAGAATATTTGGTTGTGTTAAATAGTCAACGTCAACAATCGCATATTTTTGATCTGGATTTGTGTCAGCGGCTGCACTGGTGGCATCTGCCAAAAGGAAACCCACAGGTACGATCAAATCACAACCAGCTTCAACGAAAGTGCTCAGATTGACTTCATAGTCAGATTGTTGCTGAGATTCAAGGTATTGGATCTCGACACCAAAATCGGCTTCAGCTTGTTGCATTCCAGCCCAAGCTGTTGCGTTGAATGATTTGTCATCGATACCACCGGTGTCGGTTACCTGACAAATTTTCATCTTTGCTTCGGCTGGCTCTTCTGGGGCAGCAGGTTGGCAAGCTGCTAATAACAACGATGCCATGATTAAGATTGCTACCAAAATAGAAACTTTTTTAGACATTTTTTATTCTCCTCCGAATAATTTAATTATGTGAATGTTTCTTAGTACGCGTCCGACGTACCGCCTTTAGTATATCACTTTCTAAAAATCAATTGCAAGAGTTTTTTGGATTTATCTCATGATTGCTGGTCAACATTCTCCTCAATTTTTGCCTCACCTCGTTTTACACCTGCCATCATAATAAAGGCAGCCAACATAAAAAGTGTCGAGAAAAGCATCATCAAACTGTAATTATTACCGCTCAAGCTCACGATCCAACCATTTAAATTAGGGCCAAGAATAGCAGCTAGAGTAGACGCCATGTAGTACAAACCTGTGAATGTACCGATTTGTGCGTCGGTAGTCATGTCAACCACCATCGGTAGCGAGTTGATATTGATCAAAGCCCATGAAAAACCAGCAACCATCAGGACAATACTGACTGAGTAAAAGTTGCCTAATGCTGGTAATTTTGTAAAAAGTATTGTTAAGGTATCAACCGGTAGTACATACATAGACAAAATAGCACTACCCATCAGGAATACCCCGGTCATGATAGTACGTTTCCTGCCGAATTTTCCACCAATATATCCCGCAGGGAGTGCCATAAGGACAAAGACGAAAGACAATTGCCCTAGTAACCTGGCTCCATCAGCTCCGGAAAGTTGCAGATGCTTGACAGCATAAAGCGTAAAGAAAGCTTCGATAGCGTTATAAGCTACAAACCAGAAGAAGATGGCAGCTAAAATTCGAATAGGACTTTTCTCTTTTTCTTTAAATAATTTAATCAGTGCTTGAGTAAGGCTGGGTTTTTCTTCCTCAGAAACTTCAAATTCTTTTGGTTCTCGTATAAATGCAAAAACTAATAATGAAGAAACAATAACAAGTGCGGAACCTAGCCAAAAGGGATAATTGGGATTCATTTCATACAAGTTTGCTCCAATTAGGAAGGCGATTATTGCGCCAACCCCACCCATAAAATTGATGACACCATTGGCTTGTGATCGGAAGCGAGAAGGTGTAATGTCAGGCATTAAGGCAACAACAGGAGTTCGCCACAATGCCATGCTGATTAGAAGTGTGCTGGTGCAAAGTACAAATAGAGGCAATATCGATACAATTGGGATTAGACCAAAGGCAATTGCCGCTAAAGGAGCTCCAATCAAGATGAAAGGCATTCGCCTGCCAATAGGGGTTCTTAATCGATCTGACAATGCACCAATAGGTGGTTGAATTACGAAGGCAGCTATGTTATCCAATGTCATAAAAAAACCAATCCAGGCTGCACTTAATCCAAATTTACCGTCCAAAAAAATCGGTACGAAGGCATTGTAAACAGACCAAATAACGCTGACACCAAAAAAGCCAAAACCTAGCAAAAATGTTTTTGGGTAACTCAGTTTTTGTTGCATTTTTATCTCCCTTATTAATGAATTAGTTATAAAACACCCAAAACCCAAATCATCAATCGATTTGGAAATGTCCTAATTTTTCCTGCTTTTCTAATGCTGTTAAATATTTTATGTCTGATTTGGATAGGTTAGCCGTTTTAAGTAAATCTGGTCTTAAAAAGTAAGTGCGTGTTAAGGATTGTTCCCGCTTCCATTGAAGTATTTTTGCATGATGGCCTGATAATAAAACCTCAGGGACTGTCCATCCCCTAAAAATTTCGGGACGGGTATAATGTGGATACTCCAGAAGTCCATTTCCGAAACTGTCCTCTCTAGCTCCATCCGGATCACCTAGCACACCTGGAATAAAACGAGCAACCGCGTCAATCAATATCAAAGCCGGTAACTCGCCACCGGTGACAACAAAATCACCAATCGAAATTTGATCGGTTACCAGGTTTTTTACAACACGTTCATCAACCCCTTCATAACGGCCACACAATAAGGCGAGATTTTGTTTTTTTGCTAAATCCATAGCAATTTCAGTTGTAAATGGTCTACCCTGTGGCGACATGAGAATTATTGGGGTATCCGAATCTTTTCCGAGTACATCTTCTATGTCTGCAAAGATTGGTTCTGCTTTCATCACCATTCCACCACCACCACCATAAGGAGTATCATCGGTAACATGATGTTTATCAAAAGTCCAATCGCGAATATTGTGTACATCAATATGTAATAAATTGTTCTCAATAGCTTTTTGGATGATTGAGATATCAAAGTAAGCCTGGAAAATAGTGGGAAATAAACTGAAAACATCAAAATGCATGCAATGATTTTAGTCAAAGGGTTAATGATTGGCAAGTAAAAACAACCTGGTGAAAATTGTGAATTTAAAGTCCCCAATAAGGGGTAAAATGAATTTTAAGAATTTGCTTAATAATGAAGCAACCACAAGTAATCCATCTTGACGAAGAAAAATTGATAATGGTAAGATGTAAATGTATTTGAGCAGTAAAAGATGTAAATCTAACTTAGAAATAAAAGATTAAAATATGTATCTGAGCAGTAAAAGATTAAATATGAATAAAAACAAGCGCAGAGGAAATCCTTTTCGGATTGCGCTTTTGGTTATATTAATTGGTATCGGAATTTATGTGAATCAAGTGGTTATTGCTGATGTGCCCCCATTGTTCATGCCAACTCCAACACCAACCCGTGCACCTGAATCATATGTAACTGATGCAGAAGCATTGGTAAATGATGGAAAGCTTTCTCAGGCGATTGATGTTTACGAACAAGCGATCTTAGCTGCCCCAATGAATACTGGGAATTATATTTCAGTGGCTCGTTTATTAATTTATCTGGGAAGATACGAAGAAGCGTTAGAACAGGCAAGTAATGCCTTACTGATCAATGAGAATAATGCTATGGCATATGCTTTGCGAGGTTGGGCACAAGGCTTAACAGGAGATTATCTGAATGGGATCGCTTCTTTAAAGCGAGCGATTGAATTGGATCCGAATAACCACATTCCCTATGCTTACCTGGCTGAAGTTTATGGACTACAGTATGAATCGAATCCTGCCATTATTGGAGTAATTGATGAGGCTATTTATTACTCTCAAAAGGCGAGAGATTTGAATCCTTCTTCCCTTGAGACTCATCGAGCCAGAGGTTATATTTTGGAGCTGACGGGTAATTATGGTGAAGCTGTTCAACAATATGCTGCAGCAATTGAATTTAATCAATATATCTCAGACCTGTATATTCGTTTGGGTCGGGTCTATTATTCTCCTGATGTTGGCGACTATCCTCTCGCTGTTGAAGCATTCACTCAGGCTGACCTGCTTAACCCTTCTGACCCATTACCTGATATTTATCTGGCTCGCGTGTATCAAACACAGGGTTCGTATGCTACAGCCATTCAATATGCTCAAAAAGCCATCGTTGATGATCCAAACGATACCTACGTTTACGGCACTTTAGGTGTACTTCATTATCGGAATTTTGAATATCCCAAGGCAATAGAAAACCTGAGATTGGTTGTGCAAGGGGGCGTATCAGAAGCTGGTGTTGAGGTTGAACCATTACCTTTGGATTACGGGGCGGTTTCACAGTACTATCAAATCTTTGGACTTGCATTAGCTCGTGTAGATCAATGTTCAGAAGCGTTGCAAATTTCAGAAGCATTACTTAAAAATGTTGGTGGTGATGAAATTACTGTTTACAATGCAGGGGAAATCGTGAACATCTGTAATGGCACGAGTGAATAAAAAGCAACTTGGTTTAAATTTGTTGGATTACAGGCATTAAGATGGGAATCAAACTTCCTGACGATAGGCATTTATTTCAAGCACCTCGTGGTGATAACCCGATTAGGATTTTTATTCTTGGATTTTTAATATTAATCGGAATTTTTGTTATCAGGGAATTTCGTATTGGGGATATTCAATCACCGTTCTTACCGACTCCCACAGCTACCAGGACAGCTAACTCTTTCGCATTGGAAGGAGAGACTCATTTCCAGGCTGGAAAAATTCAATTTGCTGTAGATGCTTATCGAAAAGCTGCTGAATTGGAACCAAATAATTCAACTATTTGGGCGGAATTGGCTCGTATTCAGACGTACTCCTCCAATCTATTAACAACGGATGCACAAAAAATCCAACGGTTACAGGAAGCGATTCAATCTGCAGAAAAAGCGGTGGAAATAAACCCGGATGATAGTACTGCTCAGGCGATTTTATCTTTAACCTATGACTGGTATTCGAATCCTGTTTACGCCGGTGAAGAATCTGAAGATTATGTATTTAAAGCAGAACAAGCATCTGCAAAAGCGTTGCAATTGGATAGCAATAATGTTTTGGCAGTAGCGTTTCGTGCTGAAATTTACATGCGCCAGTTACGTTACAACGAAGCATTGGACTTTGCTGAACGTGCCGTTGCAATGGATAATACTTCTTTTGACGCTTATCGGGTATATGGATTTGTGCTTGAATCGCAAGGTTTCAGATATGATGAGGCTATTGAAGCTTACAAAAAAGCCGCTGAAATTAACCCAAATCTTACATTCATCTATTTATCCATCGGGGTGAATTATCGACAATTAAAAAAATATGATGAAGCGTTGGAGTATTTTGCTCTTGCAGCCAGAATTAATGAAGATTTAGAAATCGCTGATCCGATTCCTTATTTAGGCATAGCAAGGACTTATAGCCAAATTGGTGAGTTTTTTATTGCGGCCAGGAATGTGATGCGTGCATTGGAGATCACACCAACAGATCCATACGTTTATTCACAATTAGGGTTGGTATATTTTCAATCCAGAAATTATGAAGGTTCTATTCCCGCATTTGCGTGTGCTGTGGATGGATGTTCAGCATTGGAAAGTTGCATTGTGCGGCAAGAGTGCTCAGAAGAAACACCTTTGGAAGAGGTACCTCCTTATGAAATTGAGGGACTACCATTAACTGAAAATACTGTAGTTTATTATTATTCCTATGGCTCTGTTTTAGCAGCGATGCACCGGGAAGGATCTGGATATTGCGAACGAGCGTTGGATGTTTTTGATACCGTTCGTAGCAGGTTTGCAGATAATGAAGGAGTGATGAGCATTGTCAATACCAGTGAAAGTATCTGCGCTTCTTACGGAATTACAAGATAGATTTATTGATTATTTGAACTAAAAATTGATTATAAAATTTGTATCAGAATTTTATTAGAAATCAAAATTTCCTCTTGACTTTCATTCTAAAGACAGGTAAGATTTGAAGCGGTTTAGCACTCATATAATGAGAGTGCTAAAAATCCAAAATTTACCTTTATGCAAAAGCAGGAGGAAGTGCACATGAAATTGAAACCATTAGGTAGTCGAGTAGTGGTTGAGCCGATCGAAGTAGAAGAAGTCACCGCTGGTGGCATCGTTCTCCCGGAAACCGCAAAAGAAAAACCCCAGAAGGGGAAAGTTTTGTCTGTTGGTCCTGGTGACCGTGATGAAGATGGCGATCGCATTAAGATGGATGTTGAAGAAAACGATGTCGTCTTATTTGCTAAATATGCCGGAACAGAAATTAAAGTTGATGGCAAAAAATTGCTGATCTTACGCGAGAGTGATCTCTTAGCAATTGTAGAAGAGTAATTGATTTAGAACAGGAGTAAAGAAATATGACAGCAAAACAGTTGGTATTTGGTGAAGAAGCACGTCGAAATTTACGCAATGGTATCGATGTAGTTGCAAATGCAGTTGCTACAACCTTAGGTCCAAAAGGTCGCAACGTCGCTTTAGATCGCAAATTTGGTTCCCCCACCATCACACACGATGGTGTGACTGTAGCAAAAGAAATTGAATTAGAAGACCCGTTTGAAAATATGGGTGCCCAATTGCTTAAAGAAGCAGCCACAAAAACAAATGATATAGCCGGTGATGGTACGACAACCTCAACCGTTTTAGCACATGCAATTGTTACAGAAGGTTTAAAAACTTTAGCCGCTGGTGCAAATCCAATGCTTCTCAAACGTGGTATTGAAGCAGCAGCCAAAATGGTGGCAGATGAAATTAGATCCCAGGCCATTGAAATTCGTGAAAAGAATGAAATTGCCAATGTCGCAACTATTTCTGCTCAGGATCGTTCCATTGGTGAGTTAATCGCTGATGTAATGGATAAAGTTGGAAAAGATGGTGTTATCACTGTTGAAGAATCCAAAGGTTTGGAATTCGAACAGGAATATGTGGAAGGTATGCAGTTTGATCGTGGTTACATTTCTCCTTATTTCGTAACCGATGCCGAACACATGGAAGCTGTTATCAGCGAACCTTATATCCTGATTTATGATAAGAAGATCTCTGCCGCCGCTGATATTGTTCCAGTACTTGAAAAGATGGTACAGGTTGGAAAACGTGATCTCGTAATCATCTCAGAAGATATCGATGGTGAAGCTTTAGCTACCCTGGTTCTCAATAAAATCCGCGGTATGGTCAATGTGTTAGCTGTGAAAGCTCCTGGATTTGGCGATCGCCGTAAAGCAATGTTGCAAGATATTGCTACCTTAACAGGTGCCCAGGTTATTTCTGAAGAAACTGGTCGCAAATTAGAAACCACAACAATTAACGACTTAGGTCGTGCTGAAAAAGTGGTTGCTGATAAAGACAACACAACTGTTGTTGGTGGCAAGGGTGACGAAGCAGCTATCAAAGGTCGTATCGATCAAATTAAAGTCGAAATCGACAAAACTACAAGCGATTACGATCGTGAAAAATTGCAAGAACGTCTGGCTAAATTAGCTGGTGGTGTAGCTATCATTCGCGTTGGTGCAGCAACAGAAACAGAATTGAAAGAAAAGAAACATCGTGTTGAAGATGCTCTTTCGGCAACACGTGCAGCAGTTGAAGAAGGAATTGTCCCCGGTGGTGGTGTAGCATTAATCAATGCCATTCACGTTTTGGAGGACCTCAAGATGCAAAACGACGATGAACAAATTGGTGTCAACATTGTTCGTAAAGCCTTGGAAGTTCCAATGCGAAAAATTACCGAAAATGCAGGTAAAGAAGGCTCTGTCATCATTGAAAACGTACGCAAAGCCCAAAAAGATGGTAATAATTTGCAGATTGGATATGATGTCCTCACTGATCAATATGGTGATATGGTCAAATGTGGCGTCATTGACCCCGCAAAAGTAACCCGTGGTGCTTTGGAAAATGCTGCTTCAATTGCAGCCATGATCCTCACTACAGAAGCTTTAATTACAGATGTACCAGAAGAAAATAAAATGCCTGCTGGTCCACCAATGCCTGAATACTAAACCGTTTTTTAGTAATTCGCAGGTCGTGGAATTCCACGACCTGTTTTTTTTTGGATTATAATCAACCAGATGAAAATCAAGAAAATTTGGACTTTATTTTTAATGTTTAGTTTCCTGGTTGCTTGTACAGATAATCCTGTACCTACAGAACCAGCTGATCTCCCTACTAACCCAACAGATGCAAACACATCTGAAGTTATGCTTACTTCAACACCTACAGAAGTCATCACCCCTACACCTGATGAACCGATGGTTGCTTTAGTTAATGGCGAAGGGATAAGGTTGCAAGATTTTGAAGACGAATATTTGCGTTATGAAAGTGCCGCAAATTCATTGAATAAAGATATTGATGTAGATCAAGCGAAAGAAATAGTCCTGAATAATATGATTGATACACTCTTACTAGCCCAGGGAGCAAGAGTTAATGGGTATAGTTTGACGCAGGAATCTTTGGATACTAGAATTCAACAAATGGCAGTCGATGCCGGTGGTGAAGATCAATTTCAAGATTGGATAACACAAAATCATTATTCTCAGGAGAGTTTTCAAAGGTTATTTAAACTTGAACTTGAAGCAACCTGGATGCGCGACAAAATTATTTCTGAAGTTCCAACCAGGGAAGAGCAAATTCGCGCACGTCAAATTTTAGTATCCAGTCGTACATTAGCTGACGATATTTACAATCAATTAGAAAATGGTGCTGATTTCGATTATTATTCATGGGGATATGATCAGTTATCAGGTGGTGAATTAGGCTGGTTTCCACGGGATTATTTGGTACTGTCTCAAATTGAAGATGCGGTATTCAACTTGCAACCAGGGGAATATAGCGAGGTGATTGAATCTGCTTATGGATATCATATTGTTCAAGTTATGGAACATGAATTAGATCGGCAATTAACTCAGGATGCGCTAATTCAAAAACAAAAAAAAGCAATTTCCGAATGGTTAGTGAACCAAAAGGCTAATAGCTCCGTTTCTATCGATCAAGATTGAACCTCAGAATTGTTGGAAGGAACACTATGCAACAAGAATCACCTAAATCGAAAATTCTGAATCTGATTTTGAATGTATTCACAGGTTTAATTCTTCTCATTACCATTGCAATTATTAGCTTACAAATAACGATTTTTCTTAATCCAAAAGTCTCTTTCAATCCATTTCCGCCTTACGAATTACCCGAAGCATTGGTTATCCAATATCCAACTCAAACTGCAACACTGGAAATGGTTGTCCCAACATCTACTCCTGAAATAGTTTTTGAGCCAACAGAGACGATTTCCCCTTCAGCAACTTCAACTGAAATTTTTATCGATGGCACCCCCATAGCTGAAGAAACACCGCTAGAACCAACTGAAACTCCTTTTAGTGGTTATTATGCTTTTGGTCTACAAAATGACATAAATGCGATTGAAAGTTCTCTCATTCGTCCCAACTATGGTTGTGATTGGGTTGGTGTGGCTGGACAAGTATTCGATTTGCAGGGTCGTCCTGTTGTGGGTGTGAGAGTGTGGTTGCGAGGTACTTATGAAAACAAACGGATCAATCTTTATAGTTTATCAATGGAATCCTCACCTTATGGGCCATCCGGGTTTGAATTCAGATTAGGTGATAAACCACTTAATACAACGGGTCAGCTTTCGATTCAGCTTTTAGATCAAGCAGGAATTCCAATCTCAGAAAGAATTTATTTCGACACGTTTGAGGATTGTCAGAAGAACTTAATTCTGATCAATTTCAAACAAATCAGATAAGATCGATGTTTATTTTCTCGGTTTTAATTTGAATTTTTCTTCGGGGTTTGCAAAAAAACCATTGAGCGGGTTTGCATCCAAAGCTAAAACCCGACCGTTCGAAAAATATTCAAATTTAAAATTGGTTATTTCGCCAGCTTCTTTTCCTGGTATCAACATTAATCTTGCTGTCAATGGCTTGTTTAAGCGACTGGATAGGGAAGCAACATCCAGGAGAAGTGCTTCAATTTGATCCTGTGAGGTTGATCCAGGTATTGGAACTGTGTCCAGTCCAGTGCCGCAAACAGAGGAAAACATCAATAAATCTTTTATAGATAATGACTGATCGATTGATCGTTGCGATAATCTGGAATCCTCCAACAATGGCAACATAAGGCCATTATAGCCACAACGCTCCCAGTTTCCCCTATCCAGGGCATCAGCCAGGAAAGCTGCTGCAGATAATGAACCATGTTTTCCAAGCATAGAAACGCCTAATTGTTCCATTGCAGCACCTAGAGAACAACCATCCTCCGGGAATGGTGCTACGGAGAAGTCAAAGCCTTGGAAAACCACTTTTTGATCTCCCAGCAATTCTGAAAAAATTAATGCTAAATGATTTGCATGAAATTCCAAATTATCTAACAAAATTTGACGAGCTTCTGTCAGATTGTTGGCTTTTTGAAAAGCAGTAACAACCTCGTCTGCTCCTTCAATTGCTAGTCCAATGGCAGGGGGTTGTCCAGGTTGGTGGTATGATCCAGGAAAAAATGGTCCGTAAGGTTTTACATTTGCTAAGGTACTGAACCGTAAATTTGCAAATCCCTCTGGTTCAATGGATGCGTTTTCATGAATAATTTTTGCACAATTCTGAATAGCTTTAATACTAATACCGTTGATTTGGTCAGCAATCATTCCACTAAAAAACGTTATGTCAGTTTCTGCAATCAATTTATTTATAATGGCATAACTTTCAAGATTGCTAATCAACGCTGGGCCTAAGGATAAGTAATCAAACCCATTGTTTTTCGCTTTTTGTTCCATAGATTTTGTTAATTTGATCAATTCCTCGATATCATTACCCGGTTTGATCAATGAAAAAGGAATCGTTGCCAATCGCAAAGTTTGCACTTCATATCCATTCTCTTTGCAGACTTGTTTGCTCTCTTTGGCGAGACTTGACAAAATTTCAAGCGTATAATCAGCATTTGATATGCCTGGGTCATAAAAACTAGTAATTGATCTTATTTTCATTTCCACCTCTGTCGAACGACTTCAAATATTATTATGCTTGCAGCAATTGCCGCGTTCAAGGATTCACTGGATCCGGGCATAGGAATTTTTATCAACTGGTCAGCTAAATTTTGTGCTTCATGCCCTGGTCCGGTTGCCTCACTACCGATGATTATCGCCGTGGGTTGGGCTAAATCCATTTGCCATATGTTGGTTGTCGCGTTTGCACTGGCTAAGATAGTTTTAAAGGCAAGAGAAGGATTTTTACAGATCGCCTCGATTTCATGCCAATCTAATTGAAGAATAGGCATATGAAAATGAGCCCCCATTCCTGCACGCAATACTTTTGGTGAAAAGATATCGGTACTATTCGGTGAAACAATAACAGTTTGAGCTTGAGCAGCATTTGCTGAGCGTAAAATTGTTCCTAAATTGCCTGGATCTTTGATCGAATCACAAATCAGGATAAAATCAGGTTTTTCTGGTAAGGTTTGAATTTTTTGATAAAGAACGCAGATAATTCCTTGTGGATATTCCGTGCCAGCTATTTTTTTCATCAATGAAAAGGGGATTTCATCGACTGGAATACCTTTTTTGTTAGCCAANNCACGTTCAGAAAGATTGTCACTGAATAGAATATACTCAAATTCCCAATCAGCATTCATTGCCTCTTCACACAAGCGGACCCCTTCAATTACAAATTGATTAGTATTTTTTCTTTCTTTAGAATGGGCAATGAGGGTTCGTATTTTTTGAGTTTTTGGATTTTGTGTAGATGTAATCATCTTCACTATTTTACCGGAAAATAAAACCGGCAGGTGATTCGCCTGCCGGTAGAGATTTCAGTTTTAGATATTATGCAGATTTTGCTTGGTTAATTACCGCACTAAATGCTTTGGGATCACGCACTGCAAGATCAGCCATCATTTTACGATTGATCGTGATGTTTGCCTTCCGCATTAAGTGAATTAATTGACTGTAGGTTACGCCGTTCAAACGAGCACCAGCATTGATACGGGCGATCCATAATCTTCTTAAATCGCGTTTTCGATTTCGGCGATCTCGGAAAGCGTACCAAAGGCTTTTGAGCATCGCTTCATTTGCTCTGCGGAATAATTTACTTCTGGTTCCGTATTGACCTTTTGTAAGTTTCAGTACTTTTTTGTGGCGTCGTAGGCCTGTGTAGCCACCTTTCACACGTGCCATTTTTTACTCCTTTGCTAACCCCTGGGCGCCGGGAAACCCTGTTTGTACACCCAACAGCTGCACTAATAATGAATACGAACTACCTTTAACCTATAAATAAGGGGCAAGGCGACGAATACGTTGGACAATCTTGTTACCTTTTACTTCAATCATTTCGGATAACAAGCGTTTGGTGCGTTTCGAGGTGCGTCGGCGCAAATGGCTTTTGCCACCTTTTGTTCGAACCAACATGCCCGACCCAGTTAAGCGAAATCTTTTGGACGTTGCTTTGTGGGTCTTGATCTTATATTTTCCGGTTCTTGCTTTACGAGGCACTTTTTTACTCCTCTTCTCAAAGATAAAAATTTGCGGTCATATAGGACACGCGACCGCAAATTATACTATAAATTTTTAATTTTGGACAGTCGGAAAAAGTTTATTCTTTTACTTCTTCTAGAGTTTCTTTATTGTCTTTTTCTTCGGATTCTTGATTTGTTTCTGATTTGGAAGACTTGGATCCCGAGGTCTTTGCTTTTTTGCCAACACCTTTTACTGGTGAAAGTAGCATTGACATATTGCGTTCTTCAAGGTTTGGTTTTTGTTCAACAGTTGCAACATCTGCTAATTCTTCAGCGATTTCTTTTAAATCTTCTAGGGCGATTTCTGGATAGGTGATTTCGCGTCCACGGAAACGGATGGTTACTTTAACCTTCATGCCATCTTCTAGCCATCGTCTGGCATCTCTTGTTTTGAACCCCCGATGGTGTTCATTTGTTTTTGGTCGTAACCGAATTTCTTTGATTTCGATTTTTGTTTGAGCTTTACGTGCTTCTCTTTCTTTTTTGGTTCGTTCGTAAAGGAATTTTCCGTAATTCATAATTCTGCATACTGGTGGATTTGCTCCAGGGGCAACTTCAACCAAGTCTAATTCGGCTTCACGCGCCATTTCCAGTGCTTTTTGAGTGGGTATTAATCCTACGTTATCTCCTTCAGCTCCAATTAAGCGAACTTCTTTAACTCTGATTTCTTCGTTTACTCGAAAATTAGATGTACTAATGGTCTTACTCCTTTCAAAATGGTTAATTAATTAATAATTAGAAAAAAATTGAACTTGTATAATATACCATATCTTAAATACGATCGTCAATAAAACATACTTATGTTTATGGGTAAGTAACTGTAAACCAACGCTCAAAAATAAAATAGGAGGGTTTCTTTTCGAAAAGGAACCCTCCAAAATTCTAGACTAATTCTGCAATTTCTTTTTTCGCCAGTTGAATAAAATCATCAACAGACATAGCGCCAGGATTTTCACCATTACGCATTCTTAAAGCAACCTGGTTTGCTTCCACTTCTTTATCCCCAATTACCAACATGTATGGGATTTTTTGTAATTGAGCATTTCGAATTTTTGCATTCATGCGGTCATTACTATCGTCAACTTCGATTCTTAATCCATTCGCTTTCAATTGTTTGGCAATTTCGTATGCAAAATCAACATGTCGGTCAGCGATAGGTATTAATTTCGCCTGAACAGGCATCAACCACACAGGGAATGCGCCACCATAATGTTCGATAAGAACACCCATAAAGCGTTCGACTGAACCTAATAAGGCGCGGTGGATCATCATAGGTCGGTGTTGTAGTCCATCATCTCCAACGTAGGTCATGTCAAAGCGTTCTGGTAAGTTGAAATCGAACTGAATTGTACTCAACTGCCATTCACGACCCAATGCATCAATCATTTTCAGATCAATTTTCGGACCATAGAAAGCAGCTCCGCCTTCATCAATGTCATAGTTCAAATTTGCACGTTCTAAGGCTTCCTTTAGGGCTTCCTGTGCCTTCAGCCATTCTGCTTCTTCACCGACTGATTTCTCCGGGTTTCGGGTTGATAAATAAGCATGAAATTCATTCATTCCAAAATGACGCAGTATGTGCAGGCAGAATTTTAGTGTGTTATCAATTTCCTCGGGCATCTGGTCTTCCCGGCAGAATAAATGGGCATCATCCTGAGTGAAACCACGCACCCGCAAAAGCCCATGTAATACGCCAGAACGTTCGTAGCGATAAACTGTTCCCCATTCAGCCATACGCATTGGAAAATCGCGATAGGAATG
>NPIE01005163.1_pt1 | contig 15964 bp, 11 predicted proteins | sample 8637661 | NCBI WGS metagenome assembly NPIE01 (sample SAMN07420842, study PRJNA396082) | bioreactor metagenome | isolation source: sample BA12 brine-fed electro-methanogenic bioreactor BA | place: Japan: Kochi | collected 2016-12-09 | reverse complement strand
GGATAAACTCGCTGAAATCGTCAAGCCTCAACGTGTACTGCCAACCACGATTGAATTCGTCGATATCGCCGGATTGGTTGCCGGTGCTTCGAAAGGCGAGGGGCTGGGCAATCAATTTCTTGCCAATATTCGCGAAACCGATGCTATCGCACATGTCGTCCGTTGTTTCGAAGACGATAATGTCATTCACGTTGCCGGAAAAATCGATCCGATAGCCGATATCGAAGTCATCAATACCGAATTGGCGCTGGCCGACATGGCGACCGTCGAAAGGGCCTTGCAGCGGGCAGCCAAGGCGTCAAAATCCGGCAACAAAGACGAACTAGCCAGAAAAGCCGTATTGGAAAAAGTTAACGAACATTTGAACACCGGCGAACCGGTTAGGGCGATGGATTTATCCGATGATGATATGGCCCTGATTAAAGACTTGTGTCTGTTAACTGTTAAACCCACGATGTACATCGCCAATGTTCAAGACGACGGTTTTGAAAACAATCCGATATTGGACAAAGTAAAAGCATTCGCCGACAAAGAAGGTGCCATGGTCGTACCGGTATGCGCGGCAATCGAAGCGGAAATCGTGCAGCTTGATGAAGACGAAAAACAAGAATTTCTTGATGATTTAGGGTTGGACGAGCCGGGTTTGAATCGAGTCGTGCGTGCTGGTTACCGGCTGCTTAATTTATCGACGTATTTCACGGCGGGCGTCAAAGAAGTTAGGGCTTGGACTATACACGTCGGCGCCACGGCTCCGCAAGCTGCAGGAGTCATTCATACCGATTTTGAAAAAGGTTTTATCCGCGCCGAAGTTATTTCCTATGAAGACTTCGTTACTTACAAAGGTGAGCAGGGCGCAAAGGATGCCGGTAAATGGCGTCTCGAAGGCAAAGATTATGTCGTTAAAGACGGCGATGTCATGCATTTTCGCTTCAACGTTTGACAAAACAAGAGCGGGTCTCTATAATGCCCGCTCTTTTGCAAGACCTCTTCAATGGCGATGTAGCTCAGCTGGTTAGAGCACGGGATTCATAACCCCGGGGTCGGTGGTTCAAGTCCACCCATCGCCACCATTAAATCAATAAGTTAGTGAACTTTTGATTTTGTTATATTATCAGTTGCAACCGATTTCGCAACGATTCCATTAAGAATTTTTCATGTTCCGCTAGAAGCTAGATTTTTAAATGAGCGTAGCTCGTGACTATCGTACTTCGCACGATTCTTTTTCAAATTTCTGACGCGCTCTTTTGTCCGTCTTCTTCGTTACACAGTATATGTGATTCGCCTATTTGCGAGTCTTGAATACGAACAGAAAATTCTGTCAGTTGCGTAACTTATTTCATGCCCATCCTTTACTAGCGGCACTTTCATGTGATCAAGCTGATTCGATCATAAGTGAATCTGCTATCGCTTCTCAGTCGAGTAACCGCACCCTCTTCGGAACCGGAATTGTTTTTCATATCGAAAAATGAGATAAAGAGTCCTAATCTACGAACTTTCATAGTAAAAAAACACTCATCTGCATTTTTAGGACTAATGTTTGGAAAATAGGATGAATTTTAGAAAACTCAGCGCAAGACTGTTCCTAGTAATAAGCCTTGGAGTCATGAAAACAATGTTGGCAGGCGAGTTTGTAATCGATGATCGTAGCAGTGGCAATTTGAAATCCAACCTTGGTATGGAGTGGCGACTGGTCAGCGATCAGGTCATGGGTGGAGTTTCCAAGGGAAATCTAAAATTAGATACTCATAAAGGAAGAGATTGCCTACGTATGCAGGGCGATGTTTCAACCGAACAAAATGGTGGCTTTGTGCAAATGGCTTTGTCTGATGAAGACAACTTCGATGCATCGGCCTTTGACGGTATTGTCTTCGAAGTAGCCGGTAATAATGAAGACTACAATATTCATTTTCGCACTTCGGACCTTTGGTTCCCCTGGCAATCTTATCGTGCCGAATTCCATGCGACCGACGAATGGCAAACCGTTCGTATTCCTTTTGCTAATTTTGATGCCTATAAAACATCACAGAAATTTCTTCAACGTAATCTGAAACGTATCGGATTGGTCGCTATTGGCCGAGATTTTAGGTTCGATTTATGTCTCGGTTCTCTACGTTTTTATAGTGTGGATAATTAGGTGTCTGACTCTTTGAGTCGTATCTTAATCGCCAGCCTCTTTGGTATCACTGCCTGCACATATGTCGCACCTCAAACGGTCATAACCATCGCGGATGCTAGAGCGCATAAATCTAACTTCATTGACATTGGTGTGCCAGGTGATTCCGAAGGGGATATTCTGACGTTCGATCAACCCTTACTAGATGAACAAGGTTCGCGGATCGGTAATAATAGCGGCATGTGCATACGCACGCGCGTTGGCCATAGCTTCCAATGTCAATGGACCTTGACCATGAAGAACGGCAGTATTCAGGTGGCTGGGCGTGAATTCGATACAGGAACGTCAGCTATAGCGATTGTCGGCGGTACAGGCCGATATTCGGGCATCAGCGGGCAAATGGAGTCTGTTAACAATGGAGACGGTACTTTCACACAAATTTTGCACTATTGGGTTCGATAACAGCCAATTGCGCTGCTCGGATTTTGTAGTGGTGCAGGCTTGAAAATCTTTTCGGTGAGCATACTTCCCTGTACGCCGAAACATTTCAACCGTGGTCGAAGCAAGCCGAAACCACTTAGGCCAATCCGAAACGTTGGGGACGGGTTAAATAACCCGTCCCGCAGCAAGACTTGCAAAAAATACCGTTAAAGCAACCCTTCCCAAATACTATCCACTTTCTGAATAATTTCCTTGGACATCACGATCGGCCGCCCCCATTCGCGGTTGGTCTCGCCAGGCCATTTGTTCGTCGCGTCGAAGCCTGCCTTCGAGCCCAATCCCGATACCGGCGATGCAAAATCGAGATAATCGATCGGCGTGTTGTCGAGCAGCGTGAAATCTCGGGTTGGATCCATACGCGTGGTCATCGCCCAGATGACATCTTTCCATTCGCGCGGATTGACGTCGTCGTCGACGACGATGACGAATTTTGTGTACATGAATTGGCGTAGAAACGACCAAAGCCCAAGCATGACCCGTTTGGCGTGACCGGGGTATTGTTTTTTGATGCTGATCACGGCTAGACGATAAGAACAACCCTCGGGCGGTAGGTAGAAATCGACGATTTCAGGGAATTGTTTTTGCAAGATCGGCACGAAAACTTCGTTTAATGCCACGCCCAGCACGGCCGGTTCATCGGGCGGTTTGCCGGTATAGGTGCTGTGGTAAATCGGATCGCGGCGCTGCGTAATTTTTTCGATCGTAAACACCGGAAATTCGTCGACTTCGTTGTAATAGCCGGTATGATCGCCGTAAGGACCTTCGGGTGCGGTTTCGTTAGGATAAATGAAACCTTCCAATACGATTTCGGCGCTGGCCGGTACCTGCAAGTTATTGCATAAGCATTCTGCCAGTTCGGTTTTGCTGCCGCGCAGTAATCCGGCGAAGGCGTATTCGGACAAGCTATCCGGTATCGGTGTGACGGCGCCTAGTATCGTCGCGGGATCCGCGCCTAGCGCGACCGTAACCGGAAACGGCTCGCCGGGGTGAGCCTCTTGCCATTCCTTGAAGTCCAAAGCGCCGCCGCGATGCGCGAGCCAGCGCATGATGACTTTGTTCTTTGCGATGACTTGTTGCCGGTAAATGCCCAGGTTCTGACGTTCCTTGTAGGGTCCTTTGGTTATAACCAATGCCCAAGTGATTAAGGGTGCGGCATCCTCGGGCCAGCAAGTTTGTATCGGATAGTTGCCTAAGTCGATTTCATCGCCTTCGAGCACGACTTCCTGGCAGGGCGGCGATTTAACGATTTTCGGCGCCATGTTCAATACTTGTTTAAATACCGGAATTTTGTCGAGTGCATCGCGAAAACCCTTCGGCGGTTCAGGTTCTTTTAAATAAGCCAAGAGTTTGCCGATTTCGCGCAGGGACTCGACTGAATCGGCGCCCATGCCCATCGCGACTCGGTGCGGCGTGCCGAATAGGTTGCCGAGCAGCGGTATCGAATGACCTTTCGGGCTTTCGAAGAGCAGGGCAGGGCCTTCTTGTTGTAATGTGCGATTACAAATTTCGGTGATTTCGAGCACCGGGTCGGCTGGGTATTGAATTCGCTTCAATTCGCCTTGTTTTTCCAGTTGCGCGATGAAATCACGCAGGTCGTGATACTTCATGCAGCGATTCCGTTGTGTCTGAGCAGTGCATCGATTTCAGGCTCGCGTCCGCGAAATTGGATAAATAATTCCATTGCATCGTCGCTGCCGCCTTGTTCGAGAATGTTGGTCAAAAATGCATGGCCGATGGTTTCATTGAAAATGCCATGTTCTTCAAACATCGAAAAGGCGTCGCTGGATAGGACTTCGGCCCATTTGTAACTGTAATATCCTGCCGCATAGCCCCCCGCGAAGATATGCGAAAAACTGTGCGCAAAGCGGTTAAACGACGGTGGCGTAACAACGGCGACTTGTTTTCTGACTTGCTCGAGAATTTCGTAGATACGCCCGCCCTTGGCCGGATCGTATTCTTTATGGATTCTCAAGTCGAATAGACTGAATTCGAGTTGCCGAACCATCATCATGCCGGATTGAAAATTTTTCGCGGCGAGCATTTTATCAAATAAGCTGTCCGGTAGTTTTTCACCGGTTTGATAATGGCCTGAAATCAATTCCAGCGCGTCTTTTTCCCAGCACCAGTTTTCCATGAACTGACTCGGCAATTCCACCGCATCCCATTCGACGCCGCTAATGCCGGAAACACCGAGATGGTCGACTTTGGTCAGCATGTGATGCAGGCCGTGTCCGAATTCGTGAAAAAGCGTCGTTACTTCGTCGTGGGTCAACAAAGCCGGGTCTTCGCCGGTCGGCGGCGTGAAGTTACAGGTCAGATACGCGACCGGCGTTTGGACTTCGCCTTGGTATTTCTTGCGGCTGACGCAAACGTCCATCCAAGCGCCGCCGCGTTTTTTCGGACGGGCATAGAGATCGGTATAGAATTGGCCGCGAAGTTGTCCGTCGCGGTCGAGAATCTGGTAGAAACGGACGTCTTCGTGCCATCTGTCGAAATTGTCGATTTCGCTGATGTCTAGCCCGTAGAGTTTTTCTACGATTGCAAATAGGCCGGGCAAGACTCGGTCGATCGGAAAATAGGTTTTTACTTCTTCTTGTGAAAGTTGATAAAAATGCTGGCGCATTTTTTCCGAGTAATAACCGATATCCCAAGGCTGTAAGTCTTTTATTCCGTAGTTTTTCGAAGCGAATTCGCGCAATTCGTATAAATCTTTACGCGCTTGTCGCCACGATTTATCAGCCAAGTCTTCGAGAAAGCCGATGACCTGGTCGGGGTTGTCGGCCATTTTAGTTGTCAGGGATAATTCGGCGTAATTGTCATAACCTAATAGGCGCGCTTGTTCATGGCGCAGCGCCAGGATTTGTTCCATGATTAGGCTATTGTCCCAGCGACCTGCGTGCGGCCCGAGATCTGATGCACGCGTGACGAATGCTTCGTAATGTTCTCGGCGCAGCTCTCGGCTGTCGGCATAGGTCATTACGGCTTGGAATGACGGAAATTGCAGCGTAATCATCCAGCCGTTTTGTTGATTGGCCTGTGCGGTTTGTTTGGCTTGCGCCAATGCCGATTTCGGTAGGCCGGCTAAGTCGTCGCTATCGGTAATCAGTTTGCTCCATGCATTGGTTGCATCCATCAGATTTTCTTCGAAGCGGGAAGTCAGCCTCGACAGTTCTTGACTGATTTCTTTGTAGCGTTGTTTTTGGGACGGTTCCAAGTCGATGCCGGACAGTTTGAAATCGCGCAAGGCATTAGCGACGATTTTTTTCTGGGCCTTGTCATGACTTTGAAATTCGTCGCTTTGTGCGATCGCTTGATAGGCTTTGAACAAGGCTTCGTTTTGGCCCATTTCGGTCGAATAATTACTGAGCATCGGCAAGCAGGCATTATAGGCTTCACGAAGGGCTTCGCTATTAACTACCGAATTCATATGGCTGACTGGGGACCAGGCTTTATTAAGCTTGTCTTCGGCGTTTTCGATCGGCTCGATCAGGTTTTCCCAGCTATATTGGTCGGCGGCCTTGAGGTGCCAATCGACCTGCGCGCGCGCGTCTGCCAGTAATTTTTCGATGGCTGGTACGACATGTTCGGGTTTGATTTCGGAAAAATGAGGTAGAGTGTTATCGGTCAGTAATGGGTTATTCATGTGCTTTGGATATCGATCAAGAAAGAATTTGCATCGCTGCATCGATGCGCTGCTGCGCTTTGTGCAGGATATGCAGTGAAAAGTCCGGCGTCAATTTGCCGTTGTTTAATTTCGTGTATGCAGGAATCGAATTGATATAGGGTAGCTTTTTATCATGTTCAATGCCGATATAGCTGTGTAATTTAGCCAGTATGACAATGTCGGTCAGCGTGAGTTTATCGCCGCTGTCATAATACCAGTCTTCGGCATGATGCGGAATTTGCGCAAGTTCTTCGGAAAAACCGAGGGTATGCAAGACTAATTTGCCGATTGGAGCTCTTAAAACCATGATCGCCTCATCAAGTTCCGATAGATTTTCATAGTGTTCAGGGTGCTGTTCGGCAAAATGGAGCAAAGGGATGATGCCGATATCGCTGATTAACCCCGCTAATAATGCGTCTTCGGGGTTAACCCGGCCGCTTTCCTGAGCCAATATAAAGCTGAGGCTCGAAATGTAAAGGCTGTTTTTCCAAAGCGATTGCATAACGTTAAGCAAGTGTTTGTTTTGACATCGAAACATTTGTTTGAGTCCGATGCCCATCACTAATTGACGAGTAGCGTTTAATCCAAGGCGGGTGACCGCTTCTTGGCAATTGGTTACTGGGGAAATTGGAGAGTAAAGAGGGCTGTTGGCGATCTGGATTAGCTTTGTTACGATTGGCGGGTCGATTTGAATAATTTTGGCGGCTTCGCGGATATCAATCTCGAATTCCATCGCTTGTTTGAGTTTTAGAGCGACTGCGGGTAAAGACGGTAAGATTAGCTTATTTTCGCGATAAATTCGGGAAAAGTCGGTAAAAAAACCGTTATCTTCGATTTGTTTAGGCAGGTCGATATCGATCAGTTCTAATTGCGTTGCATCCGCTTTACTTTGTTCTGTCCACAAATTAATGAGCTCTGCTGAGATTTCAATGATCTCAACATCGGTTTTGGCGAGTGCCGTAGCACCAATAATTTTGCCGCTGTTAATCGGTAAATGCGACAGCGGTGAATCGGCGCTTATTTGATAGATGCTTTCGCAGTCTGGCGTTAATTCGAGTGCTCCTTTGTGCAAATAAAACACTTTCCCTTTATTGTTTTGGCCTCTTACGAAAATCGTATCGCCAGTCTGATAAGAGTATGTCCGTTGCTGCAAAAGCTCGATTGCCGCATCGTCAAGGTTCCTTATCGGTACGAATTGTTTTAGTATTTCGACTGACTGTTTTATGCGGCTTGTCTTGAAAGGTTTGTCGCAGGATAAAATAGGAGCAGCCGCAACAGGGCAGCTATCAAAATGTTCCTGTGGATCGTTTTTAGATTCGTGGGGCTCGGACGTAAAATGCTCGATTATATGTGAAAACCAATTGGACATACGTCAAGCCATGAAAAATTTCATTGTTTCGCTAATTTGCTGCTTCGCGTCTTGTAATATTTGCAATGATTGTTCCGGAGTCAATAATTGCGCATCCAGCTTTTGAAATGCCGGCAAAATATTGATTAACGGCAGTTCAACCCTTTGCTCATGCTGCGTCAATAAGAAATGGAATTTAGCGAGCAAAACAATATCGCTTAGTTGTAAAGTCTCGCCGGAATGATCGAACCAGTTGCTTACTTTTACCGGAACTGCTTTGAGATTATCAGGAAACCCCCATCTTTCCAGGATGATCGTGCCAATTTGGCCTTGCAATGACTTAATGCATTGGTCAAGTTCGCTCACCTTGAACGCGTTTTCCGATAATTGGTCGGCAAACATTAACATGGGTAGGCTTCCGATATTGTGCAGAAGTCCGGCCAGCAAAGCTTCTTCCGGGTTGGTTTGACGAGTCAAGTCTGCTAGCGTATAGCTAATGCACGAAACCTTAATGCTCTGAATCCAATTTTCCTGAATACGCTTCTTGATTGTTGGCTTCTCACTCTTTATCAGGCTTTTCATGCTGATCGCAGTAACTAGGTTCATGGTATTTTTAAGGCCCAATCGATTAACCGCATCATGGCAGTTGGAAATTGGGTTTAGTGTTCGATATATCGGACTATTGACGATTTGAATTAATTTTGCAGCGATAACCGGATCCATGTTGACTATCTTGACGACTTCGGCAATGCCGATGTCTTGCATTGCCGATCGTCTAAGTTTGAGAGCAACCTCGGGAAAGCTGGGGATTTTTAAATCGTGTTGCTGAAAATGATCGTAAAATCGAAGGAAAAATGGATTATTTTGCAGCGAATCCGAGGCAAGTAGCGGGTCTTTTAACGGGTTGATCGGGTTACGGTTAAGTAGTAATACGGTTTTTGGAATATAGATCACCATAACATTCGATTTAGCGATGGCGGTAAACTGGTGAAAATCCCCGCTCGATAATGGAAACAATGCTTTTAGAGTGGCTTCGTTAATTTCTTGTCCGATGCCATCGGCCGTTTCTAAATATATCGTACCTTTGCACAAATAAACGAGTGAATCGACCTCGGTACCCCGTATGAAAAGGGCAGACCCAGGGGTAAAATTTTCGGTGCAGATTTTTAAAGCTTGTATCTCTTCTTCAATTAATAGTTGTCCTAAAGGCATTAACCGTTTAAGAAATTTAACCGGAATGTTAACCGGCTTAATGTTGTTGCTCGATTGCTTGGTTCCTGAAAATTGTCTTTCAGCCGTTATCGTTTGTTCCCTTTTGGGGGCTTGCTTAGTCTTTGGAATAGGTTTTTTTTTAAATAGATTCAGTAGCATAATATCTATATTGCAAAAGCTCGCTTGGCTTCGTTAATTTTAGTTTGCGCGTCATGAAGAATATGTAACGAGTTTTCCGGCGAGAGTTGGATGAAATCTAGTTTGCTTGCCGCCGGTATGGAGGTTATTTCCGGTAAATTAGCCATTTCCGATGTGCCGATTTTACTATGTAACCGTGATAATACGACGATATCGATCAGAGAAATTTGGTTGTCGCGATGTTGGTACCAATCATCGGCATATAAAGGTATTTCGTAGAGCTCTTTGGGAAATCCCCATTCTCGCAAGATATAGGCGCTGACGGGGCCTCTTATAAAGGGCATGACACGCTCAAGCGACTCTTCCTTGTAGTAATCCTCTGGAAGGTTCGCGGCAAAATTTAAAAAAGGGACAATCCCTATATCGCAAACTAAGCCTCCTAGTAATGCCTCTTCCGGATTAACTTTTTTAGTTTCACTAGCTAGTACGTAGCAAATACAGGAAATGTAGATGCTTTGCCTCCAAACCCGATCCAGTATTTTTTTGATCAGTGGATTCGGTGAATGAAATATTTGTTTGAGACTGAGAGAAATCACTAAATTTTGGGTTGCCTTTAAACCGATTCTATTGACTGCTTCGAAACATGTTTTGGCTGGAATGGCGGTTAAATATAACGGGCAGTTTGCAACTTGAATCAATTTCGCCGCAATAACCGGATCCAACTGGATTATTCTAACGGCTTCGGCCACGCCAATGTCGGCTTGAATTGCTTTGCGCAGTTTAAAAGCAATATCCGGCAGCGACGGAACGTCCATTTCCTCTTCTAGGTAATACTGTGAAAAAGCTTGTAATAATCGATTGTCGGTTAATTCTTTCGGTATATTAAGCGGAGCGGGGTGATGGGAAGAGGGGGGCAGCGCGCACATGATTTTATGCGAAACCCTCAATAGACTTACGTCGGTTTTTGCGATAACGTTCAAGGCGTGTTTGATACCGCTACAGAGGGGAAATTTAGCGCGTGCGGTATTGGCTTCAACCTCATAATTTTTTCCGGCGCTGTCGGAAATAATGACAGTTCCCTTCAATAAAAAATAAGCGGAGTCGTTTTGTTCGCCCTGATTGAACAAAATAGTGTTGGCGGGAAAAACATCAGAGTATCGGTCTGTTGCGAAAGACTCCAGCATTTCTTCATTTAAACTGCGAATGGGAATCAACGTTTTCAGCGTTTCAACCGTTATCGGGTTAGGTTTAATGCTGCACGCGGAACCTTGTTTGTTATCCTTGAAAAAAAAATTCAATAAAGACATGCTGATTCCGTAAAAAACATTCGCCAAAAGTAAAAATTGGAATACCGATTCGACTGTTAGTCTAAACTGCATTCGAGTATAGCAGAAACTGCGTTCGCTTAATGACACTTACTGATGATTAAGGACAAAATGAATAAACTTAAATTCAGAATGCAACCCAACTTAACAAACGAAGCAATGCCATTTGCTCCTGATGAACAATCTTTTGCAAAATGGCTGGATTTACTGTCTTCTAAAAATGGTTACGAGATTTGTCGTGAACTGACTTCGGCTTTTCATGTTATGAATAGCATGGATATCAGTCCTCGATTTCGCTTTATATGTCTGTATCAAGCAATGCCGCTGGTTAATGAAGTTGCCGAGAAGCTTGAAAGCGTATACTTGGATAGCGGCTTTCCCTTATCTGAAGAAGAAACTTCGAATGTCGAAATTTTAGTTTGGGTTTACACACAATTGACGATGAATTTTTCGGATTTGAGTCATCAGCTCGAATCGATAGATTCCAATTGGAGCAAGCAGGAACAAGCGCAAATATTATTTTCGGCAATGTATGCCGCGAGTCAAGTTTTACTGCATATAAGCCAAGTCTATGCTAGCGTTCAGAAAGGCTTTTGGTTAAATTGTTACCGTAATTACATAAGGGCGGAAACCCTAGGGCTTTTAAATATTCCGGTAAATATGAGTCATGTAAAGCATACAACGATCGCTAGCATCTTCAAGCAAATGCTGATTTTTTCATGCTGTGATACCGATTGTTTTAGAGTTCGTGAAATGAATACGCTTTTCAATCTGTTAGAAGAATGTGTTGAAACTATCAGCTTAAATAACGCTATTGAGCTTGAGGCGATACAGGGTGTTTTTCAGCTTAATTTGGATGTCGATGAAGCGCCGACCAAATGCTTGCAATTCCAGGCCGAACCACAAAATAATACCCGTTATATCGCCACACTGCCGGTCGTTAATAATCTCATTATTGCCGCTCAAAAAAGAAAAGATAAAAAATCGAATTATCGCTTTATCGACAAGGACTTGCTTTTCAGAGTGGCGGAAGTATTGACCAAAAAGCGTACCCGAAAATATACTCGAATCGTATCGACAGAAAATGCTAGAGGCTATATCGGTTTTAAGTCGATCGTCAGTATGCTCGCACAAATACAGGGGGTCGACAATGAAACGATTAAGGTAAAGTTTGAGCATGACCCCAGAATTGCCGGAAGTTGGCAAGTACCGGATTTAGACTTAGTTCCGGAAGGCGATGAAATTGCCTATAACCTAAACCAGAAAAAATCCGGGCATTTGGCTATCGATCCGAAAGCAGCCAAAATCCATAAACTCGGCGCACTGGCTTCAAGCGGTAATAAAATTTGGTCGCAACCTGAACCGATTGAGCTGCTCAATAAAATTCCATTCGGCGATTTTTTGATCTTGAATAGCAGTATTAAGGGCTATGCCTTGATTTGGAATTCGGAAGACCAAAGAATCAAAGTTGGCGAGCTGTTCGCAGTTCAACAACCAGAATTTAATGAATTGGAAATCGGTCAGATCAGAAGAATCAGTCGACTTGAAGACGAGGATTTGATTCTGGGTATTGAACTGATGGGAATGCGTTCTGAATTGGTTTGGATCATTTTACTTGATATTAATAAGCAACAAGGACAGATGGCGATTTATATTCCTGCCGATTCGATTTTACATCAGCCGGAGAGTATTGTTGTAGATACACATTGCTTAAAACCGGGGCAGACGATTCAGGTTCATCGCGAAAAACATAGAACGCTGTATCGTACCGGAAAAATTTTGCATGTCACAGCCGCGTTACAGCATATTGAATTAGTGGCTATTAATGAGGGTTGTAATTAATGGCATTTTGAAATATCGACTCCGGTTTTTTCGAGAATTGCCCGGCGTAATTTTTCTGCTTCCGCTACTTTCTGCATTAAGTCTGGCTCTGGGCAATGCTTTCCTCTGAAGCGCTTAATTCCGCCCGTTTTTCTTTCGTTGATAACCTCGACAATCGTTTTCCAGCCAATCTCCTTCGTATCGTTGGCGAATGCAAAAACCATTGCTAAGTCGCATATGTTGTTGATTAGACGAGGGACGCCTGCGCTGTAATAAAAAATGGCTGCGCAAGCCGATTGGTTAAATATTTTGGTTTGGCTGCCGGCGGTTTGCAAGCGATGGTCGATGTAAAGCTCGGTTTCTTCAAAATTAAGGGGAGTCAAGTGGTATTCGATCGAAATACGCTGAGCGAACTGAATCAACTGCGGTTCATTCAATTTATCCACGAGCTCAGGTTGACCGATCAAAATTAACTGGAGCATGATCTCTTGCTGGACATTAATATTAGAGAGTAGCCTGAGTTCTTCCAGCGTTTCAATTTCCATGTTTTGAGCTTCGTCGACAATCAGTACTACGCGCCGCTTTTTGCGGGCTTGTTCACTAATGAATTTGACGAATAATTGGTAGCGCTCTGCCTTGGACTTCGTGTCATGGCTGATGTTGAACGCACCTAGTACCCAAGTCAACAAATCACCGAAAGCACTATGAGTATTGGTGATAACGCCGACGGTGCACTGATCCTTGATTTTATTTAACATACTTCGAATCAGTGTGGTTTTACCTGAGCCGATTTCGCCAGTTATTACGGTAAAGCCGGCGTGACTCATCAAGCCGTACTGCAAGGTGCTTAAAGCTTTTCGATGCTTCGAACTTAGGTATAAGAATTCCGGGTCGGGAATCAATGAGAATGGCTTTTTTTTAAGACCAAAGAATTTTGTGTACATTTAGATTTCTCATTCAAGCTGAATTGATTGCGGTATTAGATTCAGCAAAACTTAAATAACGGTTAAAAAATATAGAATACTTCAATAACAGTTGCATTTTGCTGGTTTCCCGTCAATGTATGAGTGTCGTCATGTACTTAGCGTCATTTAATGGATAAGAAATTTTTTGTCATTCAAAGATCTTTGAAAATAAGTTTAAAAATTGAGCTGCCCATTATAACTGAAATAAGCATCCGAAGTAGTTTCGTTAAAGTTGTACCAGCAATTCCCAATTTGAGAATAAAAAAGGGTGCGGAGTGTGCTTGGCGAGGATGTCGACGGCAGGGGCAAATTTTTGCTCCTCGGCAATTGCTCCTGCATTGCCTAATACACGCCATCCCTGGCGTTTAGCCGCTGCCAACCCCCCATGGATGGGATTACGGCGTTCCTCGACAGGCATACCCCGCACCCTGAACACGAAGAAATTTCTCAAACTGGGAATTGCTGAAGTTGTACGGGTTTGCCGAGCCTTCATATTAGCAGAGGAATTGTTGATATCTACTCCTGTCAGCCTGAAAAGTCGTGAAGGTGGAGGATGTGTCTGCCGAGGACCGTAGTAAATCCATGAAAGTTTAGCGTCAACCTGATTGGTATGGAAGGAGTGAATCAACCCAGCGCCTTTTAAATTATTAGACGTTTTTTCGTTCAAATCTAATGAGTAGCTACTCTTTTTGATTGCAAAACCGTGTAAAAATAAAAGTTATGGGGTGTGTTTATCGAGGACCGCCGTTCACCCAGCGCCTAAATATTCAAGACAATTAACCATGGCCAATGAACTATGGATTTCGTAATAAATAACGTCCTGGAACTATGATCCTTGTTGAGGGTTCGGTCACTCGCTTGGCAGGACGCCGTGAACCCAGCACCTAAATTATCGAAGGTAGTTAGCCATAGCCAACGAGCCATGGAATTTAGGTGCTGGGTGAATATACGTCCGTGTAGGCTTGACGGCGGCCTTATCTGCCGCCGAAATCCTCGCCAAGCATGCTCCACACCCTTTTTACCCTCAAATTGGGAGTTTCTGTTGAAAAACGGCTTTCTCAAACCTCCAATCATCATAGTCCAAATTTTTTATTTTTGTTCCGCGCTGTCGTTAGCGCTTTCATTTGTTCTTCATAAGCCTCTACGAAGGCATCGCCGAAAAAATTCTCAACGGCTTCTTCGGACTCAATGCGATAAGTTTCCTGATAACTGTCCCAACACTTGGCTTTTTTTTGTAACACGATGCCTTGCTCGAATTGTTTTTCGATCGTTTTCGGGTCGAATCTTTTCAATAAGTCGGTCAATGAGGCTTGAATCCCTGCTTGCATCGCGAGCTGATGATTCATGATGTCATTGAAGCCTTGCTCGATCGATTCGACCGATTCGAGAAAACCGCCCTCTTTGTTTTGAATCAATTGCTTCAAAACATCATCAGTCGAAACGGCGAACTTCAACGGATTATTGTCGGCCGCTCTTATTACAGTCACATTGACACGGAATAAGCTCTTGAATTCTGCTCGGCTTCGTAAGACCGACACGGTACCGGCAACCAATTGCCGAAACATTCTGCCAACTCTTTGCATCGCCTCCGATTGATTTTTACTTGCGCATTCGTTTTGATCAAGTCCGGCACCTTGCAAAAAAGCATTAAATAGGCCGTCATCTGAAATACTCTGTACGGGTTGTGCGGGCGGCGTTTCAGGGGAAGAATCGGACGAGTCGACTAGAATGCTGTTTAATTTTGAAGTTTGCGTACTATTAGGGTGGGCGACCGGCGATGGAAAAGGTTCTGAAGCCGATGGCTCAGGATCGGCTAGAGACGATTTCGGAGCGAAATCGTCGTTAAGCAAATCCGTACCCGATGCTCTTGAATCGCCCTCTATCTGTCCGTTACTGGAGGGCGAACCGGAGTCGGCGAAAAGATCCTCGAAACTCAAGTTTTCAGGAATTTCCTCAAAAGGTTTCGTTGCTGCTTCTACCTGAGGAGCGATAAAGCTGTCGAAAAGCGGTGAAGCATGATCTTGCAAGTGACTTTCAAATTCGGGCGTTTCGTTTTCTTTGGCGTCGATCAATTCTTCATGCCGTGGAAAGGGTGAACCGCTATCGCCCATCAGTCGATTGGCTTCCCTATCGATCGGCGTTGAAAACAACTCTTCGGGTTCTGTCGATTTTGACGGCGAATCGGCAAAAATATCCGGAAAAGGAAAATCATCCTGGCTAGTTTCTTCAGTAATAATGGCTTCTATTTCATATTCGCCGACTTTTAAAAGGGTACCGTTATGAAGAGGTGTCGAATCGTTATGCAGCGGGTTAACTTCATTATCGATTAATACGCCAGCCAGACTTGAATCGGTCAGATAATATGTGCCGTTTTCGTACTTGATCGATGCATGATGTCGAGATACAAATTTATCAGGATCAGGTAAAACCAGCGTATTATCATCGGAACGGCCTATCGTGCCTTCGTCGTTTGGAAAGGCTGCTAGTTTAGGTTCGGACAAAGGCTTGCCTTTGTACATTGTGATCTTAAGAGATAAAGCCATTTCAACTACTCGATGAGAAATACAAAATCGTTATTTTCAAACAAATTTCAGGCTAAGTTCGCGTTAATTAGGTGACGTTAAACTACGCCTATCTCTAAACTTGAAGACTGTCGGGTACGCTGTGCATACCACAGCGGAACCAACCGTTTAGAAATATGCACAAAATAACTTCTACAAGTAGTAGGCTTTGCGACGGTTTGGTGGCTCGCTTGACAGGACGCCGTGAACCCAGCACCTAAATTATCGAAGGTAGTTAGCCATAGCCAACGAGCCATGGAATTTAGGTACTGGGTGAATACGCCCATCTAGGCTTGACGGCGGCTTTCCCTGCCGC
>NPIE01008698.1_pt2 | contig 15975 bp, 14 predicted proteins | sample 8637661 | NCBI WGS metagenome assembly NPIE01 (sample SAMN07420842, study PRJNA396082) | bioreactor metagenome | isolation source: sample BA12 brine-fed electro-methanogenic bioreactor BA | place: Japan: Kochi | collected 2016-12-09 | reverse complement strand
CAAGCCCCGGCGCGTGGTTGGCATGAAATGCGGTAACGTGATACGCGCCAATTTTTTCAGGTTTATAAGCTTGAAGAGGGATTAATTGGCAATTAAAGATTCTTTGCTGTTCGTCTGTTAGCATACCATCTGGCCACACATCATGAATAAAAGCTTCGTGGGCGAACTTCAATGTTTCGGGAGAGGCATAAAAATGCAAACAAGGGGCATTCTTGACCCCTAACATAGGACTCCGTGAGAGGAAATGAGAAACATCTAAATGGTCGGAATGTGGATGGGTTTGAATACAATAGCGAACATTTGCCAGCGATAGGTTGAGGGTTTGTGCTGAAGTCATAATATCGGGACCCAGATCAATCAATAAATCATCATTCACCAGCAGAGATGATCTTTTTCTCAAACTTTTACCGCCTTCCTTCCGTGCCTGTTCACAATTTAGACAGTTACAAAAAGCCTCTGGATAGGCATTGGCTCCGGAAGTTCCTAAGAAAGTAATTTTCATATTTCCTCATTTCAGTTGAGAAGATTGTCTTCATAGTTTGTACATCTATTGAAGTCGATTCTGACGCACACTTTAGAAATTATTAATGAAAAAACAAAACCCATCAAAACTTTAAGGTTCAGAAAATTATCAAATCAGGAAAAGGGTATTGACATTTCACAACTATTTCTATATTATGTTATTAAGTTGTTGGACGTCCAACAACTAAACACAAAATCATTATACCTACCATACCGAAAAAATCAATCCCCCATAATAACATCATCACATCTCAGTGAAAAAGAGGAATCTATGAACCCTGAAATTAATACCGGTCCTCGCATCAAACAGGTAAAAGAATATTTATTGAATTACATTGCCCAGAATCAACTCAAAGGGCAAGATCAACTCCCCTCAGAAACTGCGATAGCCAAGACTCTGGGCGTCAGCCGCAACACTTTGCGGGAAGCCTATATTGAACTGGAAAATGAAGGGGTAATCATTCGGCGGCATGGCATTGGTACCTTTGTTTCGCATTCACGCGTGATTCGGGATTCTTTGAATGATTTTGCACCATTCTCGCAAATGATCCATGACAGTGGTTTTACCCCAACTTTTGAAACCATCTCTGTTTCCCAAGTGTTACCGCCGAATGAAGTCAATAGCGCATTTTTCAATTCACCAGACACAGAGGTTTGCTTGGTGAAAAGAATTGTTCGCGCTGATGGTCAAACGGTGATGTATATCGAAGATTACATCAACCCCATCGATGGTACAGAAAAATTTGACTGGGATGGTTTTGATGGAAATTTGGTTAGCTTTATTTCCAATTCATTAGCTACACCTTTACACCATATTCGGTCACAAATTCGTGCTGCAGCACTGAATACCGAGTTTTCCCAATTTCTTAATTTAGAAAGCGGTACCCCAATCCTTTTCGTTCGATCCACCATTTTTAAGGAGGATAACCAGCCAATTGTGTTTAGCAGAATTTATTTTAATTCCAATATTGTTGAAATGAATACCGTGCGCATGATCCGCACAAGTTGAAAACATATTTATAAAATTAGAAAGGAAAAGAAATGCAATCGCTTAAAAGAATTTTTATTTTCGTAANNGCAATGCTTGCTGCTTGCGGTCCGGCAGCTCCCGCTGAACCAGCCCCAGAGGAGCCAGCAGCACCGGTTGAAGAAGCTCCTGCCAAACCAGCCGAAGCCGAAGAACCGGTGGTGGAAGAACCAGTGATGGAAGAACCTGCCATGGACCCGGTTACGATTCAGGTCTATTACCCCGTCGCGGTAGATGCTCCGATAACAGCCATCCTGGATGGATATATAGATGCTTTCGAAGCTGAGTATCCTTATATCACGGTGGAGCCAGTTTATTCGGGTGGCTATGCAGATATTCAAACAGCCATTCAAACAACTATAGAAGGCGGCGGCACTCCACCCGCTTTGGCTGTGCTCCTGGCTACCAGCCTGTACGATTTGATCAACGCCGATTATATTGCACCATTGGATCAGTATGTTGATGCTATGGAAAATGGTCAGGCATATTTGGATGACTTTTTGCCCGCTTTTATGTCCAATTCCTATTATGATGGACAACTCTGGAGTATTCCGTTCCAGCGCAGCGCAGTGGTGCTGTATTACAATGTGGAAAAATTTGCAGATGCCGGGTTAGAACCTCCCACCAGCTGGCAAGCATGGGCAGAAGCAGCACAAGCCTTAACTTCCGCCGAAGGTGACACAACCAATTGGGGTTTGAAATTCTCATCGGATTGGCCATACTGGCTGTTCCAACCATTGGCGATGGGTGCCGGACAGAACATTTTTGTGGATGAATGTACGATGGCATTCAATGATCCCAAGGTGGTGGAAGCAGTTCAGTTCTACATTGATCTATCAAAAGTCTATGGTGCCATGCCTGAAGGTGTGCAGGCTTCCTGGGCGACCGATACCGCAGATTTTGCCAGTGGTTCTGTTGCGATGATTGCGCATACAACCGGTAGTTTGACCGGGTTGCTTTCCCAGGCAGATTTTACCATTGGCGTAATGCCGTATCCTGGTAAAGAAGAAGGTACCTATGCCAGCGTGCCGGGTGGTGGCAATTTCTATGTAATGAAAGGTGCACCTCAAGATCAGCAAGACGCTGCCTGGAAATTTATTGAGTTCATTACCTCTCCAGAGTTGGCTGCTGATTACAGTATTCAAACCGGATACATTGCCAGCCGTATGAGCGCATTCGATACCCCAGCGATGCAAGAATACACGGTGGAAGTGCCACAGGCATTACAGGCACGCGATGCTTTGCAATATGCACAGGCAGAGTTAGCCATTCAGAATCTGGGTCAGGTACGAACAATTTTCCATAATTACATTCAGAAAGCATTCAATGGAGAAATGGCTGCACAAGACGCTATGGATGCTGCACAAACCGAAGCAGAGACCGCTTTAGTGCCTTTCTGCCAGTAAACATTCTTTCTCTCCTATCACAAATTCTGGGGCGCAAACCAATGTGCCCCAGAATGAAAGAAGGATCATGAAATGAGCACCATCAATTCGCCAGTTAAAAAAAGCAAGTTCAGTATTTTTCCTTACATCCTGATACTGCCTACGGTGATCTTTGTCGCAATGTTCACCGCCTGGCCAGTATTACTTTCTATCTATAAGAGCTTTTTCTTACAGCGTATGAATATTGCGAAATTTCGTGAACCTACTTTTATTGGTTTTGAAAATTATATTGATTTATTTACCGATCCTAATTTTCTTCAGGTTCTGAAAAACACTGTTAATTATGTAATTGGCACGGTCCCGATCAGCATTTTTTTAGGGTTTTTATTTGCTTTGTTGGTCAATCGAAATATTTTTGCGAAGGGAATTTTCCGGTTGGCATTCTTTCATCCTATGGTGTTACCCATGGTCAGTGCGGCAACAATCTGGATGTTTTTCTTTACCCCCAGCTATGGGCTGTTGAATTCCTCATTAAGATTCCTAGGTTACACGGGGCCAGAGAACTGGACTGGTAACCCCAACCTGGCACTCCTTTCGGTAATTATTGTGGGAATCTGGAAGAATGCTGGCTATTACATGATTTTTTATCTGGCAGGTTTACAGAAATTGCCACTGGATGTGTTTGAATCGGCGCAATTGGATGGCGCAAACTGGTGGCAAATCCTTTGGAAAATCACCTTTCCCTTATTAAAACGAACAACTGTCTTTATCACCACCATTGCTTTTATCGATGCCTTTCGGACAGTGGATCATATTTTTGTGTTAACCACTGGTGGTCCCAGCCAGGCAAGCACGGTATTGCTTTTTCAGCTATGGCAGGAACGCTTTGAAAATCAAAACGTCGGGCTTTCTTCGGCCATCACGGTAATTTTCATTCTGGTCTTATTAATCTTTACCGTCACGAATTTCCTGATCTCTGAACGCGAGGAAAAATAAGATGAATGCGCAGGCTGGAAATAATAAATTGTTGGGACGCTTTTTAGCCGGGTTGCTCACCTTTGCCACGGCGGTGATGGCAATTTTCTGGACAATTCCCGTAATCTGGGCGGTGGTCGCATCCTTCCGGCCGATGTCTGACCCGATGATGGTGGGAGATGTATGGTTTGGGTCAGGGGTGACATTCGCGAATTATGTGCGAGCCTGGACGTTGGCTCCTTTTGGCCAATACTATATCAACACGATTTTGATTGTTTTGCTCATTCTGGCAGTTCAATTGGTGACAATTATCTTAGGGGGATTTGCTTTTGCTAATTATCGCTTTGCCGGGCAGAAATGGTTATTCTTCTTTATCCTCTTGCAAATGATGATCCCCACAACCGCTTTACTGGCACCGAACTTTTCCACAATCCGCGTATTAGGACTGTACAACACCCGTTTGGCTATTGCTTTCCCATATTTTGGGTCGGCTTTTGGGATCTTCCTGATGCGTCAGGCTTTTAAGGATGTGCCACGCGACCTGGTAGACGCTGGCACCATGGATGGTTGTTCCTGGTGGCAGCTGATCTGGCATATTTACCTGCCTCCCTCGTTTCCTTCCTTAATAGCTTTTGGGCTCTCCTCGGTGACCTGGCACTGGAATGAGTTCCTTTGGCCGCTGGTCATCACCAATAGCGACGCAGCCCGGCCGCTCACGGCAGGTTTGGTGCGCTTCACCCAGCTGGGGGAGATTGGCGCACAATGGCCGTTACTCTCTGCTGCGACATTAATTGTGATCGCTCCGCTGTTTATTACCTTTCTCATCTTCCAGCGTCACTTTGTGCAGAGCTTCCTGCACACCGGTATTAAATAGAGATTCTTATAACTTCATAAGTTGTCAAATTCTCAAGCCCATCCTATCCAGAATTTGAGCACAGAATCGAATTTTGAGATCTTCGGATATCTAGAAAAGAAAAAAACAAGAAAATGATCTAAATATAGGTTTGCCCAATTCTGGAAAATAGAATTCGTGATTATGTCCAGAAAACGCGAATCGTTTATTCATTTGAAGAATAACATCAACTGTCCAAAGAAATCCTCGCTTATTTTTTAGAAACTGTCGCGTTGAAATTAAGGCTTGCTATTGATGAGGGAATCTCATTAGCAAGAAATTGGGCTGCCTGGCAGGAGGTAATACCGGATTACACATAACTTACCATTGTGTTTCTCGTTAAAAATGCTGTGTAAAGCGGAAGAAGCATTAAGTTCTCTTAAGCTTTTCCAAAAAATGCACCAAAAAAGATTCTGCCAGCATTTGTTTACCACCAGGCATTGGTATTATCCCGACAAGCAAAACCAGAATTGGCAATAAAGTTATTAGAAAATGAAAAACCCGTCTAAATCGAACACAGGTTGATATTTCTAGAGATTTTAATTTCATCCAATCAATTAAAAGAAGCGGAAATTCTTTTGGATAGTTTGGAAAAGAAACTTTAGAATCCGACCTGAATGGCTATTTGATCAAAATTCTTTCACTGAAAGCTAAATCATTATTAATGAAGGGAGAGGGAGATAGCGCATAAGTAGAAAAGGCGTTAATGCTTAGAGAAAAAGAGCGATCCATCATTCTGTAAGTTCATTGCTAGCTTTATCGAGAGCAGTCACTTCTTCGGGAGTGAGCCGCCAACCCATCGCACCGAGGTTTTCGGCAGCTTGTTTGGCGTTTTTTGCCCCTGGGATGGGGACGGTACCTTTACAGATCGTCCAGTTCAGGGCAACTTGTGCAGGAGATTTGCTGTAATTGGTACCGATTTCCTTCAAAAGGCCGATGAGAGGTTGTGCTTGTTGCAGTTTTTCTGGTGGGTACATACGCTTGCGAGGGCCAGGAGGAGGATTATCCGGGCCGTATTTACCCGTCACCATTCCTTTCGCCAGCGGACTATAAGCAATAACAGTGATTTCATTTTCCAGGCAGTAATCGAGCAAACCATTTTTCTCTATTCTGCGGTCGAATAAGCTGTACTCAACCTGGTTGGACGCAAGTGGAATTCCAATAGCCCGCAAGGTTTCATGCGCCAGTTTGGTTTTTTCTGTGTTGAAATTTGAAACGCCAACTGCGCGGGCCAGACCTGATTTTACCGCATCGGCGAGTGCAGACACGTACTCTGGCTTACTCCAGCGCCCAAAGGGCATGTGGATTTGATATAAATCGACCTGGTTTAATTTTAAGCGCTTCAGACTTTTTTGGAGTGCGCGTAGCAGTGCATTTTTACGAAATCGCCATGGATACGGAAAAAATTTGGTAGCGATCAGTACCTCTTTCGTTGCGGAGGGTAAAAATTTCCCCAAAAAGCTTTCTGATTTTCCAAAACCATACACTTCTGCTGTGTCAAACCAGTTTGTACCATTGGCAAGGCTGACGTCAAAGGCAGCCCGAATATCGCTGTCATCATAGCTACTACCGCCATACCCCCAAATCATTCGGTCACCCCAGGCCCAGGCACCAACGCCTACAGGTGTGATTTTGATATCGGTTTTTCCAAGTTGTACCAGGTCTTGAGGATTATTCATTTTTCATTTCCTAATATTATGTATGACAAACCAGTTCTCATTACAATCACCAGGTTGGTAGCTGCATTTGGTCAGTCCTTCTTTATTATACACTACCAGTTTATTGGTCTCGTGCTTGCTTTTCCGCTTTGGACCTTTTAAAAACCAGGTAATAGCCAAGCTACCAAGAACCTTTGACAGGCTTTCCTGGATTCATTGCTTTTGATTCAAGTCCAATTTACAAGTTCAATCGGGGCTTACCATTCTCCACAGGTAAGGAAAATGGTGTTCGTTTGCGTTTAACAAACCACATGGCAGCAATCATCAGTATTCAATGCAAAATCGCGGACGAATATCTTTGGGATAATCCATAATAATGAACTCCATACCATCAACATTGATTTGGTTTGGTTATCCACACTTGAGACATAAATTTCTTTAGCAATATTCCTCTTAAAAACCAGTAATAAATATTTTGTTCATAGAATTTTTCGTTCAGGCAATTGACACTTCGCTGGCAAAGAAATCCGAATTTCAATATAAAGTATATGGAATAACATACCAACCTTTATCTGCTTAAAGGCTAGTTTGTTGCCTGTCCAAACGCAGGGAAAATTTATAAAAATAGTAAAGAATTACGTAGCGGTTTCTTCGGTTGGCACAACTTGTTCTTTTGGAGTATAGGGCTGATGAAGTTTGATAGGCTCACGTTCTGTTGTGCGTAGACGTAAATTGAGCATTTCGACTAACACTGAAAAACCCATCGCGAAGTAAATATAACCCTTTGGAATGTGTTGGTGCAGGCTTTCCACTATTAAGGTAAAACCAATCAATAACAAGAAGGAAAGAGCCAGCATTTTTACGGTGGGATGACCTTCAACAAAAGCGCTGAGTGCATCAGCTGAAAGTATCATGCCTATGGCGGCTACGATCACAGCTGCAATCATGATGGCAACATGATCGACCATACCGACTGCGGTGATAACTGAATCTAAGGAGAAGACCACATCAAGGACTAATATTTGAAGAATGACATTAACAAAAGTCGCTTTTACTTTGGCGGAAGAATGGCCTTCCACGCCTTCCAGTTTTTGATGGATTTCCATGGTAGCTTTACCCATCAGGAATAAACCACCGATCAATAGAATTAGATCAAGGCCGGAGACATGAAAACTAAAGACAGAAAAGAGAGGATCGGTTAATCCAATAATCCAGGAGAGGGAGAGCACTAGTAAAATCCGGCTGAAAACTGCCAACCCAATCCCTGTCTTTCTAGCTTTGGATTGTTGATTTAATGGTAATTTTCCGGAAAGAATTGAAATAAAAATAACGTTGTCCACGCCTAAAACCAACTCAAGGGCAACAAGGGTTAAGAACGCAATCCAGGTTTGAGGGTCAGATAACCATTCCATTCTTTTTTACTCCTTCGAATCAGCTTAATAAACTCCATTGTAATCTAAAAAAATTTTATTTTCACGATTTTTCTCGTCACAATTTATATTTATTATGGTTGTAAAATCCTTGCCAAGTTGTACTTATCTTCGATAGAATTGACCTCATCTATGCAACTTAGGAGCTATTCATGCAAACATCTCCAAGAATTATTCTCGTCGGACTCGGAAAAGTTGGCCAAGAAGTATTGCGCCAACTGAAAGGTATTGAGTTGGATTACCAGATCATTGGTGTAGCAGATAGCAGTGCTTGTTTGGTTGGGGATCCGCTCTCAAACGAGCAGGTAGTTAATGCGATTAAGACCAAAATTGAGGGCAGGCATTTGACTGATTTGCCAGATTCTTCAAATCCTTTGCAGTTGTCAGATTCCTTTTCACCCGACACAATTATTGTCGATACGAGTTCTGCCCGGGAATTGCAATGGGAGAATGCTTTGAACCAGGGTTGTAAACTGGTTTTTGCCAATAAAAATGCCCATAGTGCGCCCTGGATGCAAGCTGCTAACCTATATAACGAACCGGGAATTCGCTATGAAGCGACTGTGGGAGCAGGATTGCCAATTATAGCCACTTTGCGTAGCATGGTGAAAAGTGGTGATAAGATTAGGCACATTGAGGGCGTGATGAGCGGAACGTTGGGTTATATTTGCAACCAATTGGAACGGGGAATAAGCTACAGTCAGGCAGTCAGACAAGCATTTGAATTGGGATACACTGAACCTGATCCGCGAGATGACCTCAGCGGATTTGATGTCTTACGAAAGGCGATAATTCTGGCACGCACCGCTGGTTGGCAGCTAGAACAGGAAGATTTCCAGGTGGAACCGCTGTATGACGAAAAGCTGTTAGGCAATTCAGTGGAGGATTTCTTACTTAAAACCTCCCTTTTAGACCAAACCTATACTCATAAGGTGGAAACAGCTGCCAACGAGGAGAAGGTGTTGCGCTATCTTGCCATTATTTCACCAAAAGGAGGCAGCGTTGGGTTGCAGGCAGTCGAGCGCAAAAGTCAACTAGGTGCATTACGGGGAGCAGGAAATTATTTTGCAATTTATAGCCAGCATTACAACGAAATTCCATTGGTGATTGCGGGACCTGGTGCAGGAATTGCTGTCACCGCGAATGGTGTGCTGAATGATATAATCGCTCTACTCAATAGATAGAAGGCTTAGGTATTCACGATGAGCAGACACGAACGCATGCAATCCATGTATGAAGAAGGCTCTGTGCCCTGGGATGAGGTTGATCCACCACCCGAAGTGAAGGAATTGGCAGGCAAACTCCCAGCTGGACGAGCTTTAGATTTGGGGAGCGGGTTAGGAAGGGCTGCGATTTACCTGGCAAGTTTAGGCTGGCAGGTGGATGGGGTGGATTTTGTTGCCAGGGCTGTTTCCGAAGCACAAGCCAGAGCCAATCAGGCAGGGGTTGGTGATCGGGTCAGGTTTCACCATTCGCAAGTGACCAGTCTGGATTTTCTCAGTGGTCTTTATGACTTTGCTTTGGATGTGGGCTGTGCTCATGGGTTTTCAGACCTGGAATTAAAGCAATATCATCAGGAATTACAACGTTTATTAAAACCGGGGGCAATTTATCTGTTGTTTGCCCATTTAAATGAAGAAGATGATGGTCAAAAAGAGCAAAGATGGTTGAATGAAGACAGTTTGAAGACTATTTTCTCGGATGGGTTTACATTGGAAAAAGAAGAATTTGGGGAAACGCAAATTAATGATCAAGATCCATGGCGTTCAGCCTGGTTCTGGTTTAAAAGGACATCAAATGAATAAAATTCCCGTTTCAATATTAGGCGCAACTGGCGCGGTTGGACAACGTTTCATTGAAATGTTGGTTGACCATCCTTATTTCGAAATTGTTGCACTAACCGGTTCGGAGCGTAGCGCTGGTAAAACCTACGCAGAGGGTTGCCGTTGGGTGCTGTCCGGATCAATGCCTGAAAAGGTGCGCGAAATGGTGATTCAACCAACCAACACGGATCTCCCAGGCAGGGTTGCCTTCTCCGCTTTACCAGCTCCGATTGCCCGCGAATGGGAACCCCAATTAGCCGCAGCAGGTTATGCGGTTTGTTCGAATGCCTCAGCGTTACGCCAGACACCTGGTGTGCCCTTGTTGATTCCGGAAATCAATTATGACCATTTGGATTTGATCCCTTTACAACATAGCCAATTAGGCTGGAAGGGCTTGGCTGTGACCAGCCCCAATTGCACCACCAATGGGATTGCTATGACCTTGAAACCCCTGGATGATGCTTTTGGGGTAGAAGCTGTCTTTGTGAGCACCATGCAGGCTATTTCCGGTGCCGGGTATCCAGGTTTAGCATCACTGGACATATTGGATAATGTTATTCCCTTTATTACTGGGGAAGAAGAAAAGATTCATGCAGAGACCAATCTGCTGCTGGGGAAGATGGTAGCAGGGGAACGGGTGGCTGGGAATATTCAAATTAGCGCACATGCCAATCGTGTTCCTGTTTTCGATGGTCATACCATCGCGCTCTCGATCAAGTTTCGTAATAAACCAAGCGTGGAAGACGCCATTCGGGTATTGGAAACCTTTCGAGGTCCAGCTGAAGTGCAGCAAATGCCAACCGCCCCCGCACAACCGATTATTGTGCGCCGAGAACCTGACCGACCACAACCACGCCGTGATCGCGATGCTGGGAATGGGATGTCTGTGAGTGTGGGTAGAATTCGCCCCTGTAATCTTTTTGATTTACGTATGGTCAGTGTGGTGCACAATACGGTGCGGGGTGCCGCAGGTGGTTCGGTATTGAATGCTGAATTGCTTTTTGCCAAAGGGTTATTGACAATATGATTCAATTAGGCATGACCGATTGTCCGGCAGTACGCGATTTAATGGATGCCAGGCAATTACATCTGGATTATCTGGAAGTACACGGCCCTTATGTGGATGCGGTGCGTGAAGTTTACCCCGATATGCCGATAATTTTACACAATGCCCTATACCAATGGTCGCTCACCCATCCGGATGGGTTGGCGTACAAAGACGCAGCTAAAATTACTCGAGAGCGGGTAGAAAAATCCAAATCCCCATGTTATAGCTTGCATCTTGGTTTTTCAACGGCAGAAGTTGATTTCTATGATGAAGCTATGCAAGCCAAATCCTCCTTACAACCCCGCGAACTGGTGCTGGAAAGATGTGTTTTGCGTCTCAATCAATTGAAAGCAATCATGCCGGTACCCATCCTGATTGAAAACCTTGATTACAACCCGACCAAGGCCTATGAATATGTTTGTGAACCGGGTTTTATCAGGCAGGTCATGGATGAAACGGATACTTTTTTGCTCTTTGATCTGGCACATGCCCGTGTAACCGCCCATGCTTTGGGTATAACGGTGGAAGACTATATTGATCAATTACCTCTGGATAAAATTCGCCAAATTCATCTCAATCGACCGGGATGGCGAGGAGGCCGTATGTTGGATTCCCATCTGGCGCTGGAAGCCAACGACTACCAACTATTTGACCAGGTGCTGCAGCGATGTCAGCCCTGGGCAGTAACCCTTGAATATAACAAAGATCACGCTTTGATACGATCACAAATCGAACGACTACGCGATATTCTTTCTAAATATTAAAATCCAAGAACAAGGACAACCGGATTTCATCCTAATCCTATTTATCCAATTGAAAAGCACTCAAAACAGGATAAAATATTAATAAACTATTAATCGGGAGGCTGTATTGGAAAGAGAAAGATTGCAACAAATCATGTATTATCTTTTCGACCATTTAACAGTGACCCGTTTCGAAGGTACTGAGAATGTTCCTAAAGAAGGTGGTGTTATCGTCGCGACCAACCATATGAGTCGCATGGATATACCACTTTTGTTTGTCAATCCGGTGCGCAAAGATATCACTGCTTTGGTGGCAGAAAAATATGTGAAATACCCTGCTATTAGTTGGTTTGTAAAGACCGCTGAAGCCATTTATATTGATCGGGAACGAGCTGACTTTGGTGCATTTCGTGAGGCACAAAAATTAATTAAAGCAGGTAAAGCGATGGGAATCGCTCCGGAAGGTACCCGCTCAAAGATTGGAGAATTGATGGAAGGCAAAGCTGGAATGATCCTTTTAGCCATACGCTCTGGAGCTCCGATCGTCCCGGTTGGCTTGGCGGGAACAGAAGATAGCTTCAAGCGTTTGCTCACCTTTCGGAAAGCACGCATGATTGTCCGATTTGGAAAACCCTATGTGATTGAAGAGCTTCCGCGTGAGAACCGGGAGGAAGCTATGCAAAAAGCCATCGATGAGATCATGTGCAGAATCGCCGCTTTACTCCCAGCGCGTTATTGGGGCTTTTACAAAGATCATCCACGCTTACAGGAATTGATTATCGAACAAGGTGGTCCTGTCCCCGATGAGAGATCCTGATTTATGCAAACTGGTTTTTGGTGGATTTTAGTAGCGTTAGCAATCTATGGTTTGATTCACTCTGTTTTGGCTTCCCATCGAACCAAGGAGTGGGTTGCGAAATGGTGGGGACAGGAACGCTATAATCGCTTTTACCGGTTGTTCTTTTCCATTCAAGCCGCAGTACTCTTTGTGCCGGTGTTACTTCTGGTTGTTATTTTGCCAGATCAGATCATCTATCGCATTCCATCCCCATGGGTATATTTGACGACTACCCTTCAAATTCTGGCTGTGTTTGGCATCCTCCACACCATTATGTTGACTGGAATGCTGCGTTTTACCGGTGTGCTACAGGCAGTTAATCCTGCTCAGGCACAAAAACCGGTAGCCTTGGTAAACCGAAGTCTTTATCGCTGGGTACGGCATCCGATTTATACCTGTATGTTTTTGTTAGTCTGGTTGGTACCGGTGATGAGTTGGAATATCCTCGCACTTAACATCGGAATCTCTTTTTATAATGTTCTGGGTGCCAGGTTGGAAGAACGCAAACTGCTGCAAGAGTTTGGCAAGGATTATGAGGAGTATCGTAAACGCACACCTTTTATCATTCCTGGCCTTTAATTGAAAAATCAGTAGTAAAATTAGCTAATTGACCAAAAATTTTACATTTTCACCTTCATCTGATAATAAAATGTCACAAAACAAAAACCATCGATCAACACTAGCCCGCTATGCCTGGCTTTCAATTGCAGCAGCCCTTACGACTATGGGGTTAAAAGCAGGGGCATATTTTTTGACAGGTTCAGTAGGTTTGTTGTCAGACGCACTTGAATCTTTGGTGAATCTGGCAGGAGCCATCATGGTATTGAGTATGCTCAATGTGGCAGCTCGTCCGGCGGATGATAACCATGCTTATGGACATACCAAAGCAGAATACTTCTCAAGTGGATTTGAAGGCTCATTAATTCTGGTTGCGGCTGGCAGTATCATTTACACTGCTATAAAGCGATTGATTGAACCTCAACCATTGGAGCAGCTTGGGATTGGGTTGTTGGTTCTTTTCCTGGCTGCATTGGTAAATCTAGTTGTTTCCATTGTGATGCGTCGGGCAGGAAAAAAATATAATGCCATCGCCTTAACAGCCAATGCACACCATCTGATGACCGATGTGTGGACCTCCTTGGGTGTGCTGATCGGTGTTGGGGCAGTTGCAATAACAAACTGGCAACCGCTGGACTCCATTGTCGCTATCCTGGCAGCCATTAACATACTCTGGTCAGGGTTTACTATTGTGCGCGATTCAGCTTATGGGTTGATGGATACTGCCCTTCCAAAGGAAGATTTAGATTTGATTGAATGGATTTTGGATAAGTACAAGAGTCAGGGGGTAGAGTTCCACGCGGTACGTACACGTCAATCAGGGTCAAGCAAGTTTGTGAATATGCATGTGTTAGTGCCAAATGATTGGACAGTCGCATATGGGCATGCCATGGTGAATAAGATTGAAGAGGAGCTGAAAGACTGTCTACCCAATGCCAATATTTTCACCCACCTGGAGCCACTGCACGACCCAAGCTCGTATACGGATTTGGATGTGTTTTAGGGGGGATAAAAAAAGGGGAAGGCGGAAGGGTCAAGGCGAAAGAAAAGATTTTGGACACGAAGAAGCTAAGTTAGATACGTCGCAAAGTTTTTTCCTGTCTGTGCTCAAAAGGTGTATCAACTTGAGACGATCGACTATAAACTCTAACAATTCAGGTGCATCACACTTCTGAATGAGTTCTAGCGACAATCATTTTCCATTTAGTGTAAGAACAGCCGATCCCCAAGTGCAACGCACTTTTTCGCTTTTATTCCAGGTATAATAAAAACCTGACAGGGTGGACAGTTCTCCCACCTAAATAAAAAGCCAACGGACAACACACGGATGATTAAACGACCTCGATTTGGAAACATTACTCCCATAATCATACTCGCTGCTAGCTTACTGTGTTCCATAAGCCTGGTCGTGCTACTGCAATTATTCGACATCCAACTTTCAGCATGGCACGTATTCTTGATAGCATTAACCTTATTGCCTGGAATCCTCGCCATTGGTTTTAAAAATAAAATCTTCTCAAACCATATCAACAAATTTCACAGATTATTCTCTTGGACAACAGGTACCATCTTGTTGCTCAGTTTCTTTTTCATTTTAGAACCATACACCCGCTTCCGAATAGAAATCCCGCATCAAGTTTGGTTGGTCTGGTTGCCGGTCGTACTCCAATACGGGTTATTAAGCCTTTATTGGGTTGTATATCTTTGGGTGTTGCAATCTACAAAGAAGCAACGACCTAAAGAATCCAACTCGCGCGAAGTTTTTATCGACTTTGCCCGAGGCTTCGCAATCCTTTTAGCAGTTGGGTCACATGCCTTCTATGCTTTTGGATACGATGTCCTCTTCGGCGACGTGATGTATCAGGTAATGTCCTTGACCCGTTTTGCCACGCCAAGCTTTGTGCTAATCACCGGGATGATGTTTGAGTTTGTCTATCTGCGCAAAGCTGAAAAACAGGGGTTTCGCGCAACAGTAAACAGTCTGGTCATGCGTGCTTTGCAATGTTATGGTGCTTATTTGATAACAGTCTTTATTGAGTGGTTTAATCAGCAATTGACCACGACAGAAGCAATTAACACCTCCCTGTTTTTAGGCAATTCCCTTTTTTCAGGCATTCTTAAGTTTTATGCCCTCTTTTTACTGCTTGCGATTCCGATTATTTGGCTGCGGAAGCGGTTTGGTATTGGTGCTATTGTTGTGATTCCAATAATCGTGTGGCTGGTGGATATTTTGCTCGTGCGGATCGTTTGGCTAGCCAAAGAAAATCCTATCGCTCATTTGACTGCTTTGCTATTTGGGCATCCCGCGCTTTCTAACTTCAGTGTTTGGCACTCGCTCACCTTTATGTCGTTTGGCATGGTGGTGGCTTATGCTTTTAAAACATCCAAACAGGCAGGCAACTGGCGCACTTTTCAGGTGACTTTGTTGGCATTGTTTGTTTTATGTTTAGGCGCGAGTTTGGTAAGCGTGCTGCCAATGAGTGGCGAGGATTTCTTTTTCAATTTTTCAAATGTCTATCGCATCAATCACCAGATTCCTTATTACAGCATCGGTAGTATGGGTGCCTTTCTGCTTTTATGGATCACCTGGAAATTACGAGATTTTCTCAGACATCCCGTTTGGAAACATTCGGTTACAATGTTGGGGAAGGATTCGTTATGGGCGTTTGCAGTTGGGAATAGTTTGGCGGCGGTTCTACCTGCTCTTTCTAATAAGGCATGGTTTGTGACATTATTTACTGTTGCAGTTTTAGGGGGCAGTGTGGTGGTGATTAAAGTTAAGGATTTGTTGATTAAGCGAGATTAGGCAAAAGGCGAAAGAGTCAAGGGGGAAGAAAAAGATTTCAGACCAAATTCTCAAAACTAAACCCTACCTATCCGCCTTAATTTCGGCCTGGAGCTGTTCGTAGAATTCTGTGAGGAAGGCGTCGCGGGCGGTGGCGATTTGCCGAGCGCTTTTGGTGAAGATGCGCTCCTTGACCTTGCGCAATTTGAAAAGATATTCATGGTAGGAGCTGTGCGGCTCACCGGACTTTTTGACCCCTGATTCCAGAAACTGCTCAGAGGGCTCGGCGTA
>NPIE01006896.1_pt1 | contig 15975 bp, 20 predicted proteins | sample 8637661 | NCBI WGS metagenome assembly NPIE01 (sample SAMN07420842, study PRJNA396082) | bioreactor metagenome | isolation source: sample BA12 brine-fed electro-methanogenic bioreactor BA | place: Japan: Kochi | collected 2016-12-09 | reverse complement strand
AGGACCATGTGGACTACATCGATTTCAAGGACGTGAACACGCTTCGCAAGTACATGACCGACCGCGGCAAGATAAAGCCGCGCCGTGTCACCGGCAATTGCGCCCAGCACCAGCACCAGCTTTCGACCGCGATCAAGCGCGCTCGCGAGATGGCACTCGTTCCCTACGCCGTGCCGGTCGTGAGCGGAAGGGTCGATGGCAAGGGCCGCCGATAGCGGACTCGTGCCGCAGGCGCCGACTCCCTCGGCGGTCTTGGGCGCGGCGTTCCTCGCCCTGCTGGGCGGAGCGCTGGCGCTCCTGCTGCCGATGCTCGGGGTTCCGCTCGCTGCGGGAGCGCTCGCGTGGCTCGCGTATCGCCGCCACATGATCGTCGCGGTGGTCGTCGCCGTTGTCGCGGGACTCGCACTCTGGCCCGTCGATCCGGCGGCCGTCTTGTACGTCAGCCCCTGGCTGATCGCAGCGGGGCCGATGAGCGCGCTGCTGCTGCGCAGATGGCGGATGACGAGCGTGGTGCTCGCGGTGACAGCGCTGCTCGCCGGCGTCATGCTCGGTGGCATCTGGTATGCCGCGGCGGCCAACGATCTTGGCCTGCAGGCGTACGTCACCGAGATCGTCGAGTCTGCCACGGTGCCGGCGGCCGAGACCGCGATCGACGCGGGACGTTCGGAGACCGAGGTACGTGAGCAGATCGAGGCGGTCGAGGAGCTCTTCCTCGCGTACTGGCCGTCGATGGTGCTCGTGGTCTCAGGGATCACGGCGCTCCTATCGGTCGCAGTGGTGGCGGTCGTGGCGCTGCGGTCTGGTCAGCGGGTCAAAGCGCCGCTGAGCCTGCAGCGATTCGACCTGAGCCCGCACACGGCCTGGGGCGTGATCGCGGCTCTCGTGCTCATGGCGGTCGCGCGATTCGGAGGCGAAGGGCTCGAGCTGGTCGGAACGCTCGGCGAGAACATCCTCCTGATCATGCGTTGGGTGTTCTTCGTCCAGGGAGTAGCGGTGTTCGCGGGGCTCTACGAGCGGGCGGGGTTCTCTCGTCCGAGCAGGGCGATCGGGTTCGTCGTGCTCGGCGTGACCGAGGCCCTGCTGCCGCTGGTAAGCCTCACCGGGCTTGCCGACCTGTGGGTGAACGTCCGCAAGCTGCCGCGTGACGACAGCGCGGATGATGGCGGCGGCAACGGGCAGGGCACGCCGTCCGCCGGGCACGATGAGTCAAGCGCCGAACAGGCGACGGGGTCGCTTGAGGACCCCCAGGATAGCGATTAGAGTGAGAAGCACCCTCCGGGTCCTCAACGGAGGGAACGACGAGGAGAGACGATGAAGGTCATTCTGACGCAGGACGTGAAAGGGCGCGGCAAGGAGGGCGACGTCATCGAGGTCGCTCGCGGCTTCGCCGTGAACTACCTGCTGCCGCGCAAGATCGCCGTCGAGGCCACCTCGGGCAACCTGAAGCAGCTCGAGGCTCGCATGCACAACATCAAGCAGCGCGAGGAGGCCAAGCGGGGCGACGCCGAGTCGCTCGCCGCCGCGATCGAGGGCAAGACCATCACGATCGAGGCCAAGGCAGGCGAGGAGGGCCGTCTGTACGGCTCTGTCACCTCGGCCATGATCGGTGAGGCGATCGCCGGGCAGCTCGGTGTCGAGGTCGACCGGCGCAAGCTGGACATCCAAGGTCACATCAAGACCCTCGGCGAGCACGAGGTCGCTGTGCAGATCTACTACGACGTGAAGGCCGATCTGGTCGTCAAGGTGGTTCCCGAGGGCGGCGAGCTCCTGGGGCCGGTGGAGACCGAGAAGACGCAGGCCGAGGTCATCGAGGAGATCGTGGCGCAGGCCGAGGCTCTCGAGGCGGCGGCTGAGGTTGCGGCCGAGGAACAGCAGGAAGCCGCCGAGGACGCCGAGCAGGAGTAGCGGACAGCCGAACGTGCGAGGCGCCGCCGAGCGGCGGCGCCTCGGCGGTCTTGTGAGGAGCGCAGCGGATGGCGGGAAGCGGCACGCGGAACCCCGAGGAGCGGGTGCCTCCGCACAACCTGGAGGCGGAACAATCCGTGCTCGGTTCGATGCTGCTGTCCGCTGACGCCACCGAGACCTGCCTGCGCATGCTCTCGCGGGACGACTTCTACCGCCCCGCGCACGGGCACATCTTCGACGCGATCAACGATCTGAACGGTCGCGGAGAGCCGGTCGACCAGATCACGGTCGCGGATCGGCTCGAGGCGATGGAGAAGCTCGACGTGGCCGGCGGGAAGCCGTATCTGCTCGATCTCGCGAGCGTCGTCCCGACCGCGGCCAACGCCGCGCATTACGCCGAGATCGTGAAGCGGACCTCGATGCTGCGGCAGCTCATCGGGGCTGCGACGTTCATCAGCGCCGAGTGCTACCGCAACCCCGACGACATCGACGCGGTCGTGGAGGACAGCGAGCGCGCGATCTTCAACGTGACCAACAAGCGGGTCTCGAGCAACTTCCGCAACCTCGAAGACCTTATGAAGACGGGCTTCGACCAGATCGAGAAGCTCTACGACCGCAAGGAGCACATCACCGGCGTTCCCACCGGTTTCGAGGACCTCGACAAGATCCTCGCCGGCCTGCACCGCGGCGACCTGATCATCCTCGCGGCGCGACCGTCGGTCGGCAAGACGGCGTTCGCGCTCAACATGGCGGTCAACGCCGCCAAGAAGGGCCACCCGACGGCGGTCTTCAGCCTTGAGATGTCGAGCGAGCAGCTCGTGCAGCGCATCCTGTGCTCCGAGGCGCGCATCGATAGCCAGCGGCTGAGGACGGGCTACCTCAAAGACAGCGACTGGCCACAGATCATGCAGGCCATGGGACGGCTGCACAACATCCCGTTGTGGGTGGACGACACGCCGTCCATCTCGATCCTCGAAGTCCGAGCGAAGGCGCGACGGCTCCTGCGCGACAAAGAGGACGGTCTCATCATCGTGGACTACCTCCAGCTGATGCAGCCGCAGAACCGGCGTTCCGAGAACCGCCAGGTGGAGATCGCCGAGATCAGCCGAGGACTGAAGATCCTCGCCAAGGAGCTCAACGTACCCATCATCGCGTTGTCGCAGCTCTCGCGCGCGGTCGAGCAGCGTACATCAAAGAGGCCCGTGCTCTCGGACCTGCGCGAATCCGGCGCCATCGAGCAAGACGCCGACGTCGTCATCTTCATCCACCGGGATGTCTACGAGTCGGCCTCCGACGACGGCGATCGCACCGGCATGCCCCCGAAGGGCGAGGCCGAGGTCATCGTGGCGAAGCACCGCAACGGGCCCACCGACAGCTGCCACGTGGCGTACCTCTCCAACTACACGAAGTTCGTGTCGATCGCCAAGAACGTCTAGCGCGCTCAGGGTCCCTCGCGCCTGTTCCCGCTGCCGCGGTGCGCGTCGACGCTCTGGGTGGTGGGGACTACTCGGCAGGAAACTCCTTGGGCACTCGACCGATGGCGCGTATCGAGCACCGGGACACACGATTCAAGCCGAGCTCGTCAGCCCGCTCGCGCACCGCCCGCTTCCCGACGCCCGGGTTGAGGTAGACGTCTTGGATGCTGCGCCCGTAGCGCTCCTCGAGCGCCGCGAGCGCGTCGAGCACCCGCAGGGCAGGTCCCTGGGGCAGGTACAGGCTCGCACGCTGGGGAAGGTCGGGAAGCTCGGCCACATCGGTGTAGACCCGTAGCCCCTCGATCAGGCCGCCGCGGGGGTTGACGGGCCAGACCTCCCACCCCTCCTCGACGTAGGCTCTGACGGCCTTGTTGCCATACTTGGCGCGATCGGCCGAAGCGCCGATGATCGCGACCCGCGGTCGGTGGGCGAGCGGTTCGGCGTCGTGATCGGCGGTCGGCAGCGCCCGCAAGGTGCCCTCGGCGTGCACCTCGCCCATCACGCGTCGCGCAGCTTCTCGAACTCGGACGGATGCCAGCCGACCATCGCGCGCCCGCCGACGAGGATGACCGGGACGCCGTACTGTCCTGTCATCGTCACCATCCTGCGCAGCCCCGCCCGGTCCTTGGACACGTCGATGTCGGTGAAGTCGATCTGATGCTCAGCGAAGTACCTCTTCGCATACTCGCAGTAGGGTCATGTCGGCGTCGTGAAGATCGTGACGCTCTTCGGCACCTCGGCAGCGCACATCGTGCCCTCCTCGATCGTGGCGACACCCATTACCTGCCCTGCGGCCACGGGTACAAAACACCTGGATAGCGAGCGCCTCGAGCATGCGGACATGCCTGCCGTGCACGCAGCGCTCATCGCCAAGCTCCGCCGAGGAGGACGGATGACTGCCGAGCGATACGACGTCGTGATCGTCGGCGCGGGTCCCGCCGGCATCTTCGCCGCGATCGAGCTGCTGCGGACGCGCCCGGCGATGCGGGTGCTGATCGCCGAGCGCGGGAAGCCCATCGCCAGGCGGCGCTGCCCCGCACACGAGACCCACTGCGTCGAATGCGAGACCTGTTCGATCATGACGGGCTGGGGCGGCGCGGGGGCCTTCTCGGACGGCAAGCTCACCCTCACCACGGAGGTGGGCGGATGGCTCGGCGAGTACGTCGGCGTAAAACGCCTGCGGCGGCTGATCGAAGACGCGGACGACCTGTGGCTCGAATTCGGCGCGACGCCGCAGGTCCATGGGCCGGATGCCGAGACTGCGACGCGCCTGCGCCGTGAGGCGACGCTCGCCGAGATGAAGCTCGTTCCGATGCGCATACGGCACATCGGAACGGACCGCTCGCCCGACGTGCTCCAGGCCATGCACGACCACCTGCTCGCCAACGGAGCGACGATACGCACATCCACGAGGGTGCGGCGCGTTCTGGCGGAGCACGGGCACGTGATGGGCGTCGAGCTCGACGACGGCTCGATCATCCACGCCGACGCGGTCATCGCTGCGCCGGGTCGCGACGGGGCGGACTGGCTGGCCGAGCAGGCCAGCGTGCTCGGGATCGGTCTCGTGAGCAACGCGGTGGACATCGGCGTCCGCGTCGAGGTCCCCGCGCCGGTCATGGAGCGCCTGACCGACCACCTGTACGAGGCGAAGCTCATCTACTACTCCAAGCGGTTCGGCGACCAGGTCCGCACGTTCTGCATGAACCCGTACGGAGAGGTGACGACCGAGAGCTACGGCGAGATCGTGACGGTGAACGGCCACTCCTATGCGGGGCGGCGCACCGACAACACCAACTTCGCCGTGCTCGTCAGCCAGTCGTTCACCCATCCGTTCCGCGAGCCGATCACGTACGGCTCGTCGATCGCGCGGCTCGCCAATCTCCTCGGCGAGGGCATCCTCGTGCAGCGGCTCGGCGATCTGCGGGAGGGCCGCCGTTCTACCGAGAAGCGCATCGCGCGGTCGGTCGTGGTCCCCACGCTGCCGTCCGCGACCCCCGGGGACCTCTCGTTCGTGCTGCCCTACCGGCACCTGGTCGACGTCCTCGAGTTCCTCGGCGCGATGGACCGGCTCGCTCCGGGCGTCGCGGGTGATGGGACGCTGCTCTACGGCGTCGAGGTGAAGTTCTACTCGTCACGTCTCGAGTTGGATGCCGACCTGCAGACGCAGATCGCGGGACTCTATGCTGTCGGCGACGGAGCGGGGGTCACGCGAGGTCTCATCCAGGCGAGCGCGAGCGGTCTCGTGGCGGCGCGCGCTGTGCAGCGTTCCACCGAAGCCTGAGGGGCGGAAGGGCGACTACCGCGGCGTGCGCCGGACGAACTGCAACGCGGCGAGGTCGGCGCTGAGCTGTACCGCCTTGACGTCCTCGAGTCCGGCGGCAAGGCCGGCCTCGACGACCTGCCGGTGGCCGAGCGAGATGAGTTGCTCGGGCCAGAGCACCCAGATCGAGCCCGTCGATGTCACCTGCTCGCGCAGGTCCGGCAGGCGCTCGAGCGCGCGGGTGTTCTCGGCATAGAGGAAGCCGACCTCGGCCGGGCCCTGGGTGACGATGTCGACGCCGACCGTCACAAGGACCCGGTGGAGCTCGGGCGGAACGGGGCTCGCGAGAACGCATCGGTCGCCGCTTCGCAGGCGCATCAGTTGCGGGATGTGGTCGGTCATGTACCGAGCGTACCCCGTGTCGCCGGGTTCGCCATCCCTCAGCCGACGAGCGGTAGACCCTCTCATGCACGCCCCTGCCTCCCCGCAGGGCTTGCGGAGGGACCCATCGCCTGGTAGCCCAATACCCCCAGGGGTATCCCTCGCTCACACATGAAGCCGGGAGGCATGGATGTCCGCATCAGCGCCGAGAAGAGAGGGCGTGCCCGCCGCGCCCGCCGCAGCCGCGCCCGCCGCGCCGGTGCATCCCGCCGTCGGAGCGCTCGCCGGGCTCTCCAGGCGGCTTGTCGTCCTCATCCCCGCGGCGATGGCGCTCGGGCTCGTCGCAGGCGTGCTCGTCGACCTGTCGGCCATGAAGGCGCTCGTCCTGCCGATGACGATGCTCATGGTCTACCCGATGCTCGTGGACTTCCGCCCCAAAGAGGCGCTCGACCTCGCCGACAGCAAGGCCGTGGGGCTGGCCATGGCGCTCGACTTCATCGCCCTCCCCGCGATCGCGTGGCTGCTGGCCACCGTCTTCTTCCGCGACGAGCCGGGCCTGTACGTCGGCACGGTTCTGGCGGGGCTCTTCCCGACGAGCGGCATGACGATCTCGTGGACGGGCTTCGCCAAGGGCAACGTCGGCGCCGCGGTGAAGATGACGGTGATCGGGCTCATCGCCGCCTCGCTGCTTGCTCCCGCGTACCTGTTCCTGCTCGCAGGCGCGGTCGTGCCGGTCGATATGGCCGAGGTGCTGCGCACCGTGCTTTTCGTGGTCGGCATCCCCATGATCGCCGGCACGCTCACACGGGTGGGCCTCGTGCGGCGGCTCGGACAGCAGCGTTACCGGCAGCGGGTCGCGCCCATCTTCCCCGGCCTCTCGACCATCGGTGTGCTGGCGATCGTCTTCATCGCCATCGGCCTCAAGGCGCCCATGATCGTAGCGGAGCCGGCGCTCCTGCTGCGCATCCTCGTGCCGCTCGTGGCGTTCTACGCGCTCAACTTCCTGCTCGCGACGCTTCTGGGGCGCTGGCTGCTCGACCGCGGTGACGCGATCGCCGTCGTCTACGGCACCGTCATGCGCAACCTCTCGATCGCGCTCGGCATCGCGATCGCGTCGTTCGGCGCCGAGGCCGCTCTCGTCCTGGCCGCGGCGTACATCGTGCAGGTGCAGTCGGCGGCGTGGTACGTGAAGGCCACCGACCGCGTCTTCGGCCCGCCCCCCGAAGCGTCGGCGGGCGCCGAGGCGGCGTAGCCGCGGCTAGATGCGGCGGTACTTCCTCAGCGCGACGATGTTGCCGATGAAGAACGCCGTGGCAAAACCCCAGAGCACGGCGAGGTGGGGTGCGCTCTCGCGCACGGCGTTCGGTCGCGCTATCGTGAGTGCATAGGATTCGACCGGTTCTGCATGAGATGTGGAGGGTGATCCGATGATCAAGGTCGCGGTGTGGGGCACGGGGATGATGGGCCAGGGGCTGCTCGGCTTCCTGCTCGACCGGCCCAAGGACGTCGAGCTCGTCGGCGCCATCGTCACGAACCCCGCCAAGGAAGGCAAGTCGGTCGGCGAGCTGCTCGGCCGCGACTGCGACGTGAAGATGACCACCGACGCCGCCGCTGTGCTCGCCCGGCAGCCCGACGTCGTCTGCATCTGCACGCAGAGCAACCTGCACGAGATCACCGCGCAGGTGGAGCCGTGCATCCGCGCGGGCGCGAACGTGCTGTGCATCGCCGAGACGCTCGCATACCCGTGGGCGAGCGACCCCGATTGGGCCGAGCGCATCAACGACCTTGCCGAGGAGCACGGCGTGACCGTGCTCGGCACCGGCATCAACCCCGGCTTCATCCTCGACGCGCTCATCGTCGCGTGGAGCTCCATCTGTCTGCGCATCGACAAGATCGAGGCCCAGCGTGTCAACGACCTTTCGCCGTTCGGGCCGACCGTCATGGCGAGCCAGGGCGTGGGCACCACCGTCGAGGAGTTCGAGCGCGGAGTGGCCGAGGGCACGATCGTGGGTCACATCGGCTTCCAGGAGTCCATCAACCTGATCGCCGACGCGCTCGGCTGGGACATCGACCGCATCGAAGAGACGCGCGAGCCGATCGTCTCGGCCGTCGAGCGTTCCACGCCGCACGTGCACGTCAAGCCCGGCGACGTCGCCGGCTGCCGGCACATCGGCCGGGGCTACGCCGGCGACGAGCTGAAGATCGAGCTCGTGCACCCGCAGCAGATCCATCCCGAGCTCGAGGGCGTGAGCACCGGCGACTACATCGCCATCCATGGCGACCCCACCGTGCAGATGGCGAACAGCCCCGAGATACCCGGTGGCAAGGGCACGTACGCGAGCACTGGCAACTACATCCCGCTCGTCGTCGACGCCCCTCCGGGCATACTCACCGTGACGGACATGCCGGTCCCGCGCTTCTGGGCGCCGACCGAGTAGCGACCGCACGACGACGCGGGTCCCTGGGCCGCACGCCCGCACCGCGGAGGCGGCGGACGCGACCGCACGACGATCACGAGGAGGCCGAGATGGCGAGCTCCGATGGATGCCGTACGGGCGACTGGGTGGAGATCGAGCGCGTACTGCTCGAGCCTGCCGAGCGTTCGAGCAACCTGCCCGAGGACACGGCGGCGCAGCCGCTGCGGGTGTGGCTGAAAGGCTTCGCTCGCGCCGACGCCGGCATCGGCGACGAGGTCGACGTCGAGACGATGACCGGTCGCGTGGTGCGCGGCACGCTCACCGACGTCAACCCCGGCTACACGCACACCTTCGGCCGGCCTGCCCCGGAGCTCACCGGCGTCGGTCGCGATCTGCGCGCGCGCGTCGACGCGTACCGCGCCGGTGCCGGCGCGAAGGCGGGTGAGTGAGATGCCGAGCAAGACCGACGCGATCATGGCTCGACGGGGCGAGATCATGAAGCGCGCGCTCGGCATGGACTATGCCGAGTTCGAGCGAAGCCCCATCGCGTTCGACTACGAGGGTCTCATGGCCGCGCACGGCTACTCGCTCCAGGACATCATCGGCATCCAGCGCTCGGCAGGCGTCGGGCAGACGCCGCTCCTGGAGCTCCGCAACCTCACCGATCTCGTGCGCAGCTACGCCGAGCCGGGCATGGGCGCCCGCATCTTCGTCAAGGACGAAGCCGCCAACATGGCCGGCTCGTTCAAGGACCGGCGTGCGTCCATCAGCATCCACGTCGCCAAGGAGAAGGGTTACGCGGGCGTCATCGCCGCTACGAGCGGCAACTACGGCGCCGCTGTCTCCAGCCAGGCTGCCCGCGCGGGCCTCAAGTGCATCATCGTGCAGGAGGCGTTCGACTCCCGGCACGTGGGCCAGCCGGAGATCATCGAGAAGTCGCGCATCTGCGAAGCGTTCGGCGCCGAGGTGCTGCAGCTGACGGTGGGCCCGGAGCTGTTCAGCCACATGCTCGAGCTGCTGGACGAGACGGGATACCTCGCCGCATCGCTGTACTCGGCGTTCGGCGTGTCGGGTATCGAGACGCTCGGCTACGAGCTTGCCGAGGAGATGACGGCGCTCACCGGCGCTCCGCCCACACACGTCGTCGTCACGCACGCCGGTGGCGGCAATACCACCGGGACGGCACGCGGGCTCAAGCGCGCGGGCGCGACAGAGACGCAGATCGTGAGCGCGAGCGTGGACCTCTCCGGCCTGCACATGGCGAGCGACACCGACTTCAACCGCAAGAGCTTCACGACCGGGCACACCGGCTTCGGAGTGCCCTTCGCCACATGGCCCGACCGGGCGGATGTGCCGCGCAACGCCGCGCGAGCGCTGCGCTACATGGACCGGTACCTGACGGTCAGCCAGGGCGAGGTCTTCTTCGCGACGGAAGCGATGTCCAAGCTGGAGGGCCTGGAGCGTGGACCGAGCGGCAACACCGCGATGGCCGCGGCGCTCTCGCTCGCCCGTGATCTGCCGACCGATGCGACCGTCGTCGTGCAGGAGACCGAGTACACCGGCGCCGGCAAGCACCACTGGGCGCAGCTGAACTTCGCGCGGGAGCAGGGCATCGAGGTACGCGTGGGCGATCCGGCCGAGAACGTGCCCGGGCAGAACATCATCATCCCCGAGCGCCCCGAGCAGATACGCGCGAAGGACTTCCCGCTCGCCAAGATGCGGCGGAGCTACATCCGCAACGCGCTCGCGCATGCGCCCGAGGGCTACGCGCCCACCGACGCCGACATCGAGTTCCTTGCCGCGGACACGAACAGCGACGCCGAGACGGTCGAGCGCGTCATCGCACAGTTGGCCGAGGGGTAGGGCGCGCGGCCGCCGGACCGGCCATTGACATTCAAATGCGCGTTTGATTATAGTGCGCGCATGGACGTGGACATCCTCAAAGCGCTCGCGGACGAGAACCGCCTCGGTATCGTGCGACTGCTTGCCGACGGCGAGCGGTGCGTCTGCGAGCTTGCCTCCGCGCTCGAGCTCTCCGACGCGCTCGTTTCGCACCACGTGAAGCGCCTGGCCGACGCCGGGCTTGTCCGTACGCGTCGGGTCGGTCGCTGGCTCCACTGCAGCCTCGCGCCCGACATGCTCACGTCGCTCGGGTCGGAGTTGGCCGAGACGGGCTCGCGTGCCGCCGAAGCCGAAGCGGCACGCGCGGACGCGGAGATCGGATGTGAGACCTGCGCCACACGAGGCGCGGCTGACCGAAAGGTGGAACAGTGAGCGAACAGGCGGCGACCGAGCGCAAGCGCATGGGCTTCTTCGAGCGCTATCTGTCGCTATGGGTAGCGCTCTGCATCGCGGCAGGGACGGCCATCGGCACGCTCTGGCCCGGGACCGCCGAGTGGCTTTCGCGCTTCACCTATGCGCAGATCTCCATCCCGGTGGCGGTGCTCATCTGGCTCATGATCTTCCCGATGATGCTCCAGATCGACTTCGCCTCGCTTAAGCGAGTGGGCGAGAAGAAGCAGGGGCTCGTCGTCACGACCGTCACCAACTGGGTCATCAAGCCCTTCACCATGTACGCCATCGCATGGTTCTTCTTCAATGTGGTCTTCACCCGTTGGATCCCGGTGGACCTTGCGCGCGAGTACCTCGCCGGAGCGGTCCTGCTCGGAGCGGCGCCCTGCACCGCGATGGTGTTCGTGTGGTCATACCTGGCTGATGGCGACCCGCCCTACACGCTCGTGCAGGTGGCGCTCAACGACCTTATCCTGCTCGTCGCCTTCGCGCCCATCGTCATGTTCCTGCTCGGCCTCTCTGACGTGGTCGTGCCGTACGACACGGTGGCGCTCTCGGTCGTGCTCTTCGTCGTGGTGCCGCTCGCCGCCGGTTGGCTCACCCGCTCGCAGCTCATCAAGCGGCGCGGGGCCGAGTGGTTCGAGCAGCGCTTCCTGCCCTCGTTCGGACCGGTTACCATCGTCGCGCTGCTCGCCACGCTCGTCATCATCTTCATCTTCCAGGGCGAGATCATCGTTGCGAACCCGCTGCACATCCTGCTGATAGCGGTGCCGCTCGCCATCCAGACATACCTCATCTTCGCCATCTCGTATGGCTGGTCGTGGGCGTGGCGCCTGCCGCACCGCATCGCCGCCCCCGCTGGCTTCATCGGCGCTTCGAACTTCTTCGAACTCGCAGTCGCGGTCGCCATCGCGCTGTTCGGACTCTCCTCGGGAGCCACCCTCGCCACCGTGGTGGGCGTGCTCGTCGAGGTGCCTATCATGCTGTCGCTCGTGTGGATCGCCAAGCGGACGCGCACGCAGGTCGAGTGCAGGGCGTGCCCGGTGCCCGTGCCGGTCGCGGACTGCCCTGCCGACGAAGGAGACGCGCGATGAGCGGCTGCTGCTCGCCCGAAGAGCGCATCGTGGTGGAGGTCGAACGCGTCGTCGTGGACGGCGCGACGTGCGATCGCTGCGGCTCCACCTGGGACGCCGCGCGCGCGGCGGTCACCGCCGTGGCAGGAGAGCTCGCCGGTCTGGGCGTAGCCGTCGATCTGCAGGACCGACCGCTGACGGCCGATCGCGTCGCTGACTCCAACCGGGTGCTCGTCAACGGCCGGTCCGTCGAGGAGTGGCTCGGCGCAACGGCCGTCGAGAACGAGTGCGCGTCCTGCAGCGACCTGCTCGGCGAACCGACGTGCTGCCGTGCATATGAGTTCGACGGCGTCCTGACCGAGTCGCTCTCGGCCGAACACATCGCACAGGCCATCCGCCGAGCGGCGGGCATCGCACCCGCGGCGGCAGCTTCCGAGCGCGGCGCCGCAAGCGCCTTGCTGCGCGTGACGATCGTGACGAGCGACGCCTGCGGTTGAGGCGGCGCGCTGATGTGCGATCCCCGGTCGGAGGTCGAGTTCGCGGCGCCGGAAGGCTCCACTTGAGAGATGCCGACGACGTGGCGTGTCCGCGTCATCGGGCATCGGCTGGCGGCCGAGGGCTTCTCGGCAGATGTGCGTGCATGCGACATCTATGCGCTTGAGGGCGAGGAACGTCACGCCGTGCTCGACGCGATGGTGCGCGAAGGCGCGGAGCCGCCGTTCGTGATCGTGAGCGGCACGGTCGCGTGTGCGGGAGAGATCGACATGGACGCCGTGCTGAGCGCGGCGCGAGCGTAGAGAAAGGGAACTCGATCATGGTCATCAAGATACTCGGCTCGGGATGCTCCAACTGCACGAAGCTCGCCGACGTGACGAAGCAGGCTGCCGATGAGCTCGGCCTGGACGTCACGATCGAGAAGGTGACCGACATCGCCGACATCATGGCGTACGGCATCATGTCGACCCCGGGCCTCGTCGTCGACGAGGAGGTCAGGGTCGCCGGACGCGTTCCGAGCCTGGCCGAGGTCAAGACCGTCCTCTCGCGCGGCTAGGCGGACGACATGGATCCCTTCTACCCGCTCGAGTGGCTTGCGGGCTGGCTGACCTTCGACCTCATCGGGTTGGAGCGCGGCAGCCATCTCGGTGAGGCGCTCGCTTTCTTCCTCTACGACGTGCCCAAGATCCTGCTGCTGCTCGTCGTCGTCGTGTTCGCCGTCTCCTTCGTGCGTTCGTACTTCCCGCCCGAGAAGACCAAGAAGTACCTCACCCACGGTCGTGAGTGGATCGGCAACGTCATCGGCGCCGCCGTCGGCGTCATCACGCCGTTCTGCTCGTGTTCGGCGGTGCCGCTCTTCATCGGGTTCGTGGAATCCGGCGTCCCGCTCGGCGTGACGTTCTCGTTCCTCATCGCGAGCCCGCTCGTGGACCTCGTCGCGCTCTCGCTCATCACGGCGTTGTTCGGCTGGAAGATAGCGGCGATGTACTTCGTCTCGGGTCTGCTCGTGGCGATCATCGGCGGCTTCGTGCTCGGTCGCCTGAAGCTTGAGGGCGAGATCGAGGAGTACGTCTGGAAGATCCGCATGGCCGAGGCGGCTCCACCCGAGATGACCCGTGCCGAGCGGGCGCGGGGAGCTTGGGCCGAGGTGCGGAACATCGTGGGTCGGGTATGGCTCTACGTCATCATCGGCATCGCTATCGGCGGGCTCATGCACGGCTACGTTCCTGCCGAGGTTCTGTCACGCTGGGCCGGCCCGGGCAATCCGTTGGCGGTCCCGATCGCGACGGCGTTCGGCATCCCGCTCTACAGCAATGTCGCTGCGGTCATCCCCGTGGCGGGAGTGCTGGTCGACAAGGGCGTGGCGATCGGTACGGTCATCGCGCTGCTCATGGCCACCGTGGGGCTCTCCGTGCCCGAGTTCGTCATCCTGCGCAAGGTCATGAAGCCCAAGCTCATCGCCATCTTCGTCGGCATCAGCTTCGTCACGATCACCATCACGGGATATCTCTTCAACTGGATCGCGCCGGCGCTCGGCTGACGGGAGACATCGCATGGAGGGACACGGGGACCAAAGTGCGACAGGGATCGGCCTTGACCGCCGAATGGTCGTGCTCCTCGTCGCAGTTGCAGTGCTGCTCGGGCTTGTCGTCGTGAAGCTTGTCTCAGATCGCGCGGGCGGCGATGCCGCCACACGGCCGGACGCGGTCGCGGCGTATGATGACGCGCGCGCCGGGGGGATGCCGGTGTACGTGCTGTTCCACTCGCTGACGTGCGAACCGTGCATCGAGATCGACGCCGTTGCCGATAAGGTCGTCCCCGAGTACGAAGACCGGGTCGCGTTCGTGGATGCGGTGACCGACGAGCCCGACGGGCAACGGCTCGCATCGCGCTTCGACTTCCAGTTCATCCCGACGTCGTTCTTCATCTCCGCCGAGGGCGACGTCGTCGATTCGCATACCGGCGTGATGACGGCTGCCGAGATGCGTGCACGGCTCGATGCGCTGCTTGCCGAGTGAACGCGCTTCAGACATACGCCGACCGCCTCGCATCCGGTGACGCGACCGGGCTCGCCGCGTTCGTGGTGGCGCTCCTCGGTGGGCTGATCGCCGGCTTCGGTCCGTGCGTGCTCCCGATGGTACCCGCGGTCTTCGGCTACGTTACCGGTCGCGTCGCGGACCCGCCGAGCGGAGCCCGCGCTCCATGGCGGCGAGGAATCGCGCTCTCGGCGGCGTTCGTGGTGGGCATGAGCGTCGTGTTCGCCGGGATCGGAGCGGTCGCGGGCGCGCTCGGTCGCGCGCTGCTGGTAGGAGCGTGGGCGTACTACGTCGTCGCCATGGTCTGCGTCACGCTCGGCCTGCACCTGCTCGGGGTCGTCCGGCTCCCGTTCGACGCGCTCAATCGATGGCTGCCGCAGCGTCGGCCCGAACGCACGGGTGTCGTCGGGGCCGTGCTCTTCGGGATGCTCTTCGGCATGGTCGCGTCACCATGCTCGACACCGATCCTCGCCGCAATCGCCACGTTGGCGGCCGCCCGCGGCTCGGTCGTGGAGGGCGCGGCGCTGCTCTTCGTCTACGGGATCGGCAAGGGAGTCCCGCTGGTGGCTCTTGGACTTGCCTCAGGCTCGCTCGGACGATTCTCGTCGTTCGCACGCGCGAGCGCGGTGCTCTCCCGGATCGGCGGAGCGGCTCTCATCGGCGCCGCCGGGTACCTCGTCTGGCTCGCCTGACGTGCGGCACGAGCAGGACGCGGGCGAAGCCCTCACGGGGGTGCTCGTGACACGCTCGCGACGGTATGCTTGCATGAGAACCGACGCATTCTGCATACCGGAGCCGGGAGGTACGCATGGTCCGCCCCGACACCTACCAGGAGGTCCGCAAGCATCTCGCCGATCTCGATGACGCCGCCCTTGAGGCGCGCTTCTGGGAGCTTGCCGAGAAAGTCGTCCAGCCGCTCGTCGAGCTCGCGCGGACGCATACCTCGCCGTCGATCGAACGCAGCGTCCTTATGCGCATGGGCATCGACTCGCGAACGTGCATGGCGGTGGTGGCCGAGTGCGAGACGCGCGGGCTTCTCGGCCATGGCGCGGGACACGTCGTCTACCTCTGCATGCAGGCGTGGCAGTGCGACGCGCCCGAGGCGGCACGGCGTCTGGCCGAGGGCGACGGCTGGGACATCGCCGAGGCGAAGTGGGGCGGTGCGCGATGAGTGCCGCGCCGGGCGAGGAGCGCTTCGGCAAGCCGCTCGCCGACCCGCCGCTCGACCCCAACGAGAAGCTCGACGTCGAGGCGCTGCTCGACGGGCTGGAGCACTACCGGCCGCGTCGCCGCGGGTGGACGTGGCGGACTCCGGTGCCGAACCAGCGAATGTACGAGTTCACGTACCATGAGACCTCCGAGCCGCTTGAGCGCTCGATACCGCTGCCGGCGGCGCACTACTTCGAGGACATCGATCCGCAGCCCGACTGCGTCATCACCACCGAGATCGCATCCGGCCGGCCCGAGGACGACATCCGCCGCATGCGTATGGCCGCCTGGCACGGCGCCGACCACATGATGGTCATCCGCACGGCCGGCCAGTCGCACATCGACGGCCTGCTCGAGGGCACGCCCGAGGGCGTCGGCGGCATCGCGGTCACCCGCAAGCAGTGTAGGCTGACGCGCCGCGCGCTCGACCTC
>NPIE01012870.1_pt1 | contig 16010 bp, 13 predicted proteins | sample 8637661 | NCBI WGS metagenome assembly NPIE01 (sample SAMN07420842, study PRJNA396082) | bioreactor metagenome | isolation source: sample BA12 brine-fed electro-methanogenic bioreactor BA | place: Japan: Kochi | collected 2016-12-09 | reverse complement strand
GTGTCGATGAGGTTGATATTGTGTTTTTTCCATTCACAATAGGTGGCGGCCGACGCAATGGTGATGCCCCGCTCCCGTTCGAGTTCCATGGAGTCCATGACAGCGCCGGTACCGTCTTTTCCCCGGACTTCATTGATTTTGTGAATCCGCTGCGTATAAAACAAAATCCGTTCTGACAGGGTGGTTTTGCCGGAATCAATATGGGCACTGATGCCGATATTTCTTACCCGCTTCAAATCTCTGATCATGTTACATCATCCTTCATGAATAAAATTGGCCCCAAAGCCGGCACACACTCTGCGCCAAAGAACACAGCTGTCTGCCAACCGGACGTTCCATTTCTTTTTTTAGGGTTCAGCTAATCTGATGGTGCGATGGTGTTAAAATAGAATTGTCAGGTTAAATTCAGTATACCAGTATATGAAAATCTGAATTTATATAAGAATTATTCGATTTTGTCAATGAAAAACTGGAATAAAAAACCGGTGAATGGTCCACGCCCACTCACCGGAGAAAAAAATGTTGCCGACAAAAAACTTACCGGGTATGCCGTTTCCGCCGGTATCCCGCTATGCCGGCCAGACCCAGTCCCACCAGGGCCAGGGTGGCCGGTTCAGGCACCGGGTTGGGGGGAGTCCCCTCCGCCGTCCAGAAAGTGATGTGGGATAAACTGGGGATTTTGCCTCCAGGGTTGGTGAAATCGATCTCCCAGTCCCAACTGGTCTCACCATTGGCGTAATACAAGGCAAAACTGGTAGCCGCCTTGAGGCTGAAATAAATGGGATCGGAAGCCAGCCAGCCTTCTGCGGCGAACCAGTCACCGGATGAGCCGATGCCGTCATCAGTGAAGCTGCCCGTGAAACCGGGATCGATGCCGGCAGCCCAGCCTTGGCCCACATCCCATTTTCCAAGAAGCGTCAGGGGTTCAGGCAAATCAGGGTCATTGGTGGTATTGTAGTCTTGCACCAGGGATGTGATGTAGGAAGTATCGTCATCGTTTCCTGGAAAAACGCCGATCTTGATGACATCTGCCATACTCACACCTGCCCATAAAAATATGGCGCACGAACACATAATAATTTTTAATAATAACGGTTTCATTGGTTGCCCCTTTCTATGAAAGTATGCGTGTGAATTACAATATTTGTCAAAAATTTGTCAAAAAATGTGACAGGTTGAGGTTTAAAGTATGTGGTCTCTGACTTCTTTTCGTCTGGCGATACGTTTTCTTCCTGCGGCCCCCAGGCCGGCAACACCGAGTCCCAAAAGGATCATGGTTCCGGGTTCCGGAACAGCCGCCTTGTAAATGTCGCCCTGGATCACGTCATTGGCACATGTCATGGTCCAGTGAAACCCGAGGTTGAGTTCATCTTCCCAGCTCAGGCCGAAGGAGGACAGATTAAAAGAATAGCTGATCAGGCTGCCTGCATGGGAAAACGCAAAAGATCCAATGGCGTCTTCACTGCCTGGATTGTACAGCACCTCCTGGTTGTTCCGGTAGTGATAAGCCGGGATATTCAGAGCAGTCATGATTTCATTGGACAGCTGAATATTGTCCGGATTCACTGAATAGATGTTTCCGGATGAGGTGTTCAGCGCGTATTCCCATGTTTCTCCCAAACCGAATCTGTCTTCAGGATATCCAGAACCTGGTATGCCGTAAGGATTCCATCCGTTGGTACTCAGAAACAGATCCCCGTAGTCTGTACCGCGGCGTCCGGCTGTATAATCAGTATTAATCTCGACCGTCACATCCCCATTTTTTTCAATGGCAACGGTCATGAAGTCGATGTCAAAATAGTTGACTTCATTGGACAGGGCAATGACATCTCCATCCTTGTGAACCCATCCTTTTTTTTCGGTTTTCGGCAGGATGGTTGCGCCGATGTAATCGTCTTGAATCGTCCAGGTGCCGGCATAGGCAGCGCCCGTACTCCAGAAAACAACCAATATAAGAAAAATGACTATTCGTTTCATGGGATTTCTCCTCAGTTTTGAGGGTTTGGTGGTTTGATTCACTTAAAATATTAATACCATTCTTCTCAGTTGTCATCTTTTTTTATTGTCTTGGCTGCCTTTATCTGGAAATTCCGGGATACCATTCGATTCAGGGCCGTGTGAATCACATTGTTAATCGTTGATGATATGCAGCTAAAACTCCATAGATAGCCTGTTCTGTCATTCTTTGATTCTGCCCCGCAGAAAAAGGCTGTTACTACCCTTTTTTTCTGAACCGCCTTCTGCCTGCGGCCCCCATGCCGGCTATCCCCATTCCCAGCAGCAGCATGGTTGCGGGTTCCGGAACCGGTTTCAGTTGAACCAGCAGTTCCTGGGCATTGATGCCTTCACCATAGGTGGTGACGGCATAGTGATGTCCCAGAGAAGCCCACATGTCCTCATATGAAAGTGAAAGTGAGGACTGAAAGTAATCTGTGTAATAACCGCCGATGGTGCCGCCGGTTGTGTTTGTGAAGTTATCCCCGTAGATGGCATCCCAGACAGCCAGCTGCAGCCCGGCGACTTTATTCGTATTCCCGGCCGCGTCATCAGACCACGTGTCCATCAGCCAGGCGGCCTGGATGTAGTTGTCACTGCCGTAGATGCCGCTGCCGAGAGTCACCGGATTGAGGGTTACCTCGTATGACCCTCCGGAAATTGTATTGTCAAGGTCCACACAATAGGCAATCGTAAAAAAATCATCCCAGTCAACTCCGTCATTCAATGTGATTTTGAACTCGGCCGTAGTGCCGCCGGATTTTGTCGCACCCGTTAGTGGGCTGACATAGTTAAAATTCACCCCTTTGAGATTCCCGTAGGAAACATCCATTGTTGCCGCCGTGGCACTGAATGAAAACAGCATGATCATCAGTGCTGCCAGGCCGGCATAAATAAAACGGTTCATTTTGTTTCTCCTTTTTTTGTTAATACCAAGTGCATCATGAAAATGACATTTGATGCTTATTGATTTTTCATGCAATTGGCATGCCATTTTGAACATATGAACCATCCGGCGCGAACAATCAATTGGGGTGTTTTGATCACCGGTCTCTGATTACTACCTTTGGGAATGCCGCGATTGGATGAAGTACCAATTCCCTGACCAAGAGGGGTCTTCAACGGCATGAGCGCGTCTCTTTTCTCCATGATATATTGTTTGACTTTAATCCGTGTTTTTTGATAGTGTTTTTTTAATTTAACAGCATGCCTGAGTTGAAAAAAAATGTGGAAATTGAACAAGTGAATTGGTGAAATTCCTTTGTGGAATCAGTCTGGCAGGTCTGGTTCTCAAGCACCTGATCGGGATAAAATGAAAACGATACTCATTGTTGATGACATCAAGGTCAATCTCAAAGTGTTAGAGGTGCTGTTGTCCCGAAACGGCTATGCCGTCCTGCCGGCTTTGAGTGCGGAAAAAGCCCTGGTTCTGCTTCAGGATCATCCGTGTGACCTGATCATTTCCGATATCCAGATGCCTGAGATGGATGGATTTCAATTCTGCCGGTTATGCCAGCACGATGAACAGCTCAGGCGCATTCCCTTTATATTTTATTCCTCGGCCCGGGATGAAAAACAGATCCGGCACCAGGCACGGAAAGTGGGGGCTCTTGCGGTGGTCCGAAAACCGGCCGATCCTGCCAGGCTGTTGAAAACGATTGACAAGGTGCTGTCTGGACCGACTTCACGGTTCAGGAAAGAGCAGACGGCTGCAGACACCGCGCCTGTCACGGCCCGCCGCGGGGAAGCGGACCGGTTTGCACCCCCTTCCTGGATTTCCGGGGGCCGTGACCCGGAGCGGTGGGTCTCCCGGATTCTGGACAATGTTCCAGGGATTGTGTGGACCCTGGACGACAAAGGAAATATCATCTATGTCAGCCCGGCGGTGGAACGGTTGACCGGGTTTTCCCCCAGCCGCACCCGGGAGATGGGCAAAAGCGGATGGCTGAACCGGATCCACCCCTCTGATGAAAAAAACGTGCGGACGGCCTTTAAACGGTTGTTTCAGGAGAGGGTGCCCCTGGACATCGTTTACCGGTTTGAATGCCGGGACAGCCGTTTTGTGTGGTTCCAGGAGAAAGCAGGCGCTCCCTTGAAAAATGAAACAGATGGCACCATCCGGGTCGACGGGGTCACCCTGGACATCTCCGCCCGGGTTCAGGCCCAGGCGTGCCAAATGACCGGCAGGGAACAGGCGGTGATCCATACTTTTTCACAGGGGATTTCCCATGATCTGGACAATCTGCTGACCGGGATTGCCGATTACCTTCAACTCTCGGCCAGGACATCGTCCGATTCCCGGGACAGAGACCGGTTTCTGGCCAATGCCCTGAAAATCAGCCGCCGGGCATTGGCATTGAACCGGGACATTTCCCTTCTGTCCACACAGGACGAACCCGTCCGGAAAAATTCCCTGTTCACCCGGGCGGTTGCCCGGGTGGTCCGGTCCCTGCTGGAGGGCAGCGATATCCAATACCGGGTGGACATGCCCCGGGGGCTGTGGCCGTGCCGGGTGGATACCCGGCTGATGGCCCGGGCCCTGGAGCATGTCCTGGTCAATGCCTGCGAAGCGGTGGCCGGGAAAAAGGATGGCCTGATTAGCGTGGTCCTGCAGAACCGGTCCGTCGGCACCGGCCCGGATGACATCGGGTCGTTTTCCGGCACCCGGATGACCCCCGGCCGGTATGTGCAGGCGGTCATCCGGGACAATGGCTGCGGCATGGACGAGGAATCCCTTGGTCAGATATTTGATCCCTATTATTCTTCTAAACCCAAAGGGATGAAAAACGGGATCGGTCTCGGCCTTGCTGTAACCCGGGTGATTGTACTGCGCCACGGGGGGGGGATGGCGGTGGAATCAAGGAAGCACCATGGCACGAAACTGACACTATTCCTGCCCGCGGAAGCAGAGGAGGCCTGGTATGAAGACCGTTTTGATCGTGGATGATACCAAGACCAATATTGACGTCCTGGTCCAGACCCTGAAATCCGATTACAAGATCGGGGTGAGTCTCAATGGCAAAGATGCTGTTCACTTTGCAAAAAAACAGCATCCTCATCTGATTCTTCTGGATATTGTCATGCCCCGGATGGACGGGTTCGAGGTGTGCCGGAAACTCAAGGCCGATCCTGACACCAGAGACATTCCGGTGGTGTTTATCTCTGCCGTGGACGAACCGGGACAGAAAAAAAAATGTTTCAAATGCGGGGGCGTGGATTATATCACCAAGCCGTTTTCTGGCAGGGATATCAAAAAAATAATCGACCGGCATCTGAAGCAGGCCTGATGGCTGATATGCGATCCGGGATCTGTCAAAAGAAAGACAAAAAATAATGGAAAACAGGGATTATCCAGGAAAAATACTGCTTGGCAATTACAGCCATGCCCTGAAAACGCATATCACGGAACATATCCGTCAGCTGGCGGCATTTGACAGGACCGCCATACCGGTCATCCCTTATGTTTCCGCCTGGCAGGAACAGGAAAATGCCATGTGGTACGAGTTTGCCGGCCGGCGGTTTCTTGACCTGATGGGGTGTCCGGCAGAACACCTGGCAGATGTTTTCCGGCAGTGCATTGTGGAACGGCGGGTCTATGATTATCAGGGAGACAGCCATACCCGGATCAATCAGCAGACATTGGGGCAGTCTGAACTGACCGGATTTCGAAAAGGGCTTCGGGAGCAGGGCGAGAAAAAGGGCCACGTGGAGGCCATTTACAAGGTACAGCTTGCCGGCGGCGGGGTGGTCTGGCTCAAGGACCAGGCAACGGTCACATCCTTCAAGCAGGACCGGGTTCATGTCTCATCCGGGTGTCTCACCCTGGTGACCAAGGAGATGGAAGCGGAAGAGGCATTGAAAAAAGCCCAGCACCTGCTCAGGGAAAAAGCCCGGGCCTTGAACCTGGCCAAAAAAATCCAGGATGAAAACGCAGCCCGGCTGTCCACCGCCATCAAACAGGTGGAAGCCGCCAGAGAGGAGGCGGAAAAAGCCAACAAAGCCAAAAGCGAATTCCTGGCGGTCATCAGCCATGAGATCCGCAATCCCATGAACGGGATTGTGGGTACCTGTGACCTGATCATGGCGGATGACCTTTCCCGGCAGCAGACCGAATACCTGGAAATCATTCGAAGCTCAGCGTTTTCCCTGCTGGGACTGATCAACGATATCCTGGATTTTTCGAAAATCGAAGCCGGAAAACTGGAGTTCCAGGAAGTGCCCTTTGATGTCCGGGATGTGGTGGAAGAGGTGTCTGACATTTTTCTGGAAATGATCACCCGCAAAAATCTGGAACTGATCGTGGATATTGATCCCGGAGTGCCGGAACAGGTGATCGCGGATCCCATGCGCCTGCGCCAGGTGCTCATCAATCTGACCTCAAATGCCCTCAAGTTCACCCCTCAGGGAGAGATCATTATCCAGGTGGAACCGGTTCGACACGAAAACGCGAAAATTGAACTCGGCTTCCGGGTGACGGACACGGGGATCGGTATTGCGCCGGAACATTTCGACCACCTGTTTGAATCTTTTACCCAGATCAACGGCGCCGCCACCCGCGAATATGGGGGGACCGGCCTGGGACTGGCCATCTGCCGCCAGATCGTTGAAATGATGAACGGCTCCATCGGAGTGGACAGCGACCCGGGGCAGGGCAGCACATTTTATTTCAATGTCCCGTTGGCATTGGCTGACAATCCTGCGAAAGACCGGACACGGACAGCCGGGAGCCTGGCATCCTGCCAGGCCCTGGTTGCCGTGACGAACCGGTCCGGCCGGCAGGTTTTGGCGAAACTGCTGGAATCATGGGGGTGTCAGGTGACTGCCTGCGGTTCTGCTTCCCGGGCCGTGAATCTGTTTTACAACCCGCCCCGGTCCGGGTCATATTCTTTTGTGATGCTGGATATGGGGCTGCCGGATATCATGGAGCCGGGGCTTTTTGAGCGATTGAAAACCATGGTCGACTCCATTGATCTGGCCATCGCCCTGATCCGGATGGGCATCAGCGATGATCTGGAAAGGTCCGAGCAGCTGGGTATTGCCCGGTCCCTGACCAAACCGGTGAAACAGTCGATGTTAAAACAGTTGCTGCTCGATACATTCGGGCATGCCGGGCGGCCAACCCCCTGTTCCCGTGCCCGGAAAAATGACGATCCCTCTTTTTCAAACACCCGCATCCTTCTGGTGGAAGACAATCCCATCAATTTGAAAATCGGTTCAGAGATGCTCCGCATGGCCGGCGTATCGGTGGATACCGCGCAAAACGGGCTGGAAGCCATTGAAAAAGTGCAGAAAAACCGGTATGCCGCGGTCCTGATCGACATTCAGATGCCGCATCTGGACGGCATTGAAGCATCCCGCATCATCCGGCAGCAGTTTTCCAGAACCCGGCTGCCCATCATCGCCATGAGCGCCCATGCCAAGGCGGACAACTGGAAAGCCTGCCTGGAAGCCGGGATCAATGACTACGTCCTCAAACCTATCAGCAGAAATGTGTTGTTCACGGCCCTGAAAAATCAGATCGGTCCGGGTCACAACCTGTGGATGCCGGACCCGGCGTGTCGGGCCGGCCGGACATCGATCCGTTCAAAGGCGCGAATGGAAGCCCTGCCGGGCCTGGACATCCGGGACGGCCTGGAACGGCTGGGGGGGGAAGCCCCTGTTTATGCGGACATCCTGGCGGATTTCTGTCAGACCTATGCCGGATTTCAGCAGGAAATGAAACCGTTGATAAAAGGCGGATCCTTTACCCGGGCTGCTGATCTGAGCCATTCCCTCAAGGGCGCATCCGGCAATGTGTCTGCCAAGGTATTGTTTGATTCCGTCAAGGCGCTGGAACAGGCCTGCCGGCAAAAAAATGAATCAAAATCCCTGTCGCTGCTGGCATCGGTTCAATCCGCCTATGAAACCGTGTGTGAGTCCGCAAAACAGTTTTGCAGGCAGATCGAGTCGCTTTCTCCCGGTGAAAAAAAAGCGCCCTCATCGCCCGCCCTGAAGCCGGATGCCAAAAATATGAAAATACTGGCCCGGTCTCTGATGGACAGCATTGATCAATGCGATCCGGTGCTTTCAGATACCCTGATCCGGCAACTGGCCCCGATCGTTCAGGAAACATGGAAAAACGAGATGGATCGGCTGAGCGATGCCGTGAAAAATTACCGGTTCGAGAATGCCCGGAAATATCTAACCACACTGATGGAAAAGGCGGGGGTTGAGAAGTGAACAAGGATGTGAGATTCATGAAAACGATCAACGATTGTCTGGTGCTGCTGGTGGATGATGCCAAGTCCAACGTGGATGTGCTGGTGAATGCCCTCAAGGATACCTATAAACTGGGGGTCAGTCTGAACGGGGAAGACGCGCTCCGGTTTGCGCACCAGAACCTGCCGGACCTGATCCTGCTGGATATCATCATGCCCGGCACGGACGGATTTGCCGTCTGTCATCGTCTCAAGACGGATCCCCGCACCCGGGATATTCCCATCATCTTCATCACGGCCATGGATGACCTGTCCCACAAAACCAAGGGGTTCGACTTCGGAGCCGTGGATTATATCACCAAACCCTTTGACATCACTGAGGTCAAGGCCCGGGTCAAAACCCATCTGACCCTGAAGCTGGCCGGAGAAGCCCTGAAAAACCAGAATGCCATTCTGGAAGAAATGGTCCTGGAAAGGACCCGGGAATTGCGCAAAGCGCAGATCGAGGTAATCAACCGGCTGGGAAAAGCAGCGGAATACCGGGATCAGGATACCGGCACCCATATCAACCGCATGAGCAAATACTGCCGGCTCATGGGCAAGGCCCTGGGGCTTTCCCGGGAAGAGTATGACCGGCTGGATCTGGCATCCACCATGCATGATGTGGGCAAGATCGGTATTTCCGACAATATCCTGCTCAAACCTGGAAAACTGGACAACGAGGAATGGAAATCCATGCGGACCCATACCCGGATCGGGGAGGAACTGTTGTCCGGGGGCACGTCCCAGCTGCTGGAGGTGGCGCGAATCATCGCCATGACCCATCACGAAAAATGGGACGGTACAGGCTATCATCAGCAGCTCAAGGAAAAGGAAATCCCCCTGGTGGGCCGGATCACCTGTATCTGTGATGTGTTTGATGCCCTGATTTCCAGGCGGCCTTACAAAAATCCATGGCCGGTGGATCAGGCCCTGGCGGAAATCAGGAAAGGCAGTGGTGTGTTCTTTGATCCCGAGCTGGTGGAGGTGTTTCTGTCCCTGGAACCGGAAATCAGAAAAATCGTTGAAACCCATCAGGATTGATTCGTCCCAGAGACGTCTTTGCCTGTTTGTTGAATTTTTGTTGTGTTTGGAACGATTTTTTTTTAGGATACGCCATGTCCGCCAATTAAGAGAATGTCTGGAGAGCCATGATACGAAACTGTGTTATTCCTGTCAGTGTGTTTGTCTGCCTGTTGAGCGTCACCGTGTTTGCATCCCAGGAAAAGGCACTGTTTGAAACCGGGGTCGGTCATCTGAAGCAGCATCGATACGAGGCAGCCATCGAGGTGTTCACCGAACTGATCGAACTGGATCCTGAGAATCCGGATGTCTATAAGAACCGGGGCGTGGCCCATATGAAACTGTCTCAGTATGATGCGGCGATTCAGGATTTTGAAAAGACAAAGGAGATGATGCCGGATCTCAAAGGGCTGCACAGCAACCTGGGGGTGGCCTGGTATTACAAGGGAGAGTATGAAAAAGCCATTGCCAGTTACGACATGGAAATTGCCCTGTCTCCGGGCAGTCATTATGCTTATTTCAACCGGGCCATCTGCTGGGCCGAACTCAGGAAGTACGACAAAAGCATGGAGGACATTGATCAGACCCTGATGCTGGCACCTGATTTCTATCTGGCCCACTGCCTGAAAGGGGATTTGTACCTGGAACTCGGAGATTCTGAAGCGGCCCGGGCTGCCTATGAAAAAGCGGTGGAAGTGGATTCTGAAGCAGAGTATGCCAGAAACCAGCTGGACGCATTAGGTCCGGCACCCGGGGTCCGGGAGACTCGGAAATCCGGAGAAATCACCGCCCCGATGGATTCGTCTCCCCAGGCCCCCCCCGCTGAAGAACCGGCGGGTGCCCCAACAGAGCAACCAGAGATACCTGCGGCAAAACACCCCGGGGAACCGCCGTTGAGTGAAACAGATCCCGGGGTTTCTGAAATGAAAGAACCGGGCCGGCCATCTCCCGAACCGGAACCGGATCCTGAATATGAAATCCAGATCGGGGCATTCCAGGTTCAGGAAAATGCCAGGGACCGTTTGAGCGAACTGCAGGCCCTCGGGTATGAGGCCCGGATTCTGACAGTGACCCGCCCCAACAAGGTGACCTGGTACCTGGTGAGAACCGGTGCTTTTTCTGAACGGAAAACAGCGGAACAGGCCATGGCTCAATTTGTCAAAGAAACAGGTATGAAAGCCTATGTCAGGCCCTGGAACCGGTTCTGATGCCGTGTCCGGCAAATGGAGGGAGATTTTCTGCAGCACCCTGCGGCGGGGCGCCCGGGACCTGGGGGTTTCCCTTACCGACGTGCAGATCCATCAGATGGCCTGCCATGCGGCTGAACTGGAAAAATGGAACCGGCGCATCAATCTCACCGCCATCAAAGGCCCGGAAGATGTGGCCTGGAAACATTTTCTGGATGCAGTGGCCATTGGGCCCTTCATTCATTCAACATCCGGACGGTTTCTGGACATGGGTACGGGCGGGGGGTTCCCAGGGCTGCCCGTGAAGCTGCTGAATCCGGAAATCCGGATGGTGCTGATGGATGCATCCCAGAAAAAAATTCATTTTCTCAGACATGTGATCCGGATGATCGGGATCGACGGAATCGAGGCGATCCATGGCCGGATGGAGAGGTTGCACAATGATGCATCCTATGCCGGGCGGTTTCATGGGATTCTGGCCCGGGGCCTGGCGGACCTGGAACGTCTGGCAGATCTGGCAGCCCCGCTTCTGGCGCCTTCCGGGGTTGTTTATGCGTTGAAAAGTCCGGGTGCCCGAATCGAGATCACCGCCAGCCTGAAAAAAAACTGGGTCATTCAATGGGATGAGTATGAACTGCTGAACGGTATGGAAACACGGTCTCTGGCGAGGTTGACGCCAAAATAAAAAAAGTTCCTGAATCACTGGGATCCAGGAACTTTTCTGTCAGGCATGTCTTAAGGTACACTTGAAAAAGTGTGTTAGAGCACCGTCACATTTTTGGCGGAAGGCCCTTTCTGGCCCTCTTCGATATCAAAGGACACGCGGTCCCCTTCATTGAGGGATTTAAAACCGGTAGCATTGATCCCTGTATGATGGACAAATACATCTTTTCCACCACCTTCTACTTCGATGAATCCAAACCCTTTTGAGTCATTAAACCATTTTACAATACCATTTGCCATGTCGGCGCTCTCCTGTAATAAAAAAATAAAAAAATAATCTGTCTGCTTTGGGGAGTAGTCACACAAAGAACCGGGAATACACCCTGCGGCGGGAACAATCCGTCAGCCTTTTCAAGGCTGATGAGGCGATTATAGATGTCTGTTCGCAAATGTCAAGCGTTGTTTGTGATTTTGTTGTGGGGGTGCACAGGAGACTCCGTTTCTGTCCAGAGTTTCAATATTTGTTGAAAAACATGACATAAATTGTTATGGGGCACAGATAAGCATCCACTGTTTTCAGACAGTGATCTGTCGGTTCCAATAAATTCGGACTGGCATATTTATTGCTCTGTTTAGTAGCAATGTGTTCAGTTGCAAACTGATGACGCATAGTGGTACATGGTGATCTTACGGTTCAAAGCAAATGAAGAAATTTACCGTTTGAAATAAGGTAATTGCAGGATGCCAAAAAAAGTCATATCCGACGATTTTCATAATTTTGGTTTTTCACTGGTCGAATTGATGGTGGCTCTCGCCCTGATCGGCATTCTTGCGGGCATCGCCGTTCCCAATATCCTTGCCTATCTGCCCACGTTCCGGCTTCATTCAGCAGCCCGGCAGGTCATGACCGATCTCAACTATGCCCGGGGCAGGGCCGCGTCCTTGAACCTGGAATATCGGGTTCAATTCGATGCGGCCGCTGACACATATACCGTTGAAAAGGGAAATAAATCCACGGGTTCCGGTGTCTGGACTCTCGAAGAAACTGTGTCAAGCCTGGAAGAGGCCAGTATAGATGTGGCTTCGGTGTCTCAGAACCCGGTATATGCCAAACCGACCGGCACCATGACCACCACCACAATCAAACTTCAAAATTCAAAAGGTCAATCGGTGGAGATCACCACCTCCGGTGTGGGGCGGTTGAAGAAAGGACCACTAACCAATTAATGGCGGCAGATCAATGATGGACAACACGTATCGGACCGAAAGCGGTTTCACTCTGCTGGAAGCCCTGTTTGCGCTGGCAATTTTTTCCATTGGGCTGCTGGCGGTCAATGCCATGACCACCATGACAATCAAAAGCAATTACATGAGTAAAAATTTGACCACGGCGGTTCATCTGGCCCAGAACAAGCTGGATGAATTAAAGGCGGGATCATATGCGTCTGTGATGGATGGCAGTGAAACCGGCCTGGACGCTGAGGAGACGGCAGGTGCAGGGATTTTCAACCGCAGTGTGACGGTGACATCCAGTGCAAACCCGAATTACAAGACCGTGGAAGTGGTCATTTCCTGGTCCGATCCCGATCCCCGTCAGGTGGCCATGCAGACCATTATTGCCGAACAATAGAACCTGTTTGTTGCATATCGGAGGCCCGGATATGTTAAGAAAAAGACAGAAAACAATCCCCCGGGGATTCACCCTGATCGAAATACTAGTGGCTCTGGTCATTACAAGTATTCTGAGCATTGCCATTTACAGTTTTTTCATCGGTCAGCATCATGCCTATACCGTCCAGGACCAGGTGATCGAAATGGAGCAGAATGCCCGGGCCGCCATGGACATGATCCGGCGGGATCTGCGCATGGCCGGATATCATGCCATGGGGGATGAGCTGATCAACAACCTGTCTGATTTTGTGCCGTCGTCTTTCATCCCGGCCAGTCCGGTGACGGTGAATCTGGATGCCAACCCCAAAATTTCCGAAGGATCGGGAACGGACCCGGATGTGATCACGTTTCTATCCGTTCTGCCCACCAGCAACAATCCAACCACCCTTTCAACAGCTGTTTCCGCCGGAGCGACTCAGATACCTCTGTCACTGAACAATTCAGATACAGATACTCAGTACAATGTGGGTGATATCATTCATATCGGCACCACTTCGGAATATGCCACTGTCACGGCTATCTCCGGCAACACCCTGACCATCGATACCAACCCGGCCGTTACCGGCAGCAACCAGGGACTTGCACAGAATTATGCCGCCAATACTCCCATCGGGGAAATATACGTGGTCAGCTATGCGGTTTTCAATGATGACAACGATCCGTCCTATGACAAACATGATGCCGGACATCCGGTATTGAAAAGAAGTGTCAACGCCGGGGGGTTTCAGCCGGTGGCCGAAAACATTACCGATATGCAGCTGCAGCATCTGGGTTCCGGTGAAATTGAAGTGACGCTGTCTTCCCGGACGGACCGTACGGATCACAAATTTCAAAGCAACGGCGGATACCGCTCGTATACCACCAGTGCCAGCGTCAAGGTCCGGAACGCCGACACAGTGGCGGTGGGAACCACCTGTGCAGTGCCGTCTGCGCCGGCCAATGTGGTGCTTGATGGATTAAACAATACATATCCCTGTCAGATTTACATAGCCTGGGATGCGGTCACCACTCCCACCGGATGTGAAGTTTCCGGCTACAAAATTTTTTACGGGACCTCGTCCGGTTCCTATCCATACAGTGTGGATGTGGGCAATGTCACCAGCTATACCCTGGATATTTCAGCCCTGAATGCCTGTACCTATAATGTGGCGGTGTCAGCGGTCAATAGTGCCGGCTACAGCCCGAAATCAGCTGAACAGTCCCTTACTGATACACAGGCCCCTGCTGTCCCAAACGGATTCAGTGCCGAAAACATCAATGGGGTAAACAGATCAGTGCTCCTCTCCTGGGACAAGAACATGGAATGTGATCTTCATGGGTATAATATTTATGGCAGGTCTGATTCAGTATCTGTTCCGGCACTGATTAACACCTCGGTTATTTCAGAAGCCTTCTCAGAATATTCGGATGGCAATTTCACCCCCATTGACTGTGCTACCTATTACTACAGTATTGAAGCCGTGGATTTCTGTCCTAATTCCAGCGGTACCACCACTGAGGTGTCGGTGTCCCCCACAGCACCGGCACCCCCTACAGGTGCGGTTTTTTCCACATCCGGTACGACTGACACGATTTCCTGGATCCTGTCGGCAGATGACTTTGCAGTGGATTCCATGAATTATATTGTCGGGTATAAAGTGTATGGCCCAACCGGGACCCTGCTGGCGACTCTGAACCCGGGCACCGATACCTGGACCAGTTCATCGGTAAACGATTCATATGGTGTGACTGCCATTGATGCCTGTACTAATGAAAGCACGGTTCTGACCATCACATCTGTCTGTTCGCAATCGCCGGCGATCAGCATTGATTATCCAGCCAACGGAGCCACTGTATCCGGCACTATGACCATTGACGGGACGACCACCGTTCCGACAGGCAGGACCATTACCAGCATCCAGCTGAAAATTGACAATGAAGCATGGGTTGGCATCGCCGATTCAAGCCCGTGGGAATGTGAATGGGACACCACCCAGGTGACAAACGGCAATCATACCATCACTGTCAGGGTGACTGACAGTGAAGGATGTTATGGCGAAGTATCCATCCCTGTCACCGTTTCAAACGAATCCTCGGTTACCCCGCAGGTGTTCTGCACCCTTTTTGCGTGCAAAAGCTCGGGAAACAACCGGATTGATATGGTGGTGTATGTCTATGACCATGAAGATCAACCTGTTTCCGATGCATCGGTTGAAGCGAATATTAAATTCGGATCGGGGAGCGGTTCTAAAGATATTCCTGAAACGGGTACAGCGGGATATTACGGGGGTGGGGACACCGCGGCCTGCACTTTGAATTCAAATGATCCTGATGCGCTCGGTCCACCCACTGGCCTGGCAATTAAAACCAAGTCAAATTATAAAGATGATGAAATACCGATAATCGAAATTAATGTCACAAAGGATGGGTATCTGGGGTCTAGCTGCACGATAACCCCAACCGCCGGATGATATTGGGAGATGGATGAAAGAAATGGGTGCAAACAATCAGAACGGGTCTGCGTTGATCATCTGCCTGCTCAGCCTGGCAGTATTGTCCGCTTTGGGGACAGCCGCCCTGATGGTCTCCACCACCAACCAGACCATTGCCGGCAACTACCGCAGACAGTCACAGGCTTTCTATGTGGCGGAAGCCGGCCTCCAGTTTGCGCTGGCTTCTATCAAAGACGACATCACCTGGCGTGGAGACACCTCTTATTCAACGACCAGAAATGATATGATCATCGGCAATATTACCGCTAATTACGAAGTGACCACCTATGATGCCAGCAATGATTCATATGGGGTATTCGACCCTTTAATTCCAGGGGGATATATCAAACTGGTATCTGAAGGGGTATTTCAGGATTCCACTCAGACCGTGGAGACCATGGTCACTCTTTCTCCGGATGATATATCTGTTATTGCCGATTCAAGAGACAAAGCGGTCATCACTTCCGGGGGGAATACCGGCAGTGGGATTCACGTGGTCAATGGATACAATAATGACGGTAATCTGGATCCCAATATGGTGGAAACCTATGCCACATTACCCACAGTGAACCAGGATGCGTTGAGAACCTTTGCAGATTTTTCATTTGCTTCTCTGGGAAACTCGGAAGTGGATGGAGATCTGGCCGTACAGAGTGATTTCTGGAAAGATGCCCCGGCCAACACTCAGCCCTATATTGTTCACGTGTCCGGCAATCTGGCTGTGTCCGGCAACCGGCACGTGTACGGCATCATTTTCGTGGAAG
>NPIE01021844.1_pt1 | contig 16021 bp, 12 predicted proteins | sample 8637661 | NCBI WGS metagenome assembly NPIE01 (sample SAMN07420842, study PRJNA396082) | bioreactor metagenome | isolation source: sample BA12 brine-fed electro-methanogenic bioreactor BA | place: Japan: Kochi | collected 2016-12-09 | reverse complement strand
CGCCGGCCGATTGGGGTTGGGTGGCTTCGCCCGGTTCGGGCCGCGGAGGGCCCTCCTGCAGCAGGCTTCGCCCGCTTTTCCTGTAGGAGGCCGCTCCGCCGGCCGATTGGGGTTGGGTGGTTTGCCTGAATCCAAAATCCCGAATCCTGTTTGCTGGTTTGCTGGTCTGGATGATCCAATCCCGAGCCCTGAGCCTTGAGCCTTGAGCCTTGAGCCTTGAGCCTTGAGCCTTGACCTCCGAGTCCCGAGTCCTTCCCACAGCCTATATCATGAGCCCACGGTACTGGAAATTGGGATCCGGCGTGGCCAAGGCGAAAATGCTCTACACCTGCAACGAATGCGGCGCGAGCCAGCCCAAGTGGGCCGGGCAGTGTCCCGACTGCGGCGCGTGGAACTCGCTCGAGGAGGCGCGCGCCGAGGCGTCGGTCGGCCGCGGACGCAGCGGTGGCTGGACCGGGCAGGCCAGCGGTGAGGTGGTGCGTCTGGGCGCGGTGCGGGCAGAAGCCACGCCGCGCTTCCGATCGGGTCTGACTGAACTTGACCGGGTCCTCGGCGGTGGTCTGGTGCCGGGCTCGATCACGCTGATCGGCGGCGATCCGGGGATCGGGAAGTCGACCCTGCTGCTGCAGGCCCAGGCCGCGATCGCGGCCGAGCGGCGTGCGCTCTACGTCACCGGCGAGGAATCGGCGGCTCAGGTCGCGATGCGCGCCCGCCGGCTCGGTCTGGACCCGGATCGGATCGAATGCCTGACCGAGACCCGGCTGGAGACGGTGCTGGCGACGGCCGCGGCCACACGTCCGGATTTCATGGTCATCGATTCGATCCAGACGCTCTGGAGCGAGACTTTGCAATCGGCACCGGGTGCCGTGGCCCAGGTGCGCGAATGCGCCTCGCAGCTTGTCCAGTACGCCAAGAAAAGCGGCTGTTCGGTGGTGTTGGTCGGTCATGTGACCAAGGAAGGCGCGCTGGCCGGACCGCGTGTGCTCGAACACATGGTCGATGCCGTGCTGTACTTCGAGTCCGATTCAGGCAGCCGTTTCCGCCTGATCCGGTCAGTCAAGAACCGCTTCGGTGCGGCCAACGAACTGGGCGTGTTCGCGATGACCGATGCCGGTCTCAAGGGCATCGCCAATCCTTCGGCCATCTTTCTGTCCGGCGATACCGAGCCTGCAGCCGGCTCCTGCGTGTTGATCACCCGCGAGGGTACGCGGCCGATGCTGGTCGAGGTCCAGGCGCTGGTGGCACCCAGCAGCCTGAGCCAGCCGCGCCGGGTCGCCGTCGGCGTCGATCCGGGGCGCCTGGCAATGCTGCTCGCGGTGATGAATCGGCACTGCGGCATCCAGCTGCAGGATCAGGATGTGTTCGTCAACGTCACCGGCGGCATCCGGGTGGGTGAGACAGCGTCCGATCTGGCCGTGGCGCTGGCCTTGCAATCCTCGTTGCGCGAGCAGCCGCTGGACCGTCACCTGGCGGCGTTCGGCGAGGTCGGGCTGTCGGGCGAGCTGCGGCCGGTGTATAACGGTGAGGAGCGTCTGCGCGAGGCCGCCGGGCAGGGCTTTACCACCGCGCTGGTGCCGCAGGGCAACGTCAAGGGTGTTCGCGTCAGGCTGACGCTGCGTGGCTGTGGCCGACTGGCCGATGCGCTGGCTGCAGCGCGCGAAAGTTGACCGGCTCCGTTGCGCATGAAAGAATCCGGACTTCTCCCAATTCAACGGATATCCGATCGTCGTGAGTGAACCGAGTCGCCATCCCATTGCCAAGGTCGATACCGCGTGGCTGCGGATGGAACAGCCGACCAACCTGATGATGATCACCGGCGTGATCGTGCTGCGCGATTCGGTCGATTTCGAGCAGCTCAAGCAGGTCGTGGCCTCGCGCTTTCTGGCCTTTCCGCGCTTTCGTCACAAGGCGGTCCAGACCGCAAGAGGCTGCTGGTGGGAGGAGGATGAGGATTTCGAGCTGACCTCGCACATCCGCCGGATCGCGCTGCCGGGCGATGCCGGCAAGGCCGAGCTGGAGGAGTTCATCTCCGAACTGGCCTCGACGCCGCTCGACAAGTATCGGCCGTTGTGGCAATTCCACTTCGTCGAGAACTATGTCGATGGCCCGGCGCTGGTGACCCGGATCCATCACTGCTACGCCGACGGCATCGCGCTGGTCCAGGTGATGTTGTCATTGACCGACAGCGATCGCGAGCGCTCCACGGCGCTGGTCAAGCCGGAGCAGTGGACGCGACGCCGGGTGCGCGAGTCGAATGTGTTCAAGCGTCTGATGGAGCCGGCCCGCGAGGGGATCGATGCGGTGCAGCACCTGGGAATGAAACTGGTCGAGGAGGCGGCGCATCTGATCCGTGAACCGCATCAGGCGACGGCCTATGCCGACAGCGCCTCGGAGATCATGTCCGAGCTTGCGACCATGCTGCTGCTGACCGACGATCCTGAATCGCGCTTCAAGGGCAAGCTCGGCGTGCGCAAGCGGATCGCCTGGACCGAACCCTTGCCGTTGCTCGAGGTCAAGGCGATCAGTCAGGCGCTGGGCTGCACCGTCAATGATGTGCTGATCGGGATCATGACCGGCGCCTTGCATCGTTACCTGATCGATTACGGTGAGGATCCGTCGGAACTGGAAATTCGCGCCACGATCCCGGTCAACCTGCGACCGCTGGAGCATGCCAAGGATCTCGGCAACCACTTCGGCGCGGTGTTTCTCGATCTGCCGATCTGGGAAGCCAATCCGCTGGCCCGCGTCTACCGTGTGGCCGAGAACATGCACCACCTGAAGAATTCCAGGCAGGCCTCGGTATCGCTCGGACTGCTGGCCACGGTCGGCATGGCGCCGGCCGCGGTGCAGCAGGCGGCACTGGAGCTGTTTGCCCGCAAGGCCACGACCGTGCTCACCAACGTGCCCGGACCGCGCGATGCGCTGTTCATGGCCGGCGGTGAAATCAGGCAGATGATGTTCTGGGTGCCGCAGAGCGGTTCGATCGGCATGGGCATCTCGATCCTGAGCTACAACGATCAGGTGTTCTGCGGCGTGATCACCGACAACAAGCTGGTGCCTGATCCGGAGCGCCTGGTCGTGAACTTCGCGATCGAGTTCGAAAACCTGCTGCACCTGGTGATGATGCTCGGTCCGGACACCAACCGCAGCCCGGAAGAAGTCGAGAATCAGGTCCAGGCGTGGCTGGAGCGGATCGAGTAGGTCGGGGTTTCAGGGCTCAGGGCTCGGAATTCGGGGAAAGCAGCCAACCAGCCAATCCCAATCGGCCGGCAGAGCGGCCTCCTACAGGAAAAGCGGGCGAAGCCCGCTGTAGGAGGGCCCTCCGCGGCCCGAACCGGGCCAAGCCACCCAACCCTGATCGGCCACCCAAACCCCAAATCGGCCGGCGGAGCGGCCTCCTACAGACGGTGCAGATACCCGAGCACTTCGAAACGACCAAACGANNACCAGCCAACCAGCCAACCAGCCACCCAGCCAACCAGCCACCCAGCCACCCCCCAACCAGCCACCCCCCGGACGGCGGCCGCAGGCTTTCCGCCGCGCACTACCTGATCGCCATGCGCGATCAGGCCAGCGAATTCCTCGCGTAGTCGATATCCAGTGCCTGCATCGCGTCGGTCGGTTTCATCGCTGCGGCCTTTTCGTAGGCGGCGTTTGATTCGTCGACGCGCTTGTCGCCGTAGAGCAGGTACAGGCCGTTGCCGTACTCGATCCAGGCGATCGGCGCATTGGACAGGCGAATCGCCTCCTTGAAATGCTCGATCGACTTCTCGGCCGAGGCGCCGTAGGTCATCGAGCCGACCAGCTTGCCGACCTTGGAGATGACCTCGGCGTGATACAGGCCCATCGCCGTGTGTGCCTCGGCATGGTTCGGTGCCAGTTCCAGGGCGCGGTCGAGTGATTTGCGGATCCTGCCGCCCAGACCCTGCGACAGGGCCTTGGCAATCGAGATGCTCTGACTGTAGCGGCCCAGGTGGTAGGCGTGGAAGTAGTGTGCGTTGGGGTTGTCCGGCTCGCGCCCGATGGCGGCTTCGGCGCGCGCGGTGCCGGCCTCGTAGATCGCCTGCTTGACCGCATCGTCGTCTTCCAGGTAGTCGGCGTAGATGCCCGAAGCCTTGTTGACGACGACATGCGCGGCATCACCGATTTGCGCGGCGAGATCGACTGCCCCGGCGAAGTCGCCGCGATGAAACCGGCGCCAGGCCTCGAGCAGCTCGGCGTCGCTCGGCAGCGGCTCGATGTCGCCCGCATGCAGCCTGTCCCAGGCTTTCTGCAATTTTGCCCCCGCAAGGTCGAATTTCCCCAGTTGCGGATCGAACGGTGCCCATTTGCTGGTGTCCATCTGTGTCTCCCGGCTTGCTTCGTTTCAGGATTGGATAGCGCGATTCTACGTTGCCGATCGAACGCCTGCCAAGCTTGAACTCCGGCGCGGCCACGGCAACAAGCGGGCAGCTTGTGATGCCACTCGAATAGTGTGATTGCTCTAGAACCGGGGCGTATCTTGTGTTCATCAGGAGCCTGCGTTGCAGGCGGAATTTGAACACGATCAATTTGAACACCATTGAGGAATGCAGACATGGCAAAGAAGACCGCGAAGAAGAAAGTGACCAAGAAGGTCGCGAAGAAGACCGCACGCAAGGCAGCAAGCAACGTCAACCGCGTGCAGGACAATGCACATGAAATCTGGCTGGCCGGCCTGGGCGCATTTGCGCTGGCCCAGGAAGAAGGTGTGAGCCTGGTCCGCAAGGGTGGCAAGCTGATCAACGAACAGACCGGCAAGGTCATCAGCGAAAGCTCGAAGCTGTTCGAGCGCCTGGTCGCCGAGGGCAAGAAGCTCGAGGGAAAGGGCCGCAAGATTGCTGAAGATGCCGTCGGCGGCGTCAAGATCGATGTCGAGGGACGCGTCGGCAAGGCGCGCGAGCAGGCCCGGACCAACTGGGACAAGCTCGAAAAGGTGTTTGAGGATCGCGTCGCGCGCGCGCTGTCGCGGCTGGGTGTTCCCACCTCGGATGAAATCCAGGAACTCAGCAAGCGCGTGTCCGAACTCAACAAGCGCGTCCGTGATCTGGCCGAAGCGCAGAACAAGGCTGCGGCCAAGCCCGCCGCTGCCAAGCCTGCGGCCAAGCCCGCCGCTGCCAAGCCTGCGGCCAAGCCCGCTGCCAAGCCGGCCGCGGAAGCCTGATCGGACGCAAGAGATCTACCCCGAAGCAGCCGGACTTTGCTCCAGTAGCTGCTTTTTACCCGGGCCTCGGCCCGGGTTTTTTTGTTCGTGCACCAGCAATGGGAGATGCTCAGCTTCGATACGCTGCGGCGATGGCTTCGAACTGGATGCGCGCCTCTCCGAGTAGAAACGGGCTGACCAGACACATGAGCTGCCAGGCCGCCCGATCCGGCTGCGGCTCGCGGTCCGGCTCCAGCACCTGGTCGAAAGAAATCCAGTAGCTGCTCACCAGCACGACACTGCGGACCAGCGCCTCCCGCGCTTCCGGCGTGGCTTCGAACTGGCCGGAGCGCTGCAAGGCGCGGAGCAGGCCATCGGCGGTACCCAGGGAAAGCTTGAGAATTGCCCGGACCCGTTGCGCCAGGCCGCGGTCGCGACTGCACAGCTCGGTCAGGTCGCGATAGATGAAGCGGTACTCGGCAATGACCTCGAACACCAGATGCAGGAACAGCCAGGCGTCCTCGATGCTGGCGTCATCACCGATATCGGCACGCAGCAACTCGAGCATGCGGCTCTCGAAGCGGCCGAACAGCGTGGCGATCAGATCCTGCTTGGTCCGGAAGTGGTAATGAAGGTTGCCCGGGCTGATCTCCAGCTCGTCGGCAATCCGGTTGGTAGTGACGTTGGGCTCGCCGAATTCGTTGAACAGGCTCAGTGCGGCCTCGACGATTCGCTCCGGCGTGCGGGTTCGCGCCATCGTCTCAGGCCGCCCCGATCAGCCGGTCAGCGAGTCGACCAGGTCGATGTAACGCTGCATCGCATCTTCCTGTGAAGTGCCCTGGAGCTTCTCCCAGGCTTCGTATTTGGCGACTCCGACAAAGTCGAAGAAGCCCGGTCGCTCGCCACTGACATCACCCTCGGCACCCTGCTTGTAGAGGGCGTAGAGTTTCAGCAGCGTGTCGTTGTCCGGCCGCTCGGCCAATTGCTTCACCTGTGCCTGGGCATCCTCAAAACGCTGTTTCAGCTCACTCACTGCAATTTTCCTGATCGCTGTCGATGGAACACTTGATAGCATGCGGGCGAGTCGAGGTCAACGTCTTTGCGCGGTCTTTGCAAGGTTTCGGCCACCGCTCGCGCCCGGGCACCGGCCCGATTGGTAAAAATTCCACTGGCGCGGTGACCGCTGCGACGGTACTCTTGGCGCAGCGGGGCCGGACCCGGACAGCGGGCGCCGGTGTTAGCAATCCAATAAATTCAGAATCGACCAATTAAGGGTAGAGGAGATTTCGATGGGCTATTTCGTGACCGGAGGAACCGGATTTATCGGCCGGAATCTGATCGACCAGCTGCTCAAGCGGCGCGGAACGATCTACGTGCTGGTGCGGCGGGGTTCGAAGAAGAAATTCAACGCCCTGGTCGCGGAACGCTGGGAGGATCAGAAGAAGCGGGTGGTGGCGGTCAACGGTGACCTGACCAAAGCTCAGCTCGGAGTTGCCGCGGCTGAACTGGCCGGACTCAAGGGCAAGATTCGGCATGTGTTCCATCTGGCCGCGGTCTACGACCTGAGTGCCAGCGCCGAGGCCCAGGAGCAGGTCAATATCGACGGCACCCGCAACGCGATGGAATTTGCCGCCGCGGTCGAGGCGCGCTGCTTCCACCACACCTCGTCGATTGCCGCGGCCGGGCTGTATCCGGGGACCTTCCGCGAAGACATGTTCGACGAGGCCACCGGGCTCGAGCATCCGTATTTCCGGACCAAGCACGACTCCGAGGGTCTGGTGCGCAAGCATTGCCCGATTCCATGGCGCATCTATCGCCCCGGCATTGTGGTCGGGCATTCGAAGACCGGCGAGATCGACAAGATCGACGGCCCGTACTTCTTCTTCAAGCTGATCCAGAAACTGCGTCGTTCGCTGCCGCCGTGGGTGCCGACGCTGGGTCTGGAAGGCGGGCGGATCAACATCGTGCCGGTCGATTTCGTCGCCCGGGCGATGGACCACATCGCGCATCAGCCCAAGCTTGACAACACCTGCTTCCACCTGACCGACCCGAATCCGAAACGCATCGGTGAGGTGATGAACCTGTTTGCCGAGGCGGCCCACGCGCCACTGATGCAGATGCGCCTCGATGCACGCCTGTTCAGCTTCATCCCGCAGCCGATCAAGCAGGGCCTGGGCATGCTGCCGCCGGTGCGGCGCATCGTCAACCAGGTGCTGGGCGATCTCGGTATCCCGCGCGACATGCTGTCGTTCTTCAACTACCCGACCAAGTTCGATACTCGCGAGACCGATCGAGCGCTTAAAGGTACCGACATCAAGGTGCCGGCACTCGACACCTACGCCTGGGTGTTGTGGGATTACTGGGAGCGCCACCTCGACCCGGATCTGTTCGTCGACCGTTCGCTGGCGGGTCATGTTCGGGACAAGGTCGTGCTGATCACCGGCGGTTCGTCCGGCATCGGCAAGGCGACTGCGGTCATGATGGGCGAGGCCGGCGCCCGCGTAATCATCGTGGCGCGCAAGGAAGACGAGTTGCTGCAGGCGAAGAAGGAAATCGAGGCCGTCGGCGGCACCGCCTTTGCCTATACCTGCGATCTGGCGGATTACGATGCCGCAGACAAACTGTGCAAGCGGGTGTTGAAGGAGCATGGCGCGGTCGATGTGCTGGTCAACAATGCCGGCCGCTCGATTCGACGCTCGATTGCCCTGTCCTACGACCGTTTCCACGACTTCGAGCGCACCATGCAGCTCAATTATTTCGGCTCCCTGAAGATGATCCTGGGCCTGTTGCCGACCATGGCCGAGCGCCGCAAGGGGCACATCATCAACATCTCGTCGATCGGGGTTCTGACCAATGCGCCGCGCTTTTCGGCCTATGTGGCCTCGAAGGCCGCGCTGGACTCGTTTTCACGCTGCGCGGCGGCCGAGTTCAATGACACCGGCGTGGCCTTTACCACGATCAACATGCCGCTGGTACGCACACCGATGATCGCGCCGACCAAGATCTATGAGTCGGTGCCGACGATCACGCCGCAGGATGCGGCCGACATGGTCAAGCAGGCCGTGATCTACCGGCCGCAGCGAATCGCCACCCGGCTCGGCATCTTCGCCTCGGTACTGCACGCACTGGCGCCGAAGATTGCCGAGATCGTGATGAATTCGGCGTTCCGGATGTTCCCGGATTCAGCCGCTGCACGGGGCGAGCAGCCGAATCGCGAGGAAGCGCATGCCACCCAGGAGCAGATGGCCTTCGCCAGCCTGATGCGCGGCATCCACTGGTAGTTGTCCTCGCAAGTCGTGATTGTCCGGACCCGGCGTTGCGCCGGGTCCGGCGGTTTGCAGCTCAGTGCCCGGGGTGCGGTGGGTCGACCAGTTCGCCCTTGATTCCGCGATAGTTCAGCTCGACCCAGCGCGCGGCTGGCAGGAAGCCCTGACCCCAGAACTCGTCGAACTCGGCCGTCGGGGCCGCCTGCTGCACCTCTTCCAGTGATTTTCCGCCCTCGATCAGTGCGACCAGTCGATCGTGCACCGTCGCCAGCATGTCGCGATAGGTGCCGAGCCGCTGCGCATCGATGACGGGCCACCGTGGCCGGTGATGATCTTCGTGTTCGCGTCGCTCCTCGCCAGGATCGTCTCGACCGCAGCGATCATTCCGGCGATATGCCCGCCCGATCCGTAGTCGATGAACGGATACATGCCGTCGAGCACGATGTCGCCGGCATGAATCACGTTGGCCTCGCGCAGGTGCACGATCGCATCGCCGTCGGTATGCGCGCCCGGAACATGGATTGCCTCCAGCGTGTGCCCGCCGAGATGAAAGCGAATTGATTCACCAAAGGTGACCACCGGCAACGCGTTCGGTGTGGCCTGAAATTCAGCGCAATTGCGTTTCTATGGACAGGGGGAATCCGTGTGTGTTGCGGTCGACAGAATTGCTGCGTTCGATTGATAGCAAGAGCGCAGCCGGCACCGGGTCCCCGTGACCAAGACTCGATATTGGAATTCCAGGGAGCGTTTTGCAGATGAAAAACCGATTCAAGGCCGCGTTTGCTTGTGTGTTCGTCAGTGTGCTGGTTTGCTCCATGGCTCTGGCCGGGCCCGGTGTATGGACCTCCAGTGGACCGGACGGCGGCATGGTGGTGCGCCTGCTCGCCTCGCCGTTCACTTCTGGTGAGTTCTACGCGCTGTCCCGAGGCGGCGTGTTCAAAAGCATCGACAGTGGTGCGACGTGGTCTGAAGCCGGTGCCGGCGTCAATCGCCAGGTATTCAACATTGCGCACAGCGGCACCGGTGCAGGGCGTTTGATCGTCAACAGTTCCAGCAAGGTGTTCTACAGCAGCGACGGCGCCGTGAGCTGGCAGGACCGCTCGCCGCCCGCCGCGCTTCTGGCCGGAGCCTCGCTGGGTGTGTCGACCGGCGCGCCGCTGCCGGGTACCTATTTCATCGCACTCAGCGACAGACGAATTCTGATCACCGAGGATTCAGGCCTGAACTGGCGCGCATCGCCGGCGATTCCGCAGCTTGACGCGACCGGCATCACCACGCTGGCAGCCAATCCCCTGACACCTGGACAGGTGCTGGTCGGCACCACGACCGATCCCGCGGTCGCAAACTATTCGTTATGGCGCGGTACGCTGATGCTGCCGGCACCCCCTACAGTCTGGAGCAAAATCAATTGCCCGACAGGATGCCCCTGGGACAGCAACCCGGTGCAGGATCTCGAGTTTGGAACGGCGGGGCGGCTCTGGGCATCGACCCGATTCTTGACGGCGCGGAGTAATGACTCGGGCGCGACCTGGACCGTTCCCCCTGGGCTGGCCAATGTCGGGGCCTTGTCGATTTCGGTCAATCCGGTCAACAATGCCGAGCTCTACCTCGCCGGGTCGGCCGGGCTGAGCTACACCACCGATGACGGCGCGACGCTTGTCGATATCCTGGGAGGTTTCATCGGTAACAACCTGTCCCAGCCGGCCACCAGCACGGTGGTGGTGCACAATCCCTTCGATCCGACGCGGCAGCTTGCTGGAACGATAAGCAACGGGCCGTATCGACGCCAGTCGATCGCAACCGACAACTTCGTTCAGAGTTCGGCCGGTTTCCGCGCCCAGAACATCCGCGCAGTCGCCTCGAATACGCTCAATCGAGTCCATATCGGCGTGAGTGACGCGTTCGGCGCGACCTTTGTCGCGTTCCGCAGCGCGGACAATGCGGCGACCTGGGGTCAGGTCAACGGCGGACTGCGGGCCGACCAGTTCCGTGCGCTGGTGGTCGACCCCAACGACCCGGAAACCCTCTATGCCGGCGGACGCTTCAACCCCGGGAACGACGACCTCGGCAATCCGGTCGACGGCAACGGGGGCATCTACAAGAGCAGCAACGGCGGTTTGAGTTGGACGACCATCGATACCGGCATTCCGTTGACGCCGTCGCCATTCGTGTTTTCACTGCTCGGTACCGTGCGCGATCTGGCGATCGATCCGAACAGCGCCGGTCCCGGCGGGGCTTCGCAGGTGATCTACGCCGCCGGAACCGGACGACTGCGCGATGACGGCGCGGGCGGCACGATCGTCGATGCGGCACGGGTCTACAAGAGTATCGATGCCGGCGCGAGCTGGTTGCCTTCGGACAGCGGCGTTGGCGGAGTCGAGATCGGTGCATCTCCTTTTCCGATGGCGGCCGCAGGCGTGCAGATCCTCATTGACCCGACTGATTTTACCGGCCAGACGCTTTACCTGGCCACCTTCATGTCGCGCAATGCGGGCGATGTGCCGACCTCGATCGGCAACGGCGTATTCAAGTCCACCGACGGCGGTGCCAACTGGACCAACGTGACCAACGGGCTGCCGCGCATCGACGGTAATCCGGCGGCCGCCGCACTGGATGTGCTGTCGCTTGCGATTGATCCGACCGATCCCACCGGCGGCACGCTGTATGCATCGACCAACGATCTGGTCGACCTGACGCTGGGCTCGATCTACAAGACTATCGATGGCGGCCTGAACTGGATCTTCTCCGGTGTCGGGCTGCAGAATCGCGACGTGCGCGACCTGGCCGTTGATCCGGTCACCGGCAATGTCTATGCCGCGGTGGCCGATCCGCTGGGCAACGGCGACAACGGCGTGTTCGTCAGTGAGGATGGCGGCCTGAGCTGGGCCTCGATCAGCACCGGCTTCCGGTCGTCTGGCTCGGCGCTGAAGCTGGAGCTGGACAACAGCGGCAGCAATCTGCTGATCCACGCCGGCACCACCGCAGGCTTGCAGAGCTTCGAGGCCCTGCCCGACGAAGATACCGACGGTGCACCCGATCCGATCGAGGACGATGCGCCTGCATCCACGCGCGGCGGCCTGCCCTCGGGCGACGGCAACGGCGACGGCATTCGCGATGCCGAGCAGGCCGATGTGGCCTCGCCGAAGGTGCTGGTCGGTGGTCGCGGCTCCGAGATCACCATTACCGCAACTGTGGCGCCGGCCTTTGCGACTGCAGGTGCTTGCGACCGGATCGAGAACAGTTTCGGAATCAACCAGTTGCAGGGCGTACCCGCCGAGCGGAGATACGACATGCCATTCAACGGGCTGTACCTTCGCATTCCCGACTGTCAGGCGGCCGAGGTGACGCTGGTCTACCATGGTCGCAGCTTCAACGACGATCCGTCCTGGCAGATTCGTGGCTATGGCCTGGCGTTCCCGGACGAGGACACCAATGACTGGTTCCGGATCGAACCGGCCGGCGTCAGCGGCACGACCTGGACCTTCACGCTCGAAGACGGGGCACTGGGCGATGCGACCCCGGAAGACGGCATCATCGTGTTCACCGGCGCGGCCAAACAGTTGACCGAGCGCTTCTTCGCCGACGGCATGGAAGCCGAATAGGCTCGGCTTCGGGACTTCGATGTCGGCTCGGGGCAGGGTGCCCCGAGCCCGCCCCGACTCAGCCTCGCCGCCAGGCGAAGAAGCGCTCCACCAGCCGCAGCAGGGCTTCCGGCTTGCGCGCCTTCTTCCACTCGCCGGCGGCGAATTTGTTGGCCTCGTTCATGGTCGGGTAGATGTGGATGGTGCCGAGGATCTTGTTCAGGCCCAGGCCGTGCTTCATCGCCAGGATGAACTCGGCGATCAGTTCGCCGGCATGGTGGCCGACGATGGTCGCACCCAGGATCCGGTCCTTGCCGGGGACGGTCAGCACCTTGACGAAGCCGGAATCGCTGCTGTCGGCAATCGCGCGGTCGAGGTCGTCGATGCCGTAGCGGGTGACTTCGAAGTCGATTTCCTGTTCGCGTGCCTCGGTCTCATTCAGGCCGACGCGCGCGATTTCCGGGTCGGTGAAGGTGGCCCAGGGGATCACGCGGTAATCGACGCGGAATGACTTGAACGGCGCCAGCAGGGCGTTGACCGAGGCGAACCAGGCCTGGTGCGCGGCGACATGCGTGAACTGGTACGGTCCGGCAGCATCGCCGCAGACGTAGATGTTGGGATAGTTCGTGCGCAGGAACGGGTCGACTTCGATCGTGCCGCGCTGTTCCAGCCGGATGCCCAGTTCCTCGAGGCCGAAGCCTTTGGTGCGCGCCTTGCGTCCGAGCGCGACCAGCACGCGGTCGAACTCGATCGGCACTTCCTTGCCGTCGTGCTCGGCAATCATCCGTCCGGCGCCTGCATCGCCGGCTTCGAAGCGCAGCGCCTTGTGACCTGCCGCGACTTCGATTCCTTCGTCGCCGAAGCGCTGCATCAGCGCCTCGCTGGCGTCCGGGTCCTCGCGCGGTACCAGTCGGTCGGCCATTTCGACGATGCTCACTTTCGATCCGAGCCGGGCGAAGGCCTGCGCCATCTCGCACCCGATCGGACCGCCGCCGAGCACCACCAGGCGACGGGGCAGTTCCTCCAGATCCCACAGCGTGTCGCTGGTCAGGAACTGCACAGCGTCCAGGCCCGGGATCGGCGGCACCAATGGCTCGGCGCCGGTGGCCAGGATGATCGATCGGGCGGTGAGGGTCCGACCGTCGACCTCGACCGCCCAGGGTGACACCAGCCTGCCTGCGCCTTCGATCACATCCACGCCCATGCCGCGGTAGCGCTCGGGCGAGTCGTGCGGCTCGATCTTGGTGATCACCCGCTTGACCCGCTGCATTACTTCGGCAAAGGAAAACTCCGTGTCCATGCGGCGAATTCCGTAGCGTTGCGACTCGCGCGCCTCCTGCACCAGTCGGGCGCTGCGCAGCAAGGCCTTGGACGGCACGCAGCCGGTGTTCAGGCAATCGCCGCCCATCCTGTGCTTCTCGATCAGGGCAACCTTCGCCTTGATCGTCGCGCCGATATACGACGAGACCAGACCCGCCGACCCTGCACCGAGCACGATCAGGTTGTAGTCGAAGGACTTCGGTCGGGCATGGCCGGCATAGACCTTGCGATTGTTCAGGAGCCGCAGCACCCAGCGCAGGATCAGCGGCAGCAGTCCGAGCAGCGCGAACGCGCCGATCAGTTGCAGCGAAAGGATGTCGCCGGTCGACTCGATCCGGCCGAGCTGGGTGCCGGCGTTGACGTAGACCAGGGTTGCCGGCAGCATGCCGAGCTGGCTGACCCAGTAATAGGTCCAGGTGCGGATCGGCGTCAGCGCCATCACCAGGTTGATCACCCAGAACGGGAACACCGGCACCAGCCTGAGCGCCAGCAGATAGAAGGCACCGTCCTTCTCGACCCCTTCGTTGACCGCGCGCAGGCGCTTGGCGAAGCGCTTCTGGATGCTGTCGCGGAACAGGAATCGGGCTGCGAGAAACACCAGCGTGGCGCCGATGGTCGAGGCAAACGACACCGCCACGGTGCCGGCGAGCACGCCGAACAGCGCGCCGCCGGCCAGGGTCAGGATCGCGGCACCGGGCAAGGACAGTGCTGCCATCACGATGTAGACCAGCATGAAGCCTGCCAGCGTCGCCCAGAAGTGGCTCTGGACGAAGCCCAGCAGCGCATCGCGACGCGCCTGCAATTCATCCAGGCTGAAGTAGCGGCCGAGATCGAACCAGAAGAAGGCGGCAATTGCGAGCGCAATCACGGCCACAAGAATCAGGCGCACGGAGGTTTTGTTCATTGAGATCAGGTCCTTGAGCGGCCAGAACGGCCCGGCTGCTGCAGCCAAGCATACAGGCCGAGGGGACCGGGACCGGCACGAATCGATTGCGGCGCGCGGGGGCGGAGCGCCACCGACCTCGGAGGTTGTGGCAGGAGGTGGCACCTGCAATCTTCGTCAGGATTTCTTTTGCGTTCATTCGCGGTTCGCACCCGATTTTCAAGGTCTGGAGACAGTCGCCGAATACTGGCTGAGTCAAGTACCTGATCAGGAAAAAATCTACCGCCGGGCAAGGGCATGATCCGTTACCCTTCAACACTATCGGGATCAAGGAGCACGCCATGTTGTCGCAAACGAGATTGACTGTTTTGGCTTTGATTACGCTGACCATGGTCAGCGGATGCGCTTCGTTGGGCAATACCGCCGCAGAAAAGCGTGCGACCGTGCTCGAGATGCGGGACGAGACCCTGTCCTGGCTCTACGAAGCCGAGCCCGGCGCGCGTCAGCGCATCGCCGAGGCGGCCGGCTACGGCGTGTTCGATGCGGCCAGTCAGAACATCATCCTGCTGCAGACCGGCGGCGGCTATGGGGTGCTGACCTCGGCTTCGGGTGAGACCACATTCATGAAAGTAGGCGGTGCCGGGGTCGGCTTCGGCATCGGCATCAAGGACTACCGCGAGGTGATCATCTTCCGCGACCGCGCCAGTTTCGAGCGCTTTCGTGATTCGGGCTGGGAAGCCAGCGGACAGGCCGAGGCCACTGCGCAGGCGGGGCGACAGGGTGGTTCGGCGGCCGGCAAGCAGTCAATCGATCTGAATGTGCGCACCTATCAGATCACCGAATCCGGCGCGGCCCTGCAGGCCACTGTCGGCGCCAGCAAGTACTGGAAGTGGGCGGAGTTGAATCGCTGATCAGTCAGCGCCTACTCAGTCGCATGGTCCACTAGAGCCGCGGCATGATGCCGCAGATGCGCCTCGATGAAGCTCTGGATGAAAAAATAGCCGTGGTCGTAGCCGGCGTGGCGATGCAGTTCCAGCGCCTGGCCGGCCGCTGCACAGGCCTGCTCGAAGCGTTCGGGCTGCAGTTGTTGCTCAAGGAAGGTGTCGGCCAGGCCCTGGTCGATGCGGATCGTGCCGGGAAAGGTCTGGCGCGCGACCAGCGCGCAGGCATCGTATTCGGCCCAGTGCTCGCGATCCGGGCCGAGATATCGCGGCAGCGCCTTGCGGCCCCAGGGCACCTCGGTGGGCGCAACGATGGGCGCGAACGCAGAAACCGATCGATAGCGGCTGCGATTCTTCAGCGCAATCGTCAGCGCGCCATGACCGCCCATCGAGTGTCCGAAGATGCCGGCACGCGCAGGATCAACCGGGAAATGCTGCTCGATGACCTGAGGCAATTCGCGGCTGACATAGCTGTACATGCGAAAGCGCGATGACCACGGGGTTTCAGTGGCGTCGAGGTAGAAGCCGGCACCTTCACCGAAGTCCCAGTCATCGGTAGCCCCTCGGAAGCCGGTGTCGCGCGGGCTGGTATCGGGCGCGACCAGCACCAGACCGAGTTCGGCCGCCAGCCGCTGCGCGCCGGACTTGATCGGAAATACTTCCTCGTTACAGGTCAGGCCCGAAAGCCAGTACAGCACCGGCAGCCGCGCTTCGGGCCGATGCGGCGGCACGAACACCGAAAACGCCATTGGCCCGGCACATTCCTGCGATTGATGGGTATAAAAGCCCTGGCGGCCGCCGTGGCAATGATGGATAGCGCGGGTCTCGATGGCAGTGGGCATGGGTGGTTGGCTGGTTGGCTGGTTGGC
>NPIE01001000.1_pt1 | contig 16026 bp, 4 predicted proteins | sample 8637661 | NCBI WGS metagenome assembly NPIE01 (sample SAMN07420842, study PRJNA396082) | bioreactor metagenome | isolation source: sample BA12 brine-fed electro-methanogenic bioreactor BA | place: Japan: Kochi | collected 2016-12-09 | reverse complement strand
CACCGATGCGAAACGAATATGGAAATTACCTGTTTACCTCCACGCTTTTAATGGTGTGGGGGTTTTGCTTTTTAAGCCAGTCGCATTCTATCAATTCAAAAAAGGTCGGGGCCACAAGGTAACATTTTGTTCGTGTCAGAAGGTCTTACGAAAGAACAAGTTTCTAAAGAAAAAGTGTATAGGACCTCCACTAAGATTCATTTCAGAAGGTGTGCCAAAGCAAGCTTGCCCGGAACTAATGTGCCTTTTTTGCCGCCGCATTGCTAGTCAAATATCTTAGATATTGACTTCAGATACAATGCCATCATCTCGTCATCATCCAGGTCTTTGGCGCCGATCCTAATAACTTCGTATCCACTCGTCTTGAGAATTAGCTCTTGCCTTTTATCCAGGTCTATTTTCTCTTGCCCTTGGCCCTTATGATACTTGTAGCCATCTATGTAGATAAGGAGTTTCTTATCAGGATAGGCGAAATCCGCGATGGTTGTCATATTTGAGATCGTTACCTGGTATTGAAGATGAGGATCTGGGAGCCCGAACTGCTTCACAATGTTAAGGAACCTCACTTCGGCCGGCGACTCTGGATTCCCATCCGAACTCTTCTCTCGCCTGGTGCCCGGTACTTTCACCGCTGGGGTAGTTCCTGCAGTTAGTATGTAGTCAAGTACTTCGATTGCTTTCTTCCTATTGAGAACTGAATGGTATGGCTGATTCCAGAAGCTCAGCAAGCACCTGTAACAGGCAGTCTTGCAGTCGCAGGAATCAAGAAGTGTCCTGGCAGTCTTCATCACGCTTTCTCTGTACTGGAACAACACCTCAATGTATCCCGAACCTCCCGGCACTGTTTCAAAGAAAGTAACGTGGTAGTTCTCTTCAAGCCCGTTTATGAAGCTATCAATTTCACTGGTACTAATATCTAGCTCGATCGATGCTCCCACCTTCATCGCTTCCATATAATTAGCTGCCTCTTCAAAGCTCTTGAAAGGTTCCACAACCATTACGTCAGACACGAATTCTGCGTGAAGGCCTCTCCTATACTCGTTGAGTCTTTCTCCTTGAATATGTTTGTTATGAACGGTTTCCAAATGTCTCATAAAGTGATCTTTCCCATTAGGAGTATTCTCTTCTATCACTCCACATTCTGGACAAATATAGAAACCATACCCATAGTTGGGCATATCACGCTTCGAACCAACATTAACTAGGACAACTACGTCCTTTCTCCTGAACGAAGTAGTCATTCCGTCAGTCTTGGCAGTGACTCCTCCTATGTGGTTTCCCTTTACGATTCCCCTAATGTCGTAGCCCATAATGACCCTACGATTCTCACTATCGCCGGGTCTTCCTTCGAGAGTCAACTTGGGATCTGTGATGTGTATTGAATCAAGCTTCAACTGAGCGGGATTGTCGAAAGCAGGTTCATCAGGGTTTTCAGGCATTATGTAGTTTTCGATTATGATGAATTTCTGCCTAAAGCCCGCCTTAGTATCGGCATTATAGAAATTGTACCGGGTTGGCCTGTACTTTTTCCCTACTGCGTAAAGCCTGGAAAGCGGGGCAAATTCCCTGAGTGCGATATTGTAGTTTCTGTCTATTTCGACGAAGCCTTCGTTGTCCAGGCAGCGGGCAGTAACGTGGCCCCTTGCGAGTGAATAACCGGGAAAGAAGCCATATTTAACCAGGACAGAGATAGTATAGAAATCGTTGAGTGAAGCCCCATTGCCCTGTGGATTCGAAAAACTTCTTAGGTAATTTGTAATAGCGGTGTGCTCTCGAGCACCAAACTGATCTGCGTGCAGTCTGTTTCTTTCTTCAATGAGGAAGATAAGATCGTCGCGAATGTGGACAAGAATATTTTCCAGCTGCTGTGGAGTGCCATCTATGAGGAATTTCTCAAGCTCTCCCTCCACCGATTCCCTCAATGTCTTCAGAGCTTCTGGTGGCCAGTACCTAAAGAAACGCTCTAACTCATTTCTGAGAACGTCGTAATGTCTATTTATTAGCTCTTCCAGGGGTTTAGAGAAACCGAATAAGTTCTTGAGCGTTTCAGCTGCATTACCACCAAACAGATTTATCCCGTTGAAGAAGGCATTTATGTAATTTGGAAGATAGGCCTCCAGCAGAGCTTTTTCTTCGTCTTTTGAAGTGGTGTTGTGTAATTTTGTGGTTATAGCAGAGTGGCAGTGCTTAGCAATTAGCGGGATATTCACCATAGAGAAGGCCGGGACCTTTATCTTGCCGGTAATCATCTCTTCCGGTCTCGAGAAGAAATATAGATCGTGGGAGCTTCGTCCGCAGTAAGTAGTAACGACGGCTATCCTGTGCCGCCTTCCAGCTCTTCCGGCTCGCTGATCATAGTTTGCCGGAGTTGGCGGTGCATTCCTAAGAAGAACCATATCCAGTTTACCTATGTCCACACCGAGTTCAAGGGTGGGAGTTGCCACAATGCAGTTTACCGACCCATTTTCCTCTTTGAATTCCTTCTCGATTCTCTCCCTTTCAGGTCTACGGACTTGACCGGAATGTTCAAAGGCCTTCAAACTTCTGATTTCTCTGTTGGATAAATGTCTCTTGACGTTGTAATCGTCTGTATCTACCGACACATCAGTTAATTTACCATCACAGTTGTGCCTGGGGCAAACCAAGCCAGGAGTCTTTCTGAATGTTCTCGTTCCACACTTTCTGCACTCGTAAAGATGAGGAAGATTATCGTCTTCTCTCTTAGGCGCCTTAGTGAAGTAAATAGCCTCGCTGTTTATTGCAAAATGGGAGTTCTCGCGCTCAACGAGGACCCTTTCTTCCACCAGAAAGTGCCACAGCTCCGTTAGGAAATCGTCTGCAAGAGCCGGGTTCTCTGGAAATGCCTTCTTCATAAACCTTTGATAATACGAAGTTCCGCTATTTGAAATCCACCATTTAAGATTGCTCTGAGCGTTGTAGACAGGTGCGTTCAGTATGTAAACTTCGGGACCGTACCACTTGCTAAGGTTGATATAACCTCTGGCGACTCGGGGGTCCCTATTTGTTACTCCGAGAAGGGTGTGGCTTATACCTGTGTTGATTCTCATATGATCTAGAAGGTTTTCAATTATTGCCAGTATTTCTTCCACAGGAGCTCCGAATTCTTCTGCCCAGCGATTAACGAATTCCTTGCTGCTAAGTACATTTCCGTAAGTAAGTTTAACGAGTCCCAGATTCTCGAGGCTTCCGCGTCTATAGCGGGGCATAAAGAAATCTTCCAGAAGAAACCACTCTACAGAATCTTTGAAGTAGTCCGGCCTCATTACATTTTCAACTTCAAAGTCTCTGTATTCGCCTTGCTCACGAATGCGTTCAGCTATTTCTCCCGCCAGTTCATCACTCGTGTATGCTCGGCCCTCTTCTAGAACAGAGTAAAGATAGTCTCTGAATCTAAACCTCTTCGATCTCTGGTTTATGAAGGCTGCCTGGAAGGCGGCTTCCTGTCTATTGTCTGTGAATACCAGAAGCTTCGCCGCATCTTTGGAAACGGAATTGAGCATATTCTGGGCGAGAATGAGAATATCTAAAGCTTCATTTGACACAGATGGCATTAGGTTCGAGGATCTATCCTCATTAACATCATCTTTCCCGAGCGAAACACCACAGGAGAGGCATCTAAGCCTTGCCGCAGTTGGTACCTTCTTCATTTGAACAATTCTGTCTGAACCACAAAGAGTGTTCATACAATTCTGCACAGGTGAGTCGTGGACGGTACCGCATTTCTCACACACCCATACGTTTTGACTGGGATAGGCCTGTTCGTCTCCAGTAACGACATCTGTTAGGAGAACCATTCGGCTTTCTTCAGGTTCGTCACCCATACCAACGGGCGTGTAGAAAGTGACTCCTTCAACCTGACTTTCAGATGCCGAAGGGATAACGAAGTAATGTTGGCCGCATCTGGCACATCCGTAGAGGCTAAAATAATAGTGGTCCTGAAGCTCATCTATATCGTTCAGAATTATCTGTCGCTGGCCGACTACAAATGCGACCTTCAGGTTTTGTATTCCCCTTGCGAAGAAGTGGATCTTCGGGCGAAGTAAAGGTTCGTTGTCTTCTTTTACAACGAGGCCGGCAAGTAGATACGAGTATATCTCCGCCGCAAGAGCATCCTTGCTAGCATCTTGTCTTCCGGATAATGCCCCGATTCTCTCGACAGCCTCTTCCAGAAGCGTGGGCTTGCTAAAAAGCCCCTGCAATTCGCTTATAATAACGTTCTTCTTCAGTGTCGCATAAGCGTTGTCTTTGTTTATGGTCTTATAGGTCAACTGCGTCAGCAGCCTGTAGAATTCTGGCCCCGGTTCTCCTTCTTCAGGAATCTGAGAAACCTCAAATACCATCTGCTTCAGGATTTCTCCAGGATCCCTTGGGAACAGCGGAACGTATTCATCCGGTTCTCTTTCGAGCTCAATGTAAGACTCTGTAACCAGTCTAATATCTTCTTGTTCAACACCAAAGAGTCTTGAACCGAAGCGTTTTACTACAGTTTCAGGTTCTTCGTCACGTGAGGCGACCGTTGCTGAAGTCCCAATAAAGGTTATGTTTTGGGGATTGGGAACGACGAGCTTCAGTCTTCTCAGCAGACAGGCAACCTCCGAGCCGAGCTCTCCAACATAGCTGTGCACTTCGTCCATAACTATGAACTGTAAATCGGAATCTCTGAAAATATCTAGATCCTTGTTTCGAAGAAGCAAATACTCAAGCTGAGAGTAATTAGTGAGCATTATCTGGGGAGAGTTTTCCCGGATCTCTTCCCTACAGAGACGTTCTTCCCAGGGCGCCAGGTTACCCTTTCTGACCTCTTCAAGTTGCTCTTGCGTGAACCTCACCATATTTGAAGGTCTGTTGATATTCGAAGGTAGGGTCTCGGGAGTGTCTCCGGTGTATCTTGCAAACGTCACGCCGGAGCCTGCAAGCATCATTCTAAGCCTTCGCAGCTGATCATTAACGAGAGCGTTCATAGGGTAAATGAGAAGCGCCAGCAGTTTCTTTTCCCGCTGTTTCTTCGCCCGATCGATTATTGGCAGGAGAAAGGATTCGGTCTTTCCCGAGCCGGTACCTGTGGAGACAATGGTATGATGTCTGTTGATAATGCTTTCGGCTGCTTCTTCCTGATGCTTATGTAAGTTTTCGTATGTGAATACTGTATTCAATACCGGATCTAGGTTAAGCGCTTCCGTGAACTCTTTTATACTCTTGCCCTTAACGAAAGGACGGTTGAGGTAGATATATGGTCCATTAACCAGGCGAGACCCTCTCAGAAGATCATAGGCAATTAAATCTTTGAGTTGATTCTCGAGGCCTTCATCTGCGATGTTCAGGGTACTTATAAGAAAATCTGTGAAGCTCTCGAAAGTCTCTTTACTAAAGACTACCGGGTTAATGGACATAAGATCACCTCTTCTGAAAGAGTTTCACTTGTTCTGTTTTTACAATTTCGACTACTCAGTACCTACACTAATCAAGTGGAAGAATTCACTTCATTTATGTCGTGTTCTTTGTACATTTTCAAGTCATTAGTTTCAGATACTGCTAGGATTCTAATCCGTCAGTTTTCGGAAGCGCGGGATCTCTCACGCTATCAAGAGTTGATAGATCCAGCTGTCCACAAAGGTATTGTTCAATGAAATCCCATCTTTCATCGTTATCGATCTGGGCCCCATAAAAGGCTTTTGCTATTCTCAACTCAAGGTCTATTCTCTTCTTTATTCGCTTGGTAAGGTTACAAGAATAGTTGCTGGCCATTCGTAGCAAGGCAGTCTTGTCTAGGCAAGCGATCTGCATTATTGTACTGTCTCCACCACTGAAATGTGTCGAGACCAGATTCATTATGTCCAGAACGTTTAACAGATTCTTTTTGACTCTTGTATCTTCATCATTGCCAGCATTGAAGTATAGTATTAGATGATTATCAAGTCCGTTGTGAAAAACGCTGGAAAAAGCTAACTCCCACGTTCGTTTGCTTTGCATCACAACAAATTTATCCTTTCTCACAAGCCTTCGGTTGAACGCGTCACCTTGCTTCCAAAAATAGTATCCAGGAGTAGACGGTGCTCCTTTCATTAGTTGCTCTGAGAAGTAGTTCAGGATTATTGCTCGCATTTCTTCTCTTCTGGCCAAATTTGGAAAATTCTTGAGAATTTTAGCTATATTAGCCTCGAAGTCTTCTTGGGAAGTCTGTCGGGGTGTCTTGCTAGCCAGTTGGTCAAGGAGGAGAAGCAGATTGTCATAAGCAGTTTTTATGGCATTAAGAGGCTTCATAAGAGAAACCTCTGCTTTGATTTTTGGATGGATTTCTGCCCCGAAGATTTCTTGGGGTCTATTAACAATCATCCATACTAGTTTGGCGATGTTCATTTCCCTGAAGTATTTTTCCCAGAGGTTTCTAACATCGACAACATATACAGAGCCCTCTGATCTGATCTCTTGATTAGTGTACATACTTTTCCTGGTGTAAGGTTTATCATACTCTCTTATTTCAGGAAATTTCTCCATTAAATCCTTGGCAATTTCCTCTGCTGCTGTGAAATATATGTACTGGTAGTTCTCCCCTTTACGATAGATTATTGGTCTGTTCTTTTTGGTTTCAAGATCTTTTTGGATGAGGTACAATGCGACACGAGCTTTGTTCCTCAGCTGATCCTCATCCCATTTGTTTCCTGTGAAGAGTAGATATTTTATGTCGTCAAGGGACACAGTTACATCAACCTTGTTCGACCTGTTATTCCGATCCGAAGCTTCTCTTACTTGGTTCGCAATGTGGTTTATTATATGGTTCAGTTTCCATTGTTGCGGTATGGAAAGTGATGAGAGCAGATAACCATTCCCGGGATCGGATCCTAAGTAGCGTGTAACCGCATGGGCTTGTTCGTTGTTTCTTCCTGCACGACCTATTTCCTGTATGTAGTCCATAAGTATGTTCGGAACACAATGGTGGTACACGGTCTCAATATCATCGATATCTATACCCATCCCAAATGCTTTAGTTGCAACTATTACTCTATAGTCACCGCTATTAAACAAATGATAGTTGCGCTTTCTATCATCATCGTCAGTTCTGCCAGTGTAGATACCCACTTTATCTTTAATACTGTCAAAGGCTTCCAACCTGATTTTTATATCCTCTGCCTGATTGACAAAAGGGCAATAGACAATAGTCTTCACATTCCTCTCCGCGAGTTCTTTCACTTTTTGAACAGTGTCCTCAATTTTATCCAACCTATTCATCTTTTCACCAGCCGCTTGCAAGTGTTCTATCTTAATCACAATATTATGCCGCTTAACATCAGTTAGAACTACCCAGGGATTCTTCATAGCCAGACTCCCCGCAATTTCAGTAACAGTATCTAATGGACCTCCGAAAATAGCTGTAGCTGTAGTTGCAAGTATGGGGAATTGTTCCTTCTTGCGAAGAACCCTCAGTTGATCGCCAATATAGCCATAATCAACTCTAAAGGTCCGTCCCCAAGTATTAACTAGGTGAGCTTCATCAACAGCAAATAGACCGATTTTTCGAGAACCTATTAGGTTTTCTATCCGATGCTGAATGAATGTTTCTGGCGAAAGATAAAGGATGTCAATCTCTCCATCTTTCACTTTTTGAAGTATAGTTGTTCTTTCCTCATAAGTAAGACTTGAATTCACATATTCAGCTCTGAACCCTCTATATTTCCGCATACCGAACACCTGATCTTCCATCAAGGCCTTTAAAGGAGAAATCACTATAGTCAGGGAGTTGTCCAAGTCCTTTAATACGGATGAGACCAGTTGATATATTAAGGACTTTCCAGATCCTGTTGAAGCTATGAAGAACAGGTCCTTCGGTTTTTCTTCGAAGTGCTGATCTATCAAGTAACGGATGAGAACCTCTTGAGAAATTGAGGTTTTTGATCCTTCGGCAGTGTACACGGGGTATTGAATAAAGTTCTCATACAGAAAATTGTTTCTCAGATACTCGTGAAGATCAATACCACTCGTTTTGTCGGACTGAGAGTAATATCCTGAAAATCTAAGTATCGAGACTTTTTTGCCTGAACACTCAAGTAGATTCGCTATTTCTGCTAGCTTGAATTCATATTCACTATCATTATGAGAAGTTATTATGTAGTCAATATCGTTGCTGAACCCCGCTACAACTTTTAGCCCTTTGGATTTGAGCAGGGCTTCAAACTTGCTGTTGTTGTCAATTACCTTTACATTTTTCCCAGATACTGTTGAGATAAGTGTATCGAAGTTGAGCACATCTGTAATTCTAGGAGGGTCGTACAAACGGAAGACCTCTAGCGAGTCTGATGGATCATTAAGAAAGGTTATTCTATCCTTATTGCAGTAAAATATTTCCCTTTCGTCATCGTCTAGAACAGTTTCGGAAGAAGGTAAGTATAAATGATCATTGGGCTCAACATTACAGTATATTGCGACGATTTTCTTGCCCAGTACTCTTCTCAAGATCCTTGCAAGGTTATAGATGACTGCATAGAACCAGTTAGTCATAGCAACTTTCTTACCCTGCAGAGAGTTCATCAGGTTGATTAAATTCTCTGGTTTCACACTCTCTCTGTACCATCTGAAGTCTAGGTAGGAGTCTTCTTCAAATAAGCAGAAGGGAGGATTGCTTTTCTGTAATTCCTTTAGTACATCAGAATCGAATCCTTTGAGAACGACAGTATCAACTCCCTCACTCTTCAAGTTCTGCATTATTTTTAGAACCCTCATAGCCTTTGCTTGAGTATGATTCATCGCATATGTCCTCCCTGAGAGAGTTTAGGTTTGTATTCTTCAAAGTACTTCAGAGCCAAGTCTCTAGATAAGTAAGTCCCGTATTCCCTTTCCTGTTCTCTTTTCTCTATCGGGAACGTCGTGAAGATATACTTCAGATCCTCATAATCAATACGATAAAGATGTGCAGCTATCGCATCCAGCTGGGCCATATAGTTAAGTCTTTCTTTCTCATTCCACGGTCTGGGCTCTATCTCATAACCCATATCCTTCACGAAAGGCTCCAAATCGTATGAATAGTTCACACATTTCACAAGTCGCCGGATAACGGAATCCTCAAGGCAATTGTCTCCGGTATCCAGCCCGGGCAGTTGCTTGAACTTTGAGGGATCAGGTACCGGCAGCTGATAGAGAATGAAGAAGTTCATTGTTGCTCCCTGTAGTTTGTTTCTTGCAACATAATCAATAGTGTGATTCGAAAAAAAGGCACAGAGGTAGTAATCATTTGAGAGGATCAAAGGAGCCTTATTACCAAACCCCACCCTAGGCATTATTGATGAAATAAAGGTTCTGTTATCAGAAGAGCGTGCGATATCCCTAAACGCAACCACCCATTCTTTGTCCCACTGCTTTGCCGTGTAAAAAGCCGTGCCCTCACTTTCCTTTACGAAATACCTCGTCTTTGGGAAGAACCGTGGGTCAGATTTTTCCTGAGCCGTGCAGTTAGTCCCATTACCATCCTCGGCGATGTGGTTGTAACGGCTGTCGAGTATGTAAAAGGTCTTACCCTCACAGAGGGGGACATATCTTTCATCGTCTTTCTCGTAGTATATCCAGTTCTTCTTATACCCCCGGTCTATAAGCTCCCCTTCCCGGACAAACTTGTCGGAGTCATTTGACATATGAAACTGAGTAGATACACTTATCCCATACGGATTATCCGTGCTCCCGTCTTCATATTCCCTCAGAAGTATCTTGCTGTTCCTGTATATCTTAAGTACAAGATCCATATCTCTCTGCGAACTGAACACCGGCGCAGTACCGGTATTTGGGTTGACCAACAGCAGATCTTCAGCAGATAGATGCAGGAATTTCTTCGTATAAAGCTGATCTGGGTCTCGCAAGACAAAAAGCATTTTTGCTTCTCTTGTGAAACCAAAAACGATTAAGCTGAATCTCATTCTGGAATCTATATTCTTGAATATGTTTCCATTAACAAAATCCGCAAGTGAAGAAAGCAGTTTGTTCTCAACAACGTATTTGAAGAACGCGCTATTACCTTTGTCTGTCGCGATTCCTGTTGGAACTATGACGCCCGATCTTCCCTCTTCCTTACGCATTCTCAAGAAAAGCTCAGCAAAAAGCTGGTAGGTGTTTAGTTCGCCCTTGCCCGTCAGACTGTATAGAGTTCTCTTAGAGATGTAATTTCCCGTAGATGAATACTGCTCCAGTTCCTTCATATACGACCTGAAAAGCTCTGGGTTATTTTTCTCTAATCCGGCTATAAGTAACCGTCTTTCATTAGTCTTCTTGTTGGAATAGACTTCAAGGTCTTTCCCCGCGAAATACTCTCTTTCTTTGAGTTTCAGCACTTCCCAAGGCGGATTGCCAATGACCGCATCGAAACCTCCAGCCTCAAAAACATCTGGAAACTCAAGTTTCCAGTGGAAGAAACGTTGCTCTTCACTTATCCTTTCTGTCCAGTTTAAGTGTTCGGATACTTCCATAAGAGCCGATCTGTTATCCTGGTTTTTGTCTATTCCCTGGTAGAGTTCCTGAAGTTCTCCGGTTGTTAATGGAAGGACTCCGTCAATCTCATTTGCGAACCACTGAGCTACCCACACATTAGCCTTAAGCTTCTCTATTTCATAATCTCGGTTCCTAAGGAACTGTTCTTTGTAAACCTGTTCCTTGGCGAAGTAATCTTCTGTTTCTCTACCGGCGACGTCTATCTGGTGTGAGACTTTTGCGAGCTCACTCGTTATTCTTGCAAACTCATTATCCGGAGAGTCTGTAAGTGAGAACATAGAATTCTGCCTTCTTAGATCACTATCCCTCCTAGTGGGTCTGTACTGAGAGTTTATTCTTTTCAATCCATTTAATTTGGCTTTCCATTCATTACTGGCGTTCCCCGAAGCTTTGTAAACCTCAGGAGGTATAACACTGGTATCCTCCCAGCCGTGAAAGACTCCCACAAGAGAATTACCACACTTCAGCTTATGATCCAGGAACGTGAATGGCTTGTCCTTGGAAAAAGTGTTCAACCAGAGTGACATCTTCGCCAATTCCACTGCCGTCGGGTTTATGTCCACCCCGTATATGCAGTGTTCTACAATGTTCCTTCGTGCGAGGATCTCTCTATCTAAATCCGGAATCTCGGTGTGTTTGCCCTCGATTTCCCAGGCCTTCAAGAGCTTCTCCGCAACGAAATTCGTTGCTTGTACTAGAAAGGCTCCTGAACCCATAGCAGGGTCGACAATCTTCAGAGAAAGGATCTCGGAAGAGCTCTTGAGCTTCTCTGTGTCCTCTTCTGTACATAGAGGACCCTGTGTCTCCTTTACGAGATAGGTCGTCAGTTGTTTTGGTGTGTAATAACTCCCGGTTGACTTTCTGGCGCCGGAAGAAGACATATAGTATGCTCCCTCGGGAATGAGCCGCTCGGCTTCAGGGGCCAGGATCTCTGCGTAACGCGAGACTCTTGATTGAACTGAATCATCCTCAGATTCCGGGAAATAGTCTGGTACTCTGCTTATCTTCGAATCGACCATTTTGAGAAGAGCCTTTATCTCTTTTGGAGAGCGTTTCTCAATCTCACTAAGAGGAAGGACGAACTTCTCCTTTGCGGTAACAACAAGTGGCTCACTTGCCCGGGAAACGGTGTAACCCAGGAGACCCTCGTAGACATAACCTATCTGCTCGACATCTATGGCTGCATAGCTAAGTCTGAGGCCTTTCATATACAGAAGATCGTTGAGAATGTCCCTTACGCCCTTGTTGTTCAATTTTATTCTCTTGAGAAGGGGAAGAATCTCGTCAGGTGAGAACAAGTCTCCACCGTGAGCCGTTATCTTCAGCTCTCTATGATCTGAGCCGAAGTAGATCAGATTGAAAAGTGCAAGTATTCTGTACCAGGCGTCCAGTCTGTATGAGGAAACCGACTCGAAGTCGCTGTCTCCCAGGAAAGCTCTTTCAGACTCAAGTGAATTTGCCAGATGAATGAGGCCGTAATTGTCATCGTACTCAGGAAATCCGTGAGGCAGAAGGGAGTTCTCCTCGGCATACAGTATGAACACTAACCTCATAACGACCTTTATTACTGCCTCGTAAATCTTGTCCGGTTCAACATCTATGTTGCTCTGGTTTATGTAATCCAGTATCCTGTTTATTACCAAATAAACCTGATCGGCCAGGGCGTCAGTAACCTCTGCCTGTTTCTCGTGGCTTTCCTTGACTATGTTGTAAAGACCCTTCTTCTTGTTTGAAACAAGACTCTGTGCATTGAGAAGGTTTCTGAAGGCCTCGAACGTAGACTCCTCTTCAATCCAGTCGCTCTGCTTCCAGGAGATGTAGGCAGCAGAGAGGCCTTCCTCGACGAAGAAGAGCCTGAACTCATTACCGTTGGTTAGCATACCTAGAGGACAACCTTTTAGCTTGAGCAGCGTCTCGAACTTTATATGTTCACTCGCCCGCCAGGTGCCAGCGCCAACTGGTTTTCTCTTATCCAGTTCGGTGTATTTGTCCAGTGTCTTTATTATGAAGAATGGTATCTTCTTATCCTCAGATAAAAGAACAAAATCGGGGGTCAGGTGCTCATCGTGATCAAACTCCTTAGCCGAGTAAGCGGAAGCTTCTCTTCCATACTTCCATTTGTTAGGATCGTGGCCGAGCAGATCAAAGAGAAGGGCCTTGACAAGATCGTTTACGGTGTAGCTTCCACTGTTGAAGCGGTCGAGAAACCTCCTAAGCTTGAAGAGTTCATCACGGGTTGCACCGGGTGTTTTCTCGAAGTAATCACGGTAGATCACCTCGGATACCAGTAAGCCCGACATCTTAAGAACGCCGAACCAGTCGTATTTACTCTTCAATGCAGTGCTCATTTGATCATCTCCTCGGGGACGAGAAAACAGAGTGCAACAACATTGACGAGAGGATCACCCTTGAGTGTGTATTTGTCCTCTATCTTTACCGGGATCTCATCTAGCTGGGATTTAAGGTATATCTGTCTGTTCTTCAGAAGGCGAATGTCTTCTGAATACTGCATCTGGTCTTCGAACATAGATCCTTCGTACCTGTTCAGTCTGTTTATTGTCTTCTCGATCTCTTTAGTTCGATCTTTGATCATCTCGATAAGTGTCTTCTTCTCACTGGAGGTGACTTCTTTCAATTCCTTATTTAGTCTTTCTTTCCAGCCTTTCTTGAACGAGTTGACATTGTCCAGTATCGCTTTCTCGTTGAGTTTCATTAACCTTTTCAGCTCGAGAACGAGCGAGGCTGACCTCTGATCGAATTCTCCAAGAGAATCTAGATAATGAAGGTAAGTGCTGTCAGAGACGGGAAGATAACTACCCTGATCGAAACTCCCACCAATGACGTCCACTTCTTCAACGAGCGGCTGAGAGAGTTTGTTGACCGCCATTGCCCTCACATACAGCAGTACGTGAGGAACAGCCATCTTCCCTGAAGGAACCACCTTGCAGGTCACCTTGTTCAGTTTCTGATCTGTACCTTCGATCTTTCTCGACCAAATGTTGGCTCTAAAGTACGTTATGGCCCTCTTGACGAGTGGATGATTGGGATGAAGGTGCTGGGCCTTGCCCCCAGTTGTCGGTTCAAAGGAAAGGAGCCTTGTCTTGCCGTCCTGTATCACGTACTTCTGAAGTCTTTTCCAGCTGTCAGGGAGTCTTTCTATTTTGTAAAGGGTCCCTTCCACGTGCCTAACCCCCGAAGTTACACCATTCAGTTTTATTGCGCTATCCAATAACTCCCTCACAGCCTCTGGAGTGAGGTTCAGTTTCTCTCTCGAGGCAGCTATCTTCTGTCCGAGATTTGCCGCTTCGCTTCTAACATCCATAAGGTCTTTTATGAGATCGTCTCTCATTGAATCCAGGAACCCTTCGTTTATTTTCTCCAGGCCGAGCATTTGCTTCTGAATCTTATCCGCAATCACAGGGTTCATCGTGGTCAAATCTTCGCGGATCTGCTCAACTTTTCTTACGATTGTCTTCAGGAAATGACTATCCGAGTTGTTCCCATAAACAGGATGATAAATGGTAACGTCTCGAGTCTGGCCGTGCCTGTCTATTCGTCCGTTTCTTTGCTCGAGCCTTATTGGATTCCAGGGGATCTCCATATGGAACATATAACGGCAGTGCTGTTGTAGATTTATTCCCTCCGAGGCAGCATCCGTTGCTACGAGTATTCTTGCGGGTGCTTCGTCTGGATCGGCTTCGAACAGTGCCTTTATTGTTTCCCTTTTCCCCATCTCCATTCCGCCGTAGAGCTGAAGGATTCTCTCCTCTTCAATACCGTGCTCGATCAATTGGTCTCTGATGTACTCCATCGTGTCTTTGAACTCGGTGAATATAACCACTCTTTCCCGGTTCCATCTACCGTTATCTCTAAGGTTGTTGTCTATCCACTTAACAAGCTCTTTGACTTTACTGTCGGGTTTGTTTCTTAGGCGAGAGGCTACGCTTACCAGCTCACTAAGGTAGCTCTTTCCGTTGTCTGTAGCAGTCGCGCTTATGAGTTCCTGCTCCGTCTGTTCTCTAACCACATCGTTATCCCAGTCCTCATCCAGTCTATCCACAATAAGCTTTAGATATAGGGGGGAGTCTTTCGTATCGTTCAGATGTTGTGTATGCACGACTATGGAGTTATAGAAGGCTCTGGGTGAAGAGAGAAGCCTCTTCTTAAGAATCGTCATAGCAAACTCGAGAGGTCTGTTATTCTCGCCGTTTCCTCCGCCACTAACCCTTTGGCGTATGTATTGATTTAGTAGGCTCAACGACTTCTTCTCGTCCTCTGAAGGATCTATGTCTAAGGAAACAATCTCTCTGCCTGCAAACATTGCGCGGCCTAGAGAGTCCTTAACGCCGGTGGGTCCTCGCTTCAATCTCCTTACCATTATTCGATCCAGCCTTTTCTTGAAGTTTTCTTTGTTGACTGCCGGGTCCTCCCCCCTGTTGAAGCTGAGCGGGTCAAGCATATCCAGAAAGGCGATGAAGGATTCCTTTCGACCGTTGTGGGGAGTTGCGGTAAGGAATATTTTGTGCTCGAAGTGCCTTCCAATCTCATTTAGCATCTTCGTTCTATCCGAATCGCGATAGTACTTTTTCGTCGGTTGAGGCATAGCATTGTGGGCCTCGTCTACTACCAAAAGATCCCAAGAGCGGATGTACTTGCTTGAATTGACTTCACAGGAACGAAGAAACTCTGTCTTTCTTCCCTCCATCTTTATAAAGTCCATTGAGGCAATTATCCTTGGGTGAGCGAGCCAAGGGTTCACGTTTATCCCGTATTCTCTCTTGAATTTAGTTATCTGGCTGCTATCCACTATTTTGAAGTCAAGACCGAACTTGCTCTCCATTTCCCACTGCCACTGTATCTGCAAGGACGCAGGGCACACCAGGAGTATCCTTCTTGCCTTTCCTCTCAGTAGAAGTTCCTGGATGATCATACCGGCTTCTATTGTTTTGCCCAGTCCGACATCGTCCGCTATTAGAAGGCTTATTCTCGGCATAGACAGGGCCTTGACTACGGGTTCGAGCTGAAAGTTTTGTTGCTGTATGGCGCCGTAGAATGGAGCTCTTATAACTTCACCGCCAAGAATACTTTTATTTGTCCATCTAAGGGCATTAACGAAGCTGTCGAATACCGTAGGAGAGTCAAGGGAGTTACCAATGTCAGGGAGTGTGTTTTCCGGAAGAACTTCGAAGTCAACTTCTCTTTCAAGAACAACCGTCATTTTGTTTCCTTGATCCAGATCCTCTAAGCTTTCCAATGTTACAAGAGTCGAGGAATTTGACACAACATCGTCTGGAAAGGAAACGTCATTTATTAGCCAGAGACGGTCCCTTACCCGGGCCATTCTCCCGGCTTCTGGAATATTGTTGCCCATACTGCACCTACCCCTATAATCTAGATATTTCTTCTCTGTAACTGAAGTTTATCATTACTGAGCGTTAATTCCGAAACCTAACAGATTGAGGTGATTCTGTTCTAGTTCCAGGTAGCAACTCAACACCAATATCCGTTTCAGAGGACGCCTTTATGCGCGCGAGGCTG
>NPIE01004743.1_pt1 | contig 16031 bp, 16 predicted proteins | sample 8637661 | NCBI WGS metagenome assembly NPIE01 (sample SAMN07420842, study PRJNA396082) | bioreactor metagenome | isolation source: sample BA12 brine-fed electro-methanogenic bioreactor BA | place: Japan: Kochi | collected 2016-12-09 | reverse complement strand
TCCTCAGAATGACAACAAGGGCAAGGGCGTGAACGGTGACAAAAAAAGAAAGAGGCCGGAAGCTTTTTGGCTTCCGGCCCGGTTTTGTGTTATCCGAGTCACGTGTTACGCGTTACGCGTTACCGCCTCAAATCTCCAGCGGCACCACTGCGCCAGGTTCTATCACCCTGAAGGTGAAGGATTCGGCCATGAAGAGCCGCACCTTGTCACCCACGGTGGACTCGTAGCCTATGGAGAAATCCTGTCCCAGGGTAAGTTCAAAATCGCCGCCCCTCGTTGAGACAAGGAAACCCCCCTCCAGTTCGGGAGCAAGGATCATGCCGCCATCGAACATGGAGGAGACCCTTTTCTTCAGGGGATAGCCCTCGCCGAAGACATCAAGGATCTGCCAGAGCCTGGGCCCGGCGACAAGTGTATAGGGACCCTCGATGGAGTTTTTCTGGAAAAACGCAAGCCCCTCGGAAAGACCGGCCATGATCTCCCTGGGGTTCTCCGTTGAGACGGAGATCTGCTGACCTTCACCAGACTGGTCAAGTCCGACTATGCAACCCGGTTCAAAACCGTGATATATTGCGTTCTCCTCAAAGGATGCCATCTTTTCGGCAGCCTCAATGAGCGGATCGAGATCCAGATCCTTTGCCCCTCTGGCGACATTGTCCAGTTCCCATACACCCATCTCGAAGGAAACACGGGCCTCGACCAGGGGCTGCACAAGATGCACACCCCAACGCACTTCGCCCTTGCCCTCCGCTTTTGAAACATCAAGGCGGCCCGTCGGTACGGAAGCATGGTCCCAACCGAAGGGTCCGGCAACATCCACGAATTTCCTGCCGGAAAGCCTGCTCTTTAAGACCTTTACCGCCTGTTCGTCGATCTCTTCCCATGCCGCAGCACTTACGGGGGAAATGGATCGCTTCAGAATGTCCATGTTTATATCCTCCCTCCTGTCCTGTCCCTAACCTTTAAGGCTACCGATGCCGAGGCTGCTGTCCGAAGAAGCCTTGCCAGGGGCCTGCTCTCCCGCCATGGCTGCCTCTTCTACCTCGGTGATGGGAGCTTCAGTGAAAAGAAAGGTTCTGAGAGCATGGTCAAATTCCGGCATGTTCCGCCGGAGCCATTCGAGCATCATGGCAGCGTGCTCGATCTCCTCGTCCCTGTTGTGAACTATTACGGCACGGATAGTCTCGTCCTTTGTCGCGGCGGCACGCTGGTGATACCAGTCCACCGCTTCTATTTCCTCCTTGAGGCTATTCAGGGCCCTGCTGATGTCCCTGTCCTCTGCCGCAAGTTCCTCGACCGGTTCATGGTAGTTCGACATGAGGCACTCACTCCCTTTCGTTATTTAAAAAATGAAACCGGGGCTTTAACCTCTTCCCAGCCTTTCACCGAATAACATGTTATCATTACCTTTCCACCTGGACAAGAAGGGAAGGGGAAAACCTGGAGGCGTAAACAGTGAACAGTCAACGGTGAACGGTGAACGGAAGGTTTTCTCTGTGGGGCACCACCCTCTGCGTCCACTGTGGTGAGAAGGGCCTCACGCATTTTCGAGTCGCAGTTTTGTTTTTCTGTTATCATTGCTCCCAACTTCGGGTAAGGGAAGGTGAAAAGATGAACTGGAAAAATGCTATGCCCCCTGCCGTCAGGGACATGGAGTTCGTGGAATACGCAACATCCAGGGAAGAGCGCCCCGTCGAGGTCGACTGTTCCCTTGGAACAAATCCCCTGGGTTCTCCGGAATCTTCAGGCAGGATATGCCGCTCCGGCTGCATGCCAGACCCCTGCCCGTATCCTGGTGATGATCTTCCCTTCAGGGAAGGCCTCTCAAAGTACTGGGGAGGCTCTTTTTCCCCGGAGGAGGTGATCCCCGGTACTGGCTCCATCGGGCTGATAATTTCCGTCGCCAGAACCTTCTGCGCTCCGGGATCGATCGTCCTTGGGGCTGTTCCCCAGTTCCCTGACGGGCCAATGCATTTCCAGTTCTCCGGGGCCGCATACAGGGCCGTCAGGCTGACCCCGCCCCTGTTCAGGCTGGAGATAGATACCCTTCTTTCCGCGATAAAAGGCGATGAGTCCATTGTCTACCTCGACAGGCCTCATAACCCCACTGGCCAGGCACCGCCCCTGAAAGACCTCAGGCCTCTCGCCGATACTTGTGATGAATCAGGTGCCCTCCTTGTCGTTGATGAGGCCTACGGAGACTTTATCCCTCCGGAAGAATCGGCGATCCAGCTGAATAACAGGTCGGTTATCGTTCTGCGTTCTTTCTCGAAAGGAAAGGGGCTGGCAGGGATCAGAACCGGGTACGCCATAGTCCGGGACCCCGAAGCTCGCCGGTTCATGCGGAAAGTGGCTCCCCCTTTCTCTGTCACCAGCACCGCTCTTGAGATGGCCGTAGCCTCTCTTGGGGATGCAGATTACTCCGCAAGGTCTGTCGAGATCACGGGAAGTATCAAGAGAAAGGTGCTGCGGGCTATAGGCAATACTCCTGGAGTAATATGCGCTGAAACACACCCCGATGTCCCGATACTGCTGGTGTCAACCCTCGGCAAGAATGCCAATCTTTACGAAACCCTTATGGCAGCAGGTATAAGATCGGAAGCCGGGACCTGCTTCGAGGGCCTGGGACCGGAAAGCGTCCGTTTGCGCATACCATCCCCGGGTGACCTGGATATCTTCCTGGAGCGATGGAGCAGTGCCTTTGGTAAATAGTGACATTTTCGCTGTCCGGCCACAATTGTGTCCGGCCATTGTTGACATTTCGGGGCAGGTGTTATAGACTCCCTGAAACGCAGACTTTTCATAATGCATAACTTATTTAGAGGGAGGGTTACCCTTGAGGGCTGACGGTATAGTGTCTGCATATTTTACTTTCGCTATTATCCGCTATTACGCCTTGGGGTCCCCCTCCTGGCGCGGTTGAGGTTTTATCCCACCGCAAAGAGCCAGAGAGATCAGGGGCCCCTTCCAGAAGGAAGGGGCCCCTTTTTTGAGGGGAGGAGATATAAAACCGGTTTTTTGCAATTCCAGGATCGGGTACCTGTATCAACGGGAGAGACGCAACAAAGACAAATGAGAAAGGTGTTGCTAGAGATGAGTGCGGTTCAGGAAAAAGGACAGGGTTTCTTCAGCAGGATGATGGCTTCTTCATCTTACAAAAAGTACATTCTTCCGGGACTTATTTCACAGTCCGTCATTATTGCCGGCGGCTATGGTACCGGCCGGGAACTGGTCGAGTATTTCGTAAGTTACGGCAGCCTCGGGGGTATTTTGGGTATGGTTCTTGTCACCATCACCCTGTGGTCCCTGGTCTTCGCCGTAAGTTATGAATTCGCCAGAACTTTCAGGGTTTATGACTACCGCGGCTTCTTCAAGGAGCTTCTGGGCCCGGGGTGGGTTCTTTACGAGGCCTGTTATGTTGTCCTTCTTCTCATTGTTCTTGGTGTTGTCGGAGCAACCTCGGGAAGTATTTTCATGCAGTCTTTCGGCCTTCCTCCCATGGTCGGGGCAGGTCTCTTCCTTGCCGGCGTCGCGACACTGACTTTTTTTGGAAGCAGGGTCATCGAGGTTGCCATGTCATGGTGGTCCTACCTGCTTTACGCCGTTTTTCTTGTCTTCCTGCTCGTGGGTCTTTCGCAGGTCGGAGGGCAGATCAGCGCGAACCTGGCATCGGGCGAAATCAAGGAAGGGTGGGCCCTTGGAGGGTTCAAGTACGCCTTCTACAACCTGGGAACCTTCCCGGCGATACTCTTTGCCCTGAACTATATCGAGAGCAGGAAAGAAGCCGTTATCTCGGGTATAATGACCTCCATCATTACGATCCTGCCAGGACTTTTCCTCTACCTTGTTATCATGGGTTTCTACCCGGGTATCCTTGATGTCGAACTTCCCGCGTATACCATACTCGGACAGATCGCTCCATGGCTCCTTCCCGTGTACATGGTAGTACTCTTCGGCACGATGATAGAAACAGGCGCAGGGTTTATCCATGCAGTAAACGAGCGGATCAACTCCTGGATGGTCGATCGCAAGGGGAAAGGTCTCACGCGCGCGAACCGTGGGGTGCTTGGCGGTATAATGGCTCTCATCGGTCTGGGAGTTGCTTCTTTTGGCCTGATCGGCCTTATAGCGAAGGGGTACGGCACCATCAGCTGGGGATTCTTCATCCTGCATGGGGTGGCGCTCTTCACTGTAGGTATTTACAAGATCCACCGAAAGAACTCCGCCCAGAGTTAGATAATTTCTTAAAACGGAGGAACACTTCATGGACTGGAAGGCTCTCGCGAAGTTCACCAGCAAGAATATCAGCAATAGTTGCGAAATAATCCAGCGTGATGAGAAGTTCATTCCTGGCGCGGTGGCCATCAAGTATTTTCCGATGGCACTGGAGAAGGGCGAAGGTTCGCTCGTCTGGGACGCCGACGGCAACCGCTATATCGACTTTCTCACAAGCGCGGCGGTCTACAACACAGGGCATTGCCACCCGACCATAGTCGAGGCAGTAAGGGAACAGGTCGGAAAACTACAGAACTACACCGTCGTTTATTTCTACAATGACAGGCAGGTCAGGCTGGCTGAAAAGCTTGTTGGGACAACTCCGGGAACATATCCAAAGAAGGCTGCCTTCGGTTTTTCCGGATCAGACGGTGTCGATGCAGCGGTCCGTTCGGCCCGCGCTTACACCGGACGGAAAAAGGTCATATCATTCAAGGATTCCTATCACGGGATGACCACGGTATCCCTTTCCGTCACAGGGATCATAGGTTCCGATGTCAAGGAATGCGTCTGCCCGGACAGGGACGTTCTTTTCGCGGAATACCCGGACCCATACAGGAACTCCTGGGGAATAGACGGCTACACCGACCCCGAGGCGCTTACCGGAGCAGCAATGGAGACTATTGGCAAGATGCTGGAGCAAAACAGGGGGGAAATAGCCGCGGTTCTGATCGAACCTGCCCAGGGCGATGGTGGAATGATCTTTCCGCCGACCAGTTTCATGAAACAGCTCAGGGAGGTTACGGAACGCGAGGGGATCGTATTCATCGATGAAGAGGTCCAGACAGGTATGGGCCGAAGCGGAAAATTCTGGGCTATCGAGCACTTCGACGTTGTTCCGGACCTGATCGTTTCCGCAAAGGCACTCGGTGGAGGGGTTCCCATCTCGGCGGTTGTCGGAAAAGCCGATATCCTTGACTCGGTACCCGTTCCTCTTCTTGCCTACACCCACACCGGTCATGCGGTCAACTGCGCCGCGGCCGAAGCCACCATAGATGTCGTAAAGAAAGAAAAACTTGCGGAGCAGGCCGAAGAAAAAGGCAGACGCCTGACTGAATGGTTCCGTGAAAGGTCAGACCGTTTCCCCTTTATCGGGGACATCCGTCAGAAAGGGCTTCTTATGGGTGTCGAGATAGTCTCCGACAGGATCAATAAAACACCCGACAAGGCAATGGCCCTTAAAATTTCCTGGGCCGCCTGGGAGAAGGGGCTTATTCTAATAACCTTCGGAAAGAACGGTAACGTTCTCCGAATAGCCCCCCCTCTCAACATCACCGAGGAACTTTTCCAGGAAGCACTGGAAATTATGAATGCCGCCCTGGAAGATGCGGCAACAGGGAGGGTGTCCGACGACATCCTGCCGCACCTCAAAGGCTGGTAGCAACAGATCCAATCCTTCTCTTCTGAGGAAAGGCCCCGGGGCGCGCGCCCCGGGGCCTTTCCTATTGTTTTTCCAGGTTGGAGAGAAAATCACCCAGACCTTTTCTGTAGGTATTACCGGATATTATGAACCCCCCGTTGTGGTTCCCGGATATTTCCAGGAATTCTTTAGGCTCTCTGGCAATATCGAAAAGTTTTCGACCCTCTGAAAAAGGGACTATTTCGTCTTCGGGGCTGTGGATCACAAGAAGAGGAGCCTCAATAAAGGGAAGGATCTCGTGAGTGGCATATTTGCTCCTCAGGAGGAATCGCATGGGAAACAGCGGGGCAACCCTGGACGCCATCGACGCAAGAGATGTAAAGGAAGACTCCAGGATCAGCGCCGCAACCGGTGTCTCGCTGGCTATTCTGGCCGCTACGGCCCCTCCGAGAGACCTGCCGAAAAGAATTACTTCATCCTGTTCGTAACCTTTCGCCATCAGCGCTTCCAGGGCCGCCCTGCCATCGGCGTACAATCCCTCTTCGGAGGGCTTCCCCTCGCTTGACCCGTATCCGCGATAGTCGAAGATAAAAACATTTAGTCCAAGCTGGCCGAATATCCGGATCGATTCGATCCTGTGCGAAATATTACCGGCGTTTCCGTGAAAAAAAAGAAGGGCCCTTCGGGAAGGTTCCCGGGTGCCTACATACCACCCATGCAGAACCACTCCATCGGAGGCCCTGAACCATACTTCTTCAAAATCCATTCCCGCAAGGGAAGGATCGGCATGGATCTGTCGCCGCGGCTGGTAGATGACCCTGTCCTGGAAAAAGAAAAGGGCAACGGAAAAAAGGGCGTAAACTGCGACTCCAGCCAGGAAGACCCTTGCCAGATTCAATTTCCTGAAGGTACAAAACTCCTGTATACCCATGAATGGGCCAGAATGGTAACCGGTATAGTGACCAGCAGCCCAATCCCGAACAAAATAGCCCCAAGGAAGTTGATGCCCGCGATCGCAAGAACAAAAAGGAAGAGTTCCAGCCATGAGCCCCGGGCAAGTTCCCCGGCCTCACGAAGGGCCTCGACGGGCTGCATCCCCCTGTCAACCAGAAGATAGGGCGTGAACTGGTATTTTACAAGGATGTACACTCCCGGAGCTATCAGCAGCACCATCCCCACCCCCACAAGGAGCGAATAAAGAAGTGTTCCCAAAAGGTAGGGAAGGAACAAGGGCTGTAAAGCCCCGACGTTGCGATAATCGAAGGTCCCCTTGTCCCTGTAGGAAAGGCTAACCAGCATCACTGCCATTATTGCCAGGACCCTGATTACCCAGCATACGCCCCTCAGGAACATGGCAGAGACCGAGAACCACGGAAGCTCTCTCATCAAAACATTGAGCAGCGCCATCGGAATACCAATAGCGGCCATGAGAATAATAAAGAAAAGAGCATTCTCTTTGAAGGTTTTCCAGCCAAACTCAAGCGCACTTTTTATCTCCACTCTGTTGCCCATTGTTCAGCCCCCCTTCTTGACAGGTTTTTCAGGCAACCACGCCTTTCGGTTTGCCTTCCATCCACGAAATGATGTTTGCCAGTGCCAGTTCTGCCCTTTTTTCCAGGGCTTCCGGTGTGGAAGCTCCTATCCTGGGAGAAAGCACAACGTTTGGAGCCTTGGCAAGCGGGTGTGATCTTCCGATAGGAGGCTCGACATCAAGGGTATCTATCCCCGCTCCGGAGAGCCATCCATCCTTCAGCAACTCTGCAAGGGTATGCCAGTCAACCAGTTTTCCATGAGCAGTATTGATCAGAATTGCTCCCTGTTTCATAAGGGCCAGTCTTTCCCTGTTCAGGAAACTTTCCGTATCGGGATTAAGGGAAAGATGTAAAGTTACAATGTCAGAACGTTCAAGAAGTTCTTCGACAGTAACATATTCCATTCCTGCCCAGACCTCGGCTTCCTTCTTCTGGGTCCGGCTGTAACCGAGAAGTTCACATCCGAAAGCCTTCAGTATCCTGGCCACATGAAGCCCTACAGAGCCAGTTCCGATTATTCCCACGGTCTTTCCGAAGAGTTCGTGACCATCCAGACATCCTTCGACCTGCCTCCCCCTGGCTGATTCATTGCATACAGTCAACTTTCTCATGACTGCCAGAAGAAGAGCTACCGTCAGTTCGGCCACCGAATAAGTCCAGTATTCGGGTATAACGCTCACCGGGACCACCTTGGCCCGGGCTTTCTGAAGGTCAACCTGTTCACGAAATTCCGAAGCCACCGAAACCATCCTTATGTTGGGACAGGCCTCGAAAAGTTTTCCGGGAAGGACCTGATCCACCACTATGAGGGCATCTGCCTCTTTGGCTCTCTGGATCATCTCCATAAGATCTTCCACCCTGTCGTGGTGCTGGGTAACCGTATGACCTGCCGCTAAAAGCGGAGCCGCGATCGCTTTCAGCCTCTCATCGGTTATCCCCAGCGGTTCAATTGCAACAATGCGCAAATAAATCCCCTCCCTGTCTATGCGGTAGTGTATTCCAGGGCAGATTCTTCTCCGGCAAGGACCCGGAGTGCTCCCTGGGCAAGGGCTGCCATTTCGTCCTCCCCGGGATAGACCTTCACGGGAGCGATAAAGGAGACTCTCTCCCTGACCGCCTCTACGAACTTCTCGCTGAAAGCGAGCCCTCCCGTAAGAACCACGGCGTCCACTTCTCCTGACAGGACAGCGGACCTTGCTCCGATCTCTCTGGCCACCTGGTACGCCATAGCCCTGAAAACAAGATCTGCCTGTTGCTCCCCTTCACCGATGCGTCTTTCCACTTCCCTGAGATCGTTGGTGCCCAGGTGTGCGACAAGGCCCCCGCCGCCAACCATTTTTCTGATCATTTCTCCGAGTTCCACGTTCCCCGAGAAGGCATATTTAACGAGTTCGCCAGCCGGCAGAGATCCTGCCCGTTCGGGGGCGAAGGGGCCATCGCCATCAAGGGCATTGTTGACGTCTACGACCATTCCCTTTCTGTGGGCCCCGACGGAAATGCCTCCACCCATGTGGGCAACGACAAGGTTTACTTCTTCGTAAGGCTTTCCGATCTCCTCTGCGGCACGTCTCGCCACGGCTTTCTGGTTGAGCGCGTGGAAGATGGATCTTCTTTCGATCTCGGGAATGCCCGAAAGACGGGCTTCGTCCATCAGTTCGTCCACAACAACGGGATCCACTATGAACGCCGGTTTCCCCCCAGCCTCATCGGCCAGGTTTCGGGCAAGAGGCCCACCCAGGTTGCTTGCATGAGAGCCAAACCTGCATGACCTAAGGTCCTCGAGCATTGCTCCATTAACGGCGTAGGTACCGCCCGGGATCGGGCGAAGCAGGCCACCCCTCCCTACCACCGCGTCAAGATCACCCACATCGGTCTTCATCCTGCTCAGGGCCTTTCGTATCTCTTCCAGGCGGAACGACTCCTGGGCAGGGATGTTGGGAAACTCCCGTATACGGGCTGAGTCGTATCTCTGGGTATCCGACCAGATCTCCTCGGTCCCCTTGAAAAGAGCGACCTTCGTGCTTGTTGAGCCTGGGTTTATCGCAAGTATGAAAAGCGATTCCATCGGGAACCCTCCTGCCCTCAAAAACAGGCTAATTCTTCTTTTCGTAGGCCGAAAGCACGACCGCGGAAGCTATGGAGAGCAATTTTGTCTCCGGCGAATCGGCCCTGCTCGTAAGAACAACAGGGGCCCTTGCGCCGAGCACGAGACCTGCGGTCTTATTGTCGCTGAAATAGACGATTGCCTTGGCGAGCATGTTGCCCGCCTCGATGTCCGGGACGTGAAGAATGTCCGCTTTTCCGGCGACATCGGAGACTATTCCCTTGTGCTTCGCCGATTCTTCGCTGATGGCATTGTCCAGAGCCAGAGGACCATCGATGAGGCAACCCTTGATCTGACCCCGACGGTTCATCTGGGTCAGAGTGGCGGCATCCACAGTGCAGGGCATATCGTGGTTGACAACCTCGACGGCAGCCAGTGCCGCGACCTTCGGGACATCGATCCCGAAAGCGTGGGCCAGGCCGACGGTATTGTTGATGATGTTGACCTGTGTATGGATATCGGGAGTGATGTTGAATGCCGGATCGCAGATGAAAAAGAGCCTGTCGTAACCCTCCACCTGGTGAATGTAGACATGGGAAAGGGTTCCACCACTCCTGAGGCCTACTTCCTTGTTCAGTACGCCCCTGAGGAAATTGGCAGTGGAGATCATTCCCTTCATGAGGATATCTGCCTTGCCGGAGGAAACCAGTTTTACGGCCTCCACTCCTATCGCCGCCTGCCCCTCCTTTACATCCACGACCTCGTAATTGGCAAGGTCGATGCCCATCTGATCTGTGACCTTCTTCAACTTGTCGGCATCGCCTACCAGGAAAGCGTTGGCGACCCCTTCCTTGCGCGCGTTCTCGACCGCTTCCATGACCTCGGCATCTTCGGCCAGGGCAACAGCGATCTTCTTGGGTCCTATCTCCTTGGAATAAGCGAGCAGTTCAACAAGCGAGGTGATCCTTTTCATCAACAAAACCCTCCCAACAAATATGTATAACGTATATTTTACTCTGAAAACAGGGTGGTTCAAAATCGTGAATAGTGAATAGTAAACCGTGAATAGTGAAAAGCAGGATCCCGGTTCAGAATCTTCCGTTTACCGTTTACCGTTCACCGTTCACTGCCCCTTCGCCAATACCGCCCCGAAAGCGATGGACAGCAGTTTGGTTTCGGCCGTATCAAAGCGGCTCGTAAGGACTATTGGCTTGCGGGCGCCTACTATTACACCGGCGCCTCTCCCCCCGGACATGTAAAGCATGACCTTGCCTATCAGGTTGCCTGCCTCGATATCGGGGACCAGCAAGATGTCCGCATGTCCGGCAACATCGGAGACTATCCCCTTGTGCTTCGCCGACTCTTCGCTGACGGCATTGTCAAGAGCCAGAGGTCCGTCCACGAGACAGCCTTTTATCTGGCCGCGGCGGTTCATCTGGGCAAGGACAGCGGCATCAATGGTGCACGGCATGTCGGTGTTGACCACTTCCACGGCTGCCAGGGCGGCCACTTTGGGGCACTCGACGCCGAGTTTGTGATAGCAGGAGACAGCATTCTCGACTATTCCCTGCTTTGCCTTGAGGTCGGGGTACATGGACATGCCTCCGTCGGTCATACAAACTACCCTGTCGATCTTCGGGACCTGGAAAAGGAAGACGTGGGAGAGCAAAGACCCCGAGCGCAAACCCCACTCCTTGTCCAGAACGGCCTTGAGCAGGGTGGCCGTCTTTACGTTCCCCTTCATCAGAAGGTCTGCCCTTCCCGAGGAAACCGTCCGGACGGCAAGCTCGGCTGCCTTTCCATCATTGGGTTCCTCGATTATGTTGAAAGTTGAAAGGTCTATGGAGTGCTCTTCGGCAATTTTCTCCATCTTCTTTCTCTCGCCTATGAGGATCGGCGATACTACACCCTTTTCCTTTGCCTCCGCCACCGCCCCAAGGATATCCTCCCCGTGAGGAGCAGCTACCGCCAGGACCATTGTCTTGCCCGTCATGCTTCTTTCAAGCAAAAAATCGAGAGTTCTGAAAGACATTTACCTATACCCTCCTTAATACACAATCCCTGTATACCAGGGCTTTTTCTTCACCCGAAAGAACTCTTAGCGCCCCCTGCGCCAGGGCTGCCATTTCATCCTCGCCGGGATAGACCAGAACCGGAGCTATCCATTGGACCATTGACATTATGAGTTCTACAAAGCTTTTGTCGTGGACTACACCTCCTGTCAGGAGTATGGCGTCCACTTTTCCGAAAAGGGCCACAGAACAAGCCCCTATCTCCTTTGATATCTGGAGGGCCATTGCCCTGTATACGAGACCGGCCTTCAGATCTCCCTCTTTGACAAGGGAGGAGACTTCACGCATGTCACTGGTCCCGAGATAAGCCTTCAGCCCACCGTTGCCGACAAGGCGTTTCCTGAGATCCAGCATGTTGTAGTCGCCGCTGTAGCAAAGCCTGGCGAGATCCCCTGCCGGAAGCCCCCCTGCCCGTTCGGGGGAAAAGGGACCGAATTCGTTGGCGTTGTTCAGGTCTATCATCCTGCCGTGCCGGTGGGGACAGACAGTTATTCCTCCACCAAGGTGGGCAACGATCACATCCAGATCGTCCCACGACCGGCCCAGTTCCTTTGCGGCCCGGCGGACTGTCGCCTTGATATTGAGCGCGTGGCCTAGAGACCTCTTTGGGAACTCCGGGAGCCCCGTTAATCGTGAAATGTCGTCGAGTTCGTCAACCGCGACAGGGTCGACAATAAAAGAGGGGATATCGTGGGACCGGGCTATTGCGTCCGCAATAATGCCGCCAAGATTGGAAGCATGTTCCCATGGTTTGCCCCGGCGGAGATCGGAGATAAGGTCTTCGTCCACCCCGTAGGTACCTCCCGGAATGGGGTCGAGAACTCCACCTCTTCCTACTACAGCGTCGAGATCGTCAAGACTGCTCCCATGCTTGAGCACAGAGTCCTCGATGGTTCTTTTCCTGAACTCGTACTGATCTGCCACTTTCTCAAAGGCGGAGATCTCCCCTGGGTCATGATTTACCGTCTCCTGCCAGATTCTCTCCTCACCGGCGAACCAGGCTATCTTCGTGCTGGTCGATCCCGGGTTGATAGCAAGAACCTCAGCCGTCATCGCTTTCCCTCCCAAAATCCGTATATGCATTTATTTCATGAAAAATTATACACTTGTTTTACCTGTGTTTTACCTTCAGGATCACCCAAATGGAGTATACTGTTGGCCGTTCGTAAAAACAAAGTCCCGGGAGGCACAATCAATGACTATTTGTTACGCCGATGGAAGGTTCACCGAAATTGAAAAGGCATCCCTGCCTCTTTCGGATCTTGCCTTCCAGCGCGGAGTGGGTGTGTTCGAGACGATAAGGATATACGACGGTCATCCGATGGCGATGACAAACCATTTGCAACGCCTTGCCGATTCCGCAAGAGGCTGCAGAATAGCTCTTCCCCTTGCGATCGAGGAGATGAAGAAAATAATCCGGGAGGGCGCCGTGCGATACTCCAAAAACGGAAGGGCTCGACCATTTATTACCGGGGGAGACATCCTTGACAGGGAAAAGGGTTTTACCAGTCCCCGCTTCTTCGTTTTTTTCGAGCCCCTTGACGCTCCGTCCCAAAGCAGTTACATGCAGGGCGTGGCACTGCACCCCGTGGATGCCGCCCGCCCCATGCCGAGCATCAAGAGCATTAACTACCTTGGCAGCTACCTCCCCCTTACCGATGACCCCGGAGCTCTTGAGATACTCTACTGCCCCGACGGCCATATAACCGAATCCTCTCACAGCAACGCCTTCATGGTCACCGGTGGAAAGATCATAACGGCCCCTCTGGACAGGGTTCTCGGGGGAACCATGAGGAACATGGCAATAGAGATCGCCAGGGATGAAGGGTTCACGGTTCTGGAAAGGTGTCCTTTGGTTAGGGAACTCCCCGAATGCGCGGAATTTTTCATAACGGGCAGCGTCAAGGAGATACTTCCTGTTGTCCGGATCGGGAATAACCGTATAGGAACGGGAAAACCCGGCCCGGTATCGGCGCACCTGAGGAAGACCTATCTGCAGAATCTGGAAAGATGGCTGGAGTAAAGGCCAAAAGGCGTGAATGGTAAACGGTAAACAGTGAACGGAAAAAGACATAAAGCCCTTGTCCATCCCGTTTACCGTTCACTGTTTACTGTTCACTGTTGACTCTCAAATCTATCTCCCCGAGGGCGCCAACAATATCGGCGTGGATCACTTCGTCGGCCAGGTGGTCGAGAGGAGTGGGCGTCATGTTTATTATGAAAAGTCTTGCGCCGGACCTTTTTGCGATCATCGGGTACCCGTTGGCGGGGGATACCTCCAGGGAGGATCCGAGGACCAGGAAGCAGGATGCCGTCTCAGACAGATCTCCTGCCGCTTCCATTGGGCCTTCGGGAAGCATCTCTCCGAAAAGGACCACTCCGGGGCGGAGCATTCCTCCGCATTCAGGGCAGTCAGCCCTCTCGAGAAAGACCCCGCTGTCGTATTGAGCCCTGCAGGAAGAACATCTCACTACTTTCAGACTACCATGAAGTTCGTGGACCTTTTCGGAACCGGCCGCCTGGTGCAACCCGTCCACGTTCTGGGTGATTATCCCTTTCAGCAGCCCCGCTCTTTCCCACCCGGCGAGGATCCTGTGCCCGGCGTTCGGCTCAACCCCCTGAAGCATTCTTATCCTGTGGCGATAGAATTCCACAAACTCATCCCTGTTGTTATCCATGGCAGAGATCGAGGCAAGAAGCCGCGGGTCCCTGTTCTTCCAGAGGCCATCTTTACCCCGGAAGTCAGGCAGGCCAGAGGTTGTGCTCATTCCAGCCCCGGTCAGAACTGCTGTTTTCCCTACGGTCAGGCATTCAGCTATCCTTTCAAGGCTCATGTCTTCCCCCCCTTTTCCCTTTCACCGTTCACCGTTGACGCAGTTGACCCAGTCTGTCATCCTGAGGTCGCGTTTTTTGCGGATGAAGGATCTGACCCTGAGACCTTCTCACCACAGAGAAAACCTTTCTTTGTGAGGGGCAAGGGCAAGACCCAAATCCTTCTCACCGCGGAGAGCACAGAGGGTGAAACCACACAGAGAAANNACCGTTCACCGTTCACGCTTTTCAGGTTTTTGATCCACGGCTTTTCAGATAGATCTTGCCCTGAACACCAGGGTCACCCCCACCATTATTACCCCCATTGAAACGAGAGCGACAAGGGAGATCGATTCTCCGGCAAAGAGGGTTCCCAGGATGGTTGCCGTGACAGGGTTGGCCAGGGCATAACTTGTTGCCAGCGCGGGGCGGACCGTCCTGAGCAGGTACCTGTAAATGGAAAACCCGATTATGGAGGCAAAAACCGAGAGGTGGATCATACCCATTATTGCTTTCGACGTCAGGGGCAGGGAAATCTTTTCGCCCAGCGCCAACGAGACCGCAAGGAGGAGGATCCCCCCGGCTATCATCTCCGTCGCCGAGGCTATGGGCCTGCCAAGCTCCCTGAAACGGTTATTCAGAACCGAACCCAGCCCCCAGCTTACAGCGGCACCGATCAAGGCAAGAGCCCCGAGGGGTTGTCCACTGATCCCCTTTTCCATGTTCATGAGCGCGACCCCGCCAATCCCGAGGGCAAGGCCGGCCCACTCCATTCTCTTGGGCAGTTTTCCCCAGAACCCGGCAAAAAGAACCGTCCAGAGCGGAACCGTCGCGATCAACGTAGCGGAAAGCCCCGACGCGACCCACTGCTGCCCAACGCAGAGAAGCCCCGCTCCCCCGATAAACAGAAGTGCCCCGACCAGAAATGACTCCAGCCATCCCTGAAGGTTCATGGGCCTTTCTCCTTTCAAACGAAGGAAAAAATAAAGGAAACTGCCTGCGGAAAGAAACCTCACGGCATTTAGCATGAAAGGCGGGAAGCTTTCAAGCGAAAACCGGTTGGCCAGGAAAACAGAACCCCATACCGCGTAAAGAACGGCCATAGCGACAAAAACCCGTGATCTTCCCCTGACGCTGGTACTATCCACAAAAAAGCCTCCCGAATGGCGAAAAAGTCGTGGGCCGGAAAAAACCCCAACCATTGTAGCGCCTCGCCCGGAGGTTTACACCTTATTCGGATCCGCGGTCCATTCCCTTGAGCCGTGCTCCTACTCTGGACGCCAGCGCCGCGGCCCCAAGTATCTTCAGGATGTCCCCGGCAATGAAGGGAATGGCCCCGAATTCTATTACCTGGCGCAGAGTTACGGCCTTTCCTGCCACATAGTTGAGGTTCAGATAGAGTCCCGCCGTCCCGACGGTGTAGATCACGGCGGTCCCGGCAAGACAGGCCGCCAGATAGAAGGGGAAGGATGTTTTTTCCAGTCTTTCGGTGATGAAACCAATTACCCATGCCCCGGCAATGAACCCCAGAAGGTAGCCAAAGGTCGGATGAAGAATGTACTGGGGGCCGCCGCCGCCGGTGAAGACAGGGAGACCGATCAGTCCCATTCCCACGTAGAGTACCTGGGAGAGCGCCCCTCCGCGGGAACCCAGGATCACCCCCGAAAGAAAGACGAAAAGCGTCTGGAGTGTCATCGGCACCAGCGGAAAAGGGATCCTGATGAAGGCCCCTACTGCCGTCAAAACGGCGAACAAAGCCGCAAGGATCATTGTTCTCATACCAAATCTCATGATATTCTCCCCCAATGTCAACCTTTCCAGGTATCGGTTGACATATTATGTATGGGGAGATTCTACAGCAGTCCAGGGCGGAAAGGCAAGGGGAAGGAAAGGCAAAGGCGTAAACGGTCAACGGTAAACAGTAAACAGTAAACAGT
>NPIE01005304.1_pt1 | contig 16048 bp, 22 predicted proteins | sample 8637661 | NCBI WGS metagenome assembly NPIE01 (sample SAMN07420842, study PRJNA396082) | bioreactor metagenome | isolation source: sample BA12 brine-fed electro-methanogenic bioreactor BA | place: Japan: Kochi | collected 2016-12-09 | reverse complement strand
GTTCTGGCTAAATCTTCAAACCCGGTACAACATGAAGATCGCAAGAGCCCTTTTAGGGAAAGAGCTGGAGAAGTCCGTAAAGGTCTACAACCCTGCATAGTCAACCATTGACGGGGCGAGCAGACTTAACCGCATAGGATGAATCAGCTTGGGATAGAAGATTATTATACCTGCATAGAGAACTCTTTCCGGCAGCCTGATCACCTTTGCGTGCTGTAGCCGCAACAAATATTTGCTGCAATAATCCTTAGAAACTCCGGGAGGTATAGTGGAAACCATTGACATACTGAAAGCCCTGGCGGACCAGACCGGTAAAAGCCCCATCCTTGCCGCAGAGGAAGCTTTCGGCAGGATAGAGGAGTTCAGACCGATCCTGCTTGAAGCGGTGGAATATGCCGCTGCAAACCCAGGGAAGGTTTTAAAGACCGATTCAGATCTGCACCTGAACGCTCTGTTCATACTGGCAAGGGCCAGGGTTCACGAGGCTTTCCCCCCCGCCATGAAGATATGCAGAAGCAGGGCATACAGTGCTGAATACCTGATCCCGCTGGATGTGAAAAACTTCTTCTACCACAGAATACTGGCCTCCCTCTTCGACGGTAACCTCCAATCACTGAAGGAACTGCTTCAAAAACCCAGACTGGGTGAGGACGCATACCTGACCACCCTGAAAACTCTGTGCCTTCTGGCGAAGAAGGGCATCGTTAACAGAGAGGATACAGCGGAGTATCTGAAAAGCAGAGAAAAAGCGGTAAAACTCCAGGACAGGCGTACTGAGCTGGGCAAAGCGGTGAAGCTGCTGGGAACGAATGAAGCGGAAGGAACAGCCGACGATCCAAGCCTGCCCCTGCACATACAGGACTACTACGAACTGATAGACGACTTTGCAGGGATCGAGTTTCTGCAACAGCAGTTCCGGCATGATGACTTTCTTGACTCGTGTTACATTTCTACTGAGAATGATGATACACCCCAGGAAGCCGAGGAGCGGCAGCTCCCGTCTTTCACCCCCCGGGCGGTAAAGGTTCCAATCAGAAGTACTAAGACAGGGCGGAACGACCCCTGCCCCTGCGGTAGCGGCAAGAAGTACAAGAAGTGCTGCGGTGGCTGACCGGGGCCACGAAAAGTAACGAAAAATCTGAAAAAGGGCCGAATTGTAACAGTTTTGCAGGGTTCCTGGCGGTGTTCAACAAGAAAAGGGACCGGGAGATCAAACTGTATGTCCTCACCCGTTTCCTCTTTGAAACCGATCATCCCGAGGCCTTTCTGCGGGTGTTAAGCGAAGCCCTGGAAGCGGGAGCAGAACCCGGGGAAAGTATGATGAAAGCCTTTGAAACAGTAAAAAAACCGGTGAGTTCCCAAGGCTCTGACCGGCAGACAAGGAATCCATACGCATCTGCCTCGGCACCCCTGACAGCCAGGCCTGCTCGGAGTACTTGACCTGTGCCATCTGCATCTCTTGACTTGTGCGCTTGATTTATGGATTATACCAAGCAAGAAAGTCAATCAAAGAGGTGGTGATAGTATGTACCATTCAAAGGGTATTATGAATCTCGCAAAACAAAACAATGGTATTGTCACCACGGCAATGGTTGTTGCAGCAGGTTTCCCCAGAGGCAGTTTGAAACACCTGGCCGATAGCGGGCGCCTGAAACGAGCCTCACGCGGAGTGTATGCGCTTCCGGAAGTCCTGGAAGACGAATTTGTCAACATACAGAGCAGATTCAAGCGCGGTATCTTTTCGCTGGGCACAGCATTGTTTCTCTGTGACCTGACGGATCGTACACCAGGCAGATTCCATATGACCTTTCCCGGCACATATAACCTTTCCGGCCCGAAGAAGGCGGGTATCATCTGCAGTGGATCGAAGGAGCCTCTATACAGCCTGGGCATAGAGTATTTAACCACACCCGGAGGCAATGTCGTCAGAGCCTATGGTGCAGAGCGTACTTTGTGTGATATTCTGAAGCCGCGAAATCATACCGACCTTCAGATCGTTACAGACGCTTTCAAAAAGTACTCAGCAGGAAGAGAGAAGAAAATTCCACTGCTTTCCAGATATGCCAGTGAGTTGAAGGTTGAAAGCAGGCTGCGCTCCTATCTGGAGGTGCTGCTGTGAAGAACGCAATGCAGCTTAAGGCTGTCATAAAAAAGATTGCGAAGGAAAAGAAGATATCTGCTGCACTCATTATGCAGAACTATATGCTTGAGCGATTCTTGGAGCGTGTTTCGGTATCTGAATATAGAGACAAATTCATCATCAAAGGTGGATTTCTGATTGCCTCTATGGTCGGACCTGATTCAAGAGCGACGATGGATATGAGGGTATCGTGTAGCGCTGACTGCGAAGTATTCCCCGATAGAGGTTCCTTTGAAACTCGATATTACTGCAGGAGATATTGTTACACCACATGAGATTGAATATGAATATTTACTGATGCTGGAGAATCGCAGGATAAATGTGCTTGCATACAATCTGGCAACCATATTGGCTGAGAAGCTGGAAACAATCATTTCTCGCGGAGATCAGAACACAAGACCGAGAGATTACTGCGATATCTTTATCCTGACAAAACTGCAGGCGGGGAATGTCGAGCCTGGTACCCTGGCTTTGGCTCTGGAAGAAACAGCCGGGAAAAGAGGTTCGGAGGCTGTAGTCAGGCAGTTCAGGGAGATAATGGAAGTGGTGAGAAACAGCAAAGCAATGAACAGCCAGTGGAATGATTACCGCAAGGATTTTAACTATGCAGCCGATATTGAGTTTTCTAAAACCTGTGATGCTGTTGTTGAATTGATACTCATTGAGGCCTCCCCCTCGGCATACCACCCTGGTATGCTGTGGGTGAGAAAATAACCAACCCCTTGAAAGGAGGAGGCCCGATGAGATTTTACACAACTACACACCAATATTACTGCGGAATTGACCTTCACGCCAGGGTTATGTACCTCTGTATCATCAGCTCAGACGGTGATGTGGTTCTGCACAAGAACATGAAAGCGGAACCGAAATCCCTGCTGAAAGCCATTCAGCCATATCGCGACGATGTAGTGATTGGAGTTGAATGCGTTTTTACATGGTACTGGATCGCAGACCTCTGCACAGAAGAAGGGATCCCTTTCGTTCTCGGACATGCTCTGTACATGAAAGCCATTCATGGAGGAAAAGCCAAGAACGACAGAATCAATTCCTGGAAGATCGCATCGATCCTCAAGGGGGGAACATTCCCTCTGGCCTATGTCTACCCGGCAGAAATGAGAGCGACAAGGGATCTCCTGCGAAGAAGGAACTACCTGGTTAGAAAAAGAGCTGAACTGATCTCTCATATTCAGATCACCAACAGCCAGTACAATCACGAACCCTTCGGCAGTTACAACATCATTCACAAGTGCTGCAGGGATGAAGTATTGAGCAATTTCACCAACCCGGATGTCGCTGTAAGCATCAGGATCAATTTCAACCTGATAGACAGTCTTGGCAAGGAGATATGCACCCTGGAGCAGCACGTCCTCGAGAACGCCAGGAACCACGACCCACATTCATATCATCTGCTGAGGACCATCCATGGTATCGGAAAGATTCTTGCTCTAACCATTCTCTACGAGATAGGGGACATTGACAGATTCCCCAGGGTACAGGAATTCGCCTCTTACTGCAGGCTGGTGAAGTGCTCCCGGGAATCTGCGGGGAAACGCTACGGTTCCGCTGGGAGCAAGATAGGCAATGTGCATTTGAAGTGGGCATTCTCTGAAGCGGCGGTGCTGTTCCTGAGGTGTAATCCTGAAGGGCTGCAGTACAAGAACAGGCTTGCCGGCAAGCACGGAAAGGGGAAAGCACTTGCCATACTCTCCCACAAGCTGGGAAGAACGGTCTTCTACATTCTGAAGCGTGGACAGGCCTTCGACATGAAGAGATTTTTGAGTGCATAAGGGAGGGAGCGGTCAATCCCTACTTATAACTGCAACCGAAAGGAACAAGCTGGTGATACCTGTCCTGGGCTCTTTGGGAGAATCTGGCTTGACCAGGGAAGGGACAGATCAGCGAAATCCTGGTATGCATCTCAGTTGATTGGATGGCCGCTCTGCTCCCCCAGAGAAAGGACATGGTATTCAGGTATGCGTTCTGCTCCTCCCCCGAACCCGGAGATAACTGGCGGATCATTTATCCAGCCATGCGGTTGAATGGGACGGTATGAGGGCACGGGTGTGTTTCTAGGACGAGAAGGGAATCCTTCCGGATTCACCAGAGTGAATTCTGATCCTCAATAAGTGTTTGGTGCAGAACCGAATGTGGAAACAAAGACAGGATGCAAGACTGAATACAAGATAAGCAGAAACACTAACTGCAGGGGGCGGAGTTTACCCCTTGACAGCGGGGGGCCTCATAAGTGTTATGAGTAAATCTGTCCGGTATCAAGCCTGCTATTCTTAGAAGCCAGAAATCTATCGCTCAAGAAACGGTTAAATGATGTGAGAGACTTGACAAAGAACTACATTGTAGTTACAATCGGTATATGAATGAAATCCGATTTGAATGGGATACTGAAAAGGCAAAGCTCAATGCTGAAAAACATGGAGTAACCTTCGAAGAAGCTGAATCGGTTTTCTACGATGAACAAGCCATTCAGTTCTACGATGATGAACACTCTGAATGGGAAGACAGATTTCTGATGCTGGGCCTGAGCGCTAAGTTGAAACTCTTGCTTGTTTGCCACTGTTTCAGGGAGAAAGACTCGGTCATCAGGATCATTTCTGCCAGGAAGGCTACCAAAGCTGAGTCCAGGCATTATTGGAGGTGAGAAGTAATGAAAAAGGAGTATGACCTTTCAAAGATGAAGTCCCGGAAGAATCCTTATGCCAGGCAACTCAAGAAGCAGATTACACTTCGCCTTCAGCCTGAGGTTATCGAATACTTCAAGGAGATGGCCAAGGAGTCTGACATTCCATACCAGAGTCTGATCAACCTCTATCTTCTGGATTGTGTGAACAGTCATCGTAAACTGAAAATGGAGTGGGCTTCCTCATAGTTACCCAACCGCTTTCCCAGTACTCAACCAGTACTTCTATCGGAGATACAATTCTTGCGAGGATTACTGGAGAAATCAAATTAATCGAACATCCGACAAAACTGCTTAGGCCAAGCTCAATCATCACATTGTGCTGAAGACTTCCTGTCATTATCATCAATGAGACTGGTTCAGACAATCAAGAGAAGCATACTTCTCATAACCACTGAATGAACCTGTCACAGACGTTGAGGTGCGGGCTCGGCGATGCCTGTGCAGGTTATTCAGATTGATCAACAGCCTGAAAACCGGGGTGTTCTAAAGATGTTCGCCCCTGCGGCAGCGGAAAGAAGTACAAGAAGTGCTGCGGTGGCTGACCGGGGCCACGAAAAGTAATGAAAAATCTGAAAAAGGGCCGAATTGTAACAGTTTTGCGGAGTTCGTAACAGTTTTTCGAGATTTCCCGGGGAAAGAACAGAGAGTCTATCATGTGGACAAGTGATACCGCATATAGTATCATAAGTGAAGGACGGTAATGGGAAGCCGAGAGAAACTGCTGGAGAAGATGCTCTCGCAACCGCCTGAAGTGACATTTGCCGAGTTTGCCAGATTCATGGTAATGCATGGCTGGAAGAAGACCAGGGAGAAGGGAAGTCATGTGATCTTCGTCAATTCCGCAGGCAGGATGCTCACGGTTCCCAGGAAGCATGGAAGAAAAGTATCCAGGACCTATATCGTTCAGGCATTGAAGGTTCTTGAATTGGAGTAAGATGAAAGATCTCGCCCACTACCTTTCGCTTCATTACAGGATGCAGATCAAACAGGACGGGGACACCTTCGTGGCATGGATCCCGGATCTTGACGGTTGTGTCACCCAGGGCGACACCATGGAAGAAGCTTTCCAGATGCTTCAGGAAGCAAAGGAACTCTGGCTTGAAACGGCGCATTCATCAGGAATAAGGATTCCGGAGCCCCGGAGCGCCGAGGACTTCAGCGGCAGGATCCTTCTCAGAATGCCTAAATATCTCCACGCCAGGCTCTCAGCCCAGGCAGACGATGAAGGTGTCAGTCTGAACCAGTACATTGTGTCTCTGCTGAGCGGTGAAGCCGCTCAAAGGCAGGAGAACAGATACCTCCTGGCGGAATGATAACTGGATAGATTTGCTTCCAGATTATGCTTCATGCAAGCAAACTGAATGCAGAGAGTGAGAGGCAATGCTTGATTTCACGAAGAGAAGCGCACAGCGGTTCAACCTCCAGTGGAAAGACCTCCCGGATAGGAGGGGAGACCACTAGAAGATTGAAGTGGAGATGTTCGGCAGGGTTCCCATGCTGCTCGTCGTTCATGAGCAGACACTCTTCACCCTGGTCCGCAGGAAGTCCGAGTTCAAGACCCCTGAACAGCTCGCCGATGAGATACGGCTGTGCTGCAGCTGGTACCGCAACAAAGGTGAAACTGCATATGGCAGGAACAGCGACCGGCGCCTCACAGGCAACACTACCGAGATGAAGCGGATGATCCGGATACTGGATTACTCTCCGGAGAGGATCAACGGCATGGAGATGGCCATCAACCAGTGTCCCTTCTCCTATCTCAGGAACAGGGAAACGAAGAGGTTCCATAATCCCTTCGATGCGGTGGAGTGCTATGTGAAGGGTGAGACGCCCTGGCTGGGGTGACCGGGAACAACGATCAGAAAAGCAAACGAACGAAACCCGGCAGCTCAGAGCTGAGAACAGGAAGCTGAAGGAACTTGAGAATCGTTTAACCGAAGGTCACTTATCCCCTCCTCCCGGATACATGCGCCCTGCCCTGGGAAAAAGGCCGTAGATGCCGCCGGTGTGTATGAAGAGAATTTCCTTCGCGTTTGCGAGCCTTCCTTCCTCCAGCTCCTTCAGCATTCCTCTGAAGGCCTTTCCGGTGTAGACAGGGTCGAGAACTATGCCCTCCCTGCGGGCGAAATTTTCAATGAAGTCCAGTTCCCCGTCGGTGCTCAGAGCGTATCCTTCCCCTGCGTGGCCGTCCAGTATCGAGATATCCTCAGCCCTGATATCCAAAGGAATGCCGTACTTCTGAATGGTTTTCTGGGCAAGGGTGTGTATTGTATCACGGAAATAGTCTTCGTCGTCGCACACGTTTACCGTGTGCACCGAAGCATTCAGGCCGTGGAGCCTTCTGCCTATTTCCAGACCGGCGGAGGTGCCTCCGGAACCGGCGGCAGTCACTATGGAGTCGAATCTCACGCCAAGGCTTTTTTCCGCCATGGCTATTTCGGAGGCGGCTTCGATGTAGCCCCATACTCCCACCGGCATGCTGGCGCCCTCGGCAACCACAAAGGGCTTCCTGCCTGCCGATCTGTGCTGCTCAGCCGCCTCTTCCATAAGCTCGTTGCGGCTCTTGTACTGTTCAGGGGTGATGAACCTGATATCGGCGCCCAGGAGCCTGTCGAGGAAGTAGTTGCCTTCAGTGCTCGAAGGCTCGGTGCCCCGAAGCAGCAGTGAAACGTTCATGCCCAGGAACCTGGCCACCGCCGCGGTGGCCCTGCAGTGGTTCGACTGCAGGCCTCCGCAGGTGATCAGCATGTCGCAGCCTGTGTTCAGGGCTTCTTTGGCCACGAACTCCAGCTTGCGCACCTTGTTTCCCGACAGAAGGCCGCCTGTATCGTCGTCTCGCTTTATCCATATCCGGCGGCCCTTGAAAAGACTGTCTGATGATAGGCGGAGAAGGTGGATTCTGGTGGGCAGGTTCGCAAGCTGTTCTTTTTCGGGACGGTACATGTTAAACTCCTTCTGATTAGCTGTCCGGTCTGCTTGATTACAGCAACACCCGCAGAAATGGAACCCGCCAGGGATCATTCGAAAACCAGGCTGCCCCAACTTGCGCCTATGGCCCGCTCGAAAACGGAAAGTACCAGTTTATCGTTGCGAAGCCGAGGAACACTATCGCCGGAATAGCAGCCACCACCTGATTGATGTCGTTGAGTTCGCGGCCCATGTTAAGCATGACCCCAATCCCGGAAGAGAGTAGATGACCTCCCCGGCCATATGTGACCTCCAGGTTCCGTCATCAACCTGCGGCTTTCTCAAAATACTCAATACTTTCATTAGCAAAACCTCCCCGCCCTTCTACACTAATAATCGTCAGGGGATATGTCTCGCCTATATTGTCACAGAGGGGCATTCGACAAATGGATGGAGCGGGAAAACCCCACTTTCCCATTTGAGAGATATGCAGATGACATGATATGTCACTGTCAGAGTTGGTCCTAGGCGGAAGAGCTGAAGAGGAGGCTGGAGCGAAGACTGACCCAGGTTGAATTGACCATGCATCCTGAGAAAACAAAGATTGTTTACTGCAAGGAGAGTGGTCGCAACGAAGAGTATCCCATTACAAGCTTTGATTCTCTAGGGTACACATTTCGACCAAGAAGGTCAAAGAGTAGAAATGGAAAATACTTCATAGGATTCAGTCCCGGAATCAGCAGCAAAGCAGCGAAACACATCCGGCGAACATCCCGGCAATGGCGCTGGTCTCGAAGAACAGACTTGGAACTGGAGAATTTGGCTAGATTGTCAAATCCATTAGTAAGAGGCTGGATAATTTACTACAGCCGGTTTTACAAGTCAGCGCTCCGCTATCCCGACATTGCTTTGTCTGAATTACAGACTTGTGATTTGGGCGACACGGAAATACAAAAGATTCAGAGGACGCCCCAGGAAGGCATACCAGTGGTTGAGCGGCATAGCACGGCAAGATCCTGGTCTTTTTGCTCATTGGGGATTGCTCTATCGGAAGGCTGGACAATAGGAGCCGTATGAGTGGAGACGCTCACGTACGGTTCTGAGAGAGCCCGAGGGGGTGGTTCCCTCGGGCTACTCGACTCTGGATGGAATGTATCCTGGTTCTTAGAAATGGTCAGTTCTTGCAGTCTTTGAGATTTACATTAGGCACTAATGAGGGTAATCACTATGCTGAAGCCTTGGCAGGAGCCAATACGGGGTTATAACCCGAAAGGGTGACCCCTATCTGGATGGTGTCTAGTCATTGACAGGCATATACAATCATATATATTGATTGTTGTTGGATTATTTACAGCACACATTAAATGCCGTTAGTTGATGGCTCAACTACAGATAGCATACATGTGCTCGTAAAATGCTGAGAAGTTGGATTAATACAGTTTGTTCAAGTGCACTTGCATGAGAAACAGCTGAGAGGAGGTGAAAGCATGAGTATGGAAAAACCAACAGAGGTTGAGATCTATGAGGTAAACGCGGAAGGCCCTATTACCGATGTTATTCTCTGGATTCTGTGTGGTCTTCAGCAGGGAGGCGGCGCAGAGATCTAAGCAGTTGACAAACCAACGGAGATGGAGGGAGGTGAGTAATGACGAAACCAAGAGAACTCAGTGTTGTGACAATAGACACTGAAGATAAGCCCGGTCTGCATATGATTGCCCTGTATATAATGTGCGGTTTGATGCAGAGAGGTGAGGAGTAACTAAAAAGGGGTTGATGGGGAGGTGAGTTCTTATGATACAAATGGGAGAAAGGGCAAGTGCTTTCACCCGGAGCTGTATTCAAATTGGGCGGGGGGACATACTGAGCATGTCATGTAACTGATTGAATGAGTTATCCATCGCAGTGGAGTTCAGTACTGAGTCAGCGTTGCAAAGGAGTTAATATGCACAAGCAGATTAGTCTACGAAGCGATATAGTAGTGTTGGGAGATGAATATATACTAATAGATACACAGAACAATCAAATACGTAAATATAATAGTGCTGGAATCAGAATATTAGCAATTATCGATGAAGGAGCAGCATCAATAGCTGAAATCATGAGTGAATTGCAGAATACGAGCTATCGTGAACTAAGCACGAAGGACATTGAAGAGTTTGTCTCTTTTCTTAAAGCAAACAATCTGTTAGTGTAATTTGTAGATTAGCTAAGTAAGGCAATACTATGTCTAAGTCACTTAAAAACATGTATATTAGCTTTCCGCCGGACTCTCTACTCAGAGAAGAGCATTGCGGTTATCTTGTAGCAAATAATAGCGGTAACTGGTCTCTAAAGCCAAGATGGACGAAAGATTTACTGCGTTCAATTGATGGACAGACAACCCTTTACCAACATGCAAAACACCATAGTGGGAGTGTCAGGGATATCGGTATAAGTGTATTGACTCTTGCAGGAATGATTAGAGAAGGCTTCTTGATTGCATCGGAAAGCCCCCAACCCGGGGCAATGAAAGCAGAAGTATCACGTCACTTACCATTTGCTGAGAATGCATTCTCCACTCCACTCTCAGCGAGTATCGCAGTAACAAACCTATGCAACCGTGATTGTCAGCATTGCTACCGGAAGCATTATAGGCAGTTCTCAGAGCTCTCAAGCAACGATTGGTGCAATGCCATCGAACTGTTGTCGCAATTGAACATCTTATCTGTAAATATAACTGGTGGTGAACCTTTTATCAAGGAAGGAATAGAGGACATTGTGCATGCGGCATCTAGATATTTTCGCCGTGTTTCGATCAATACAAACGCTACAGCAATAAACTCAGATCATATATCAGCGCTTGTAGACTCAGGAATAGACACAGTGCAAATTGGGGTAAATGTCCTGACTGATACGGATAAGCACAGCCAGGCTAAGAAAGACACAGAACATATAGTTAGAATATGTAAAGAACTAACGGACTCAGGGATGAAAATATCTTTTGCAATTGCAATAACAAGACAAGTGAAGAGCAAAGTGGAATTGCTGAACGATCTGATATACAAAGTAAGACCAGAGTTAGTACGCATAGGTCCCTATGTAGATGTAGGCGGCGAAAAGGATAAGTACTTATCAGTCCAGGATACTGTTACCACAATTCGCGCAATACTCAAGGGTTGCGATAAGTCTAAGGTAAAGGCAACAATGGGTGATGGCATGCTTGAACTAATCAAACAGAATAGCAACAATGTAAATGGAAACAGGCAGCGATACTGCATGCTCGGAACCGGACTTATCCATATCGAGTTCGATGGTGAACTTTACCCTTGCTCATCATTAGTGTGCGAGGAGTTTAGTCTGGGGAATATCCAGACGGTTTATACTGGGAGTGAACTTCAAGCTGTTTGGCGAGAATCCTCACTGCTGGGGGAACTGCGCAACCTTACTCTTGATCAGCTTGACCAATGCAGAGATTGCCCAGTTAAGTACGAGTGTGCTGGGGGATGTAGAGCATCTGCGTTTTGGAGTACAGGTGATTTTCATGGGGAGTATCCCCATTGCAAGTTAAACCTGCAATTGAAGGAGCAGTATGATCGTATCACTAATTAGCATGAGTTCCGGCACGCAGAAAAACATGCCTCCCCAGGGAATAATGTTGCTGTATACAGCGCTAAGAAGTAGCGGCATCTGCGACTTGTATGTACATGATTTACTGATGCAAAGACGAGACTACTCCTCTATTGGCAAATATGCAGAGGAAATAGCAGCAAATGATCCTGATATAATATGTTTGTCAGTCTATACAGAGTATGCAGTTTATGCCAAAAAGCTAATATTTGAAATAAAAAAGATAGTAAGTAAAAAGGTCAGAGTTGTTGTAGGAGGACCTCATCCAACCTGCGCACCAACCTCGTGTGTTAGAATGCTAGAGCCTGATGTGGTGGTTAGAGGGGCTGGTGAATTCGTGATCTCAGACATAATAGCAGCTCTGATGAGTAACGAGAATTACATTGCAGGGAATTGCTCTAATCTCAGCGGAATCATCATTGTCGATGAAAGAGATAGAGCTTTTAGAGACCTTTGCAGCAAGTCAATCATGGCGGATAGATCATGCTTTGAGATTGGTGATTACAGATTTCCCTACACTGTTATCACCGCAAGGGGGTGTCCTGCAAAGTGCAGGTATTGCGCGTCACCAGTTATTCATAAGAATCACTATTATCCTAGACCAATAGATGATGTAAAAACAGAAATCCGTTACCTGAAAAGTACCTATCGCAATGATACTCTCTGCATTTTGGATGATACATTCACTTGTAGTTTCAAGAGGACACAGAGCATTTGCGATACTCTGTCTGCAAGCAATCTGAAGTGGTTTTGTGAATCGAGAATTGATACTGTTGACGAGGAACGATTGAAAATGATGGCTGAAGCTGGTTGCAGGCAGATTCAGTTCGGCGTTGAGTGTTTTGAGAAGCAAATTTTGGAGCGAATTGGTAAGGGGATCACCTCTAAAGAGATCTTTAACAGGGTTGCTAATGCAAGTGATTTGGGGATCGATGTGGCTGTTTCACTTATGATAGGCCTTCCGGGAGATACGGTAGCGTTAGTTAAGAAGCGAATTCAAAAAGCTGTTGACCTAGCAGAGGCAGGAGCAAAAGCAGTTGAGTTCGGATGCCTGAAACCCTACCCCGGAACAAGTATATATGAGAACGCTAAGGAGTGCGGTCTTCTTGACTGTGGCCTTTGGTGGGAAAGAGAGGATGTAGAGAAGCTCATCTTTCCAACAAATGATATGAGTGTAGCGAAGCTAGAAGCTATGTTATTATACTCATCATATAAGATAAACCTAGAATCTAGCGGATTTGGGATGACTCAGGTGAAGAAGAATGCATAAGATATTAATTTATAATCATTTAACTATACTGTGCTACGGTAAAGAAAAATGAAAAATAGGCTGGAAGTAGCATGCATCACTTTTTCATGTGCATTTGTTGCATTAGTTTTATCGTGTACAGACGAGAAGTGGGTTGAGCCATTTCCTCAAAGACAAGTAATATCCATTATCGACAGCATTGGTGTGGAACTTGGGGATTCATGCCTAATCTTTGGAAGCGTTGCAGACGCTTTGATTACACCTGATGGGAGCATTCTGGTTCTTGATCAGACTTACTGCGTGATTCGTGAGTACGGCGCTGATGGGGAGTACATTAGAACATTATCGAGAAAGGGATCTGGCCCTGGAGAAATGCAATATCCTACTGAAATGGAGATACTTTCTGATGGATTAATCCTAGTCAGAGATCAGGGTCGTAGAAACCTAATACTGCTTGATCGATCTGGGGTATGTGTACAAGAACTCAACGATTTATCTCTTTTGCCACCTGAGGCCATCAACTCGGCTGGTGAACTTGCATTTAACGCAGTTGAAACATCAATTCATTATTACGGCGATGAGTATATCGCAGTTGCAACTCCGACCATGTACTCAACTTATTCTGGTATGGTATTACATGAGTTCTGCACTGACACACTTGATCTTAATGTAGAGGAGGTACTTTCCTCTCTTGATGGTCTGCAAGGTAAATCGTTGCTGGCTGCTTCGAATGACCGCTTGTTTTACGCAGTTCAGAGTCATGATAAGTACGAAGTTACATGTTGGGATAAAGCTGGAGATATGATGTTTGAGTTTGCCATGGACCTTCCTCAATCCGCTAAGTCACAAACTGAAATCGAGAGTGAGATTCAGTACGCAGAGTTTCGATTGGGGGTTTCCCCAGGAGGTCTTGCTGGTAGTTTTAGTCCGCAGTCATATAACGACATGATTCTATCCATCGGAGTCGATGCACGAGGTATGCTGTGGATTCAAAGAGGAACCGAGAACCAACCTGTTTTTGATTTAGTCGATGAATCATCCTCTCATTGCGCCAGTGCGGTGTTTCCAAGAACAGGTAAGTACTGGTGTTTCCGTATCTCAGAATATGGATCGTTAGCGTGGGACAGAAATCCACAAGAGGGACCGCAGAGGATATACATTCTCGATACATCAGAAATATTAACTGAGTAGTGGTTCAATAACTCATTGCTCTAGAATTCACCACTGGAATGGATGCTGTCCTGAAATGAAGACCACCAAAAGACAAGTTGTTCGCAAGGAGATACTCTCAGAATCTGTGCGAAAAGGATGGAGGATGCTGGCACTGCTTTTCTTGTTCACATTGATGAGTGCCGGTGTATCCAGTATTTTTCCTGCAATTGCAGGGGAATCAGTTGACAATATCCTCGGTACAGACGCTGCGGTTACATTAACTTTCTCCAAACTGAGATTGCTGCTTATCCTTGGCGCTGCAGCTCTTGTATTGCAGTTTGGTTTTCAGTTGGTCCGCAGAAACTACGATAGAAGTTTCTTGATGCACTGGATCCCAACTCTGCTCGAGAAGATAGGCCGAGTTCAGCTAAACGCTATCGAGTCTCAGGAAACAGGCTATATCAATAAGCGGATAACATCCGAGCTTAGAATGATACCAAAGCTTCTTACATTCAATGTGCCAGGACTGATAGATGCACTGCTGGTAATGATATTCAGTTTATACATGTTGATAAGGCTTCTTCCCAGTGTCTCTCTTGTTCTGGCCATATCAGCACTTGTTATAATCCCGGTCGCTTTGCCAATCCTGAGAAGAGTAAGGCAACTGCACAAGGACATAGTTGAAAACTGGTCTCGACTTGACGGCATAACGACCTATTTCATTGGTTCACAAATGCAGATGAGAGCGTTTAATGCAAATAGTAGAATTATGCAAATCATCTCTGCAAGCACAGATACAGCTACAAAAACGGATTTTAAGAACTCTGTTAAGTCAATGCTCCTTCTATCCCTTATTCTGATCTTTGTTATAGGAGGAATGGTTGCATTTCTCGTCTATGCCGAAAGCACACCAGAAATATCAACCGCGAATGTGGGTACGATAGTAGCGTTTCTTGGATATATGATGATGTTTGTAACAAGAATTAACGGGGTTACAATGGCTATTAGTGATATGCAGAGCTCACTAGCCGCACTTGACAGAATGATTGAGTTCCTCGACGAACCAGAGGATGAGGCAAAAAGGCCAACTGTGATAGCACAGCAAATTGGACTACTTGAGATTAAGAACTTGACTACAGAGATAAACGGGAAAGTAGTATTTCAGGATTTTAATTTAACAGCACAAACGGGTGAAATAATAGTGATAACAGGCATAAGCGGTTGTGGAAAAACAACATTGCTTAAGACTCTGTATGGTCTTATGCCAAAACGATCGGGAGAGATTAGAGTCAATGAAAAGGAGATTAGCAAATTCTCTGATCTTGGTGATGCTGTCGTGTACCTACCTCAAGAGATTAGGTTCTTTAATGGATCATTAAAGGCTAACTTGGAGATATTAGCAGGTAAGAACCTATCAAAATACGCAATAAATTCCATTCTGCAAAAAGTAGCCTTGGAAAACAGATTGAATATAGATGATTATGATGGTGAAAACATTAATGAAGGGGGAAGCAATCTCTCCGGTGGAGAGAAGCAGCGTCTAGCGATAAGCACTGTGTTGCTGAGAGAACCTGCAATTGCCCTTCTTGATGAGCCAACATCTCAGTTGGATTCCGATACAGAAGAGATAATCCATGATACAGTACAGCAGATGGCACACAATGGAGCAATTGTCTTCTATGTAGCACACAAGAAGTCAGCGCTGGATATCGCTTCTCAAGTAGTGATAATGAAAAGGATTTCCAGCCCATGTTACTAGACAATCGATGTATGACTGCCAGTTTCCCAGCAGCCCCCCCCCCCACAGATTCCTGCTTGCGGTTTTCCCGCACAAGGCTCCTCAGTGTTATTCGCTTCATACATGAACTCAAGCATTACCAGTACCCGACTATCCGGGGGTTGTAGTTTTCTGAAATGCTTAAGCATCACATTGAATTCTGGACAGGCTTGGCGTATTGACACTGATTAGTGAAAACATATATTTAATTGATGTAAAGATTATCAACTACCTTATAGCCGATTGCCGCTGTACTATTTAACTGGGCAACTACAACAGAGAGAAGTATAGATATGAAAACATCAATGTATAACTGGTTAACAAAGGACGAACATAGTAATATATACATAATGTACAACGGCTATACAGGGGCAATTATTGAGGTGAAAGAATTTGATGATATTGTATTAATGAAGAATATAATAAATATTGGCGACAATAAAGCATGTGATGATTTATACAATGTCATCACAAAAAAGCAGCAAAGTGTTATAGACCTAACCTGAGCGATATAAGGGG
>NPIE01011687.1_pt1 | contig 16056 bp, 13 predicted proteins | sample 8637661 | NCBI WGS metagenome assembly NPIE01 (sample SAMN07420842, study PRJNA396082) | bioreactor metagenome | isolation source: sample BA12 brine-fed electro-methanogenic bioreactor BA | place: Japan: Kochi | collected 2016-12-09 | reverse complement strand
GGCCATGCTCGGCCAGCCGATCTCGATGCTGCTCCCCGAGGTGGTCGGCTTCCGGCTGAAGGGCAAACTGCGCGAAGGGGTGACGGCCACCGACCTGGTGCTGACCGTCACCGAGATGCTGCGGCAAAAGGGGGTGGTCGGCAAATTCGTCGAGTTCTGCGGCCCCGGACTGACTCATCTGCCCCTTGCCGACCGGGCGACCATCGCCAACATGGCCCCGGAATACGGCGCCACCTGCGGATTTTTCCCGGTCGACCGCGAAACCATCGACTACCTGCGCCTGAGCGGCCGCGAACCGGCCATCCTCGAGCTGGTGGAGGCCTACGCCAAGGCCCAGGGGCTGTGGCGCGACGCCGATACCGCCGAACCGCTCTTCACCGACGCCATGGAACTCGACCTGGCCGCGGTGGAGCCGAGCCTGGCCGGGCCGAAGCGGCCCCAGGACCGGGTCTCCCTGCCTGGCCTGCGCCGGGCCCTGGAGGCGATCCTCCCCGAGGACCGCAGGGACCATGAAGTGCCGGTGACCGGCGCCGACTACGCCCTCGGGCAGGGGGACGTGGTCATCGCCGCCATCACCTCCTGCACCAACACCTCCAACCCCCGCAACGTGGTGGCGGCTGGCCTGCTGGCCAAGAAAGCCAACGAGCTGGGGCTGGTGCGCAAGCCGTGGGTGAAATCCTCCTTCGCACCGGGATCCAAAGTGGCCCGCCTGTACCTGGAAGAAGCTGGTTTGTTACCAGAACTGGAGAAACTGGGTTTCGGTATCGTGGCCTATGCCTGCACCACCTGTAACGGCATGTCTGGCGCCCTGGACCCGAAAATCCAGCAGGAGATCATCGACCGGGATCTGTATTCCACCGCGGTTCTCTCCGGTAACCGGAACTTCGATGGCCGGATTCATCCGTACGCGAAACAGGCCTTCCTGGCGTCACCTCCGCTGGTTGTCGCCTACGCCATCGCCGGTACCGTTCGGTTCGATATCGAACAGGACGCCCTGGGCTACGACAAGGATGGCAACCCAGTCACGCTGAAAGACCTGTGGCCGTCTGATGAAGAAATCGACCGCATTGTCGGCGAATACGTGAAGCCGGAGCAGTTCAAGCAGGTGTACATCCCGATGTTCAACCTGGATGAAGCCGAGCAGGCCAAGAGCCCGCTGTACGAGTGGCGCCCGCAGTCCACCTACATCCGTCGGCCGCCATACTGGGAAGGTACCATGGCCGCCGAGCGCGCGCTCAAGGGCATGCGCCCACTGGCGATCCTGCCGGACAACATCACCACAGACCACCTGTCGCCATCCAACGCCATCATGATGGACTCGGCTGCCGGTGAGTACCTGCACAAGATGGGCCTGCCGGAGGAAGACTTCAACTCCTACGCCACCCACCGGGGTGACCACCTGACTGCCCAGCGAGCGACCCTGGCCAACCCGAAACTGTTCAACGAAATGGTCCGGGACGAAAACGGGGAAGTGGTGCAGGGTTCCCTGGCCCGTGTGGAGCCGGAAGGCAAGACCATGCGCATGTGGGAAGCCATTGAAACCTACATGGAACGCAAGCAGCCGTTGATCATCATTGCCGGTGCAGACTACGGGCAGGGTTCTTCCCGTGACTGGGCGGCCAAGGGTGTTGCCCTTGCAGGTGTAGAGACCATCGTCGCCGAAGGCTTCGAGCGGATTCACCGCACCAACCTGATCGGTATGGGTGTGATGCCGCTGCAGTTCGAAGAAGGCACCACGCGCCACACGCTTCAGCTGGATGGTACCGAGACCTACGACGTGGAAGGCAAGCCCGCCCCCGGCGCCAAGCTGGAACTGGTCATTCACCGCAAGAGTGGTGAAGTGGACCGGGTGCCGGTGATCTGTCGTCTGGATACCGCGGAAGAAGTCACCGTGTACTCTGCCGGTGGCGTACTGCAGCGCTTTGCCCAGGATTTCCTGGCGTCTGAAAGCGCAGCGTGATCGCCATGGCAAGGTCAGGCGGGAGTTGTTTCTGGCTCCCGCCTGAAACATTCATTCAAGTGAGGCTCGCTCAATGAGTTTTGCTCCCCAAGTTCGTATTCCTGCCACCTACATGCGTGGCGGTACCAGTAAAGGCGTATTCTTCCGCCTGCAGGATCTGCCCGAAGCCTGTCAGGTACCCGGTGAAGCGCGAGACAAGCTTTTGCTGCGTGTAATTGGTAGCCCCGATCCCTACGAAAAGCAGATCGACGGCCTCGGTAATGCCACCTCCAGCACCAGTAAATCGGTAATCCTGGCAGCTCCCACGCAACCGGACCACGACGTCGATTATCTGTTTGGCCAGGTGTCCATCGATAAACCCTTTGTCGACTGGAGTGGTAACTGCGGCAATCTCACCGCCGCCGTAGGCGCATTCGCCATTAACGGCGGCTTTGTCGCCAAAGAGCGTATTCCCGAAAACGGCATCTGTACCGTTCGTATCTGGCAGGCCAACATCCGCAAAACCATCGTGGCCCACGTGCCCATCACCAACGGTGAAGTGCAGGAGACCGGTGATTTTGAACTGGATGGCGTAACCTTCCCGGCGGCGGAAGTGCAGATCGAGTTTATGGACCCGGCCGATGGCGAAGGGGCCATGTTCCCCACGGGTAATCTGGTGGATGAGCTGGAAGTGCCGGGTGTCGGCACCCTGAATGCCACCATGATCAATGCCGGTATCCCGACCATTTTCATCAATGCCGAAGACATTGGCTACAAGGGCACCGAGCTGCAGAACGATATCAACAGCGACCCCAAGGCCCTGGCCATGTTCGAAAGCATTCGCGCCCATGGTGCGGTGAAAATGGGACTGATCTCGGATATCGCGGAAGCTGCCAGTCGCCAGCACACTCCGAAAGTGGCGTTTGTGGCCAAACCTTCGGATTACGTGTCTTCCAGCGGAAAACAGATCAATGCCGCCGATATTGATGTGCTGGTTCGGGCGCTGTCCATGGGCAAGCTGCACCACGCTATGATGGGCACGGCTGCGGTGGCTATTGCAACGGCCTCTGCAATTCCCGGCACGCTGGTTAATCTGGCAGCTGGCGGCGGAGACCGTACCCATGTGACTTTCGGTCATCCGTCCGGAACCCTTCGGGTGGGGGCGGAAGCGAAGGAAGTAAATGGTCAGTGGACTGCCACCAAGGCGATCATGAGCCGCAGTGCACGGATTATCATGGAAGGTTGGGTGAGGGTACCTGGCGACAGCTTCTGATGGCTCCTATAGTTGGGACAGGAGGGCCGTAATATGTCTGCTACTTACGATCTCAACGAACGCCCGGACTACGACGACGTACTGCAACAAATCGCCGACTATGCCCTTGATTACCGCATAGAAAGCGAAGAAGCCTGGGAAACCGCCCGTTATTGCCTGATGGACACCCTGGGCTGCGGTTTGCTGGCGTTGCGTTTTCCTGAATGCACCAAGCACCTGGGACCGCTGGTGGAAGGCACGATCGTTCCCCACGGTGCCCGGGTGCCTGGCACTCCATACCGCCTGGACCCGGTGAAAGCCGCGTGGGACATAGGCTGTATCGTCCGCTGGCTGGATTACAACGACACCTGGCTGGCGGCCGAATGGGGTCACCCCTCCGATAATCTCGGCGCCATTCTTGCGGTTGCCGACCATCTTTCGCAGAAGCGCGTTGCCAATGGCCAGGCGCCACTGGCCATGAAAGCCGTTCTCGAGGCCATGATCCTGGCCCATGAAATTCAGGGTGTACTTGCCCTTGAGAACTCCTTTAACCGGGTAGGGCTGGATCATGTTGTGCTGGTGAAGGTGGCGTCGACCGCCGTCAGTGCCAAACTGATGGGCGCCAACCGGGAACAGATGCTCTCCGCGCTGTCTCATGCCTGGGTCGATGGTCAGGCCCTGCGAACCTATCGCCATGCGCCCAACGCCGGTTCCCGAAAATCCTGGGCGGCTGGGGATGCCACCTCGCGGGGTGTTCGCCTGGCAGACATTGCCATGCGAGGGGAGATGGGCATTCCCGGGGTGCTCACGGCGCCCCAATGGGGCTTCTACGACGTCCTGTTCAGCAAGACCAATCGAGATCAGGCCCTGAAACCTGAATCATCACGCCGTTTCACTTTGCCACAGCCTTTCGGCTCCTACGTGATGGAAAACATTCTGTTCAAAATCTCGTTCCCGGCAGAGTTTCATGCCCAGACCGCCGCCGAGGCCGCGGTATCACTGCACCCGCAAGTGAAGGGCCGGCTGGACGACATTGATCGCGTAGAGATCACTACNNACGAGTCGGCCATTCGCATCATTTCCAAGCAGGGCAAGCTCGCCAACCCCGCAGACCGGGATCACTGCCTGCAGTACATGACGGCGGTGCCACTGATCTTTGGCAGCCTGACAGCAGAGCATTACGAAGACAGCTTTCACCAGGCCCATCCAGAAATCGACCGCCTGAGAGAAAAAATGCAGGTCATCGAGGATGAACGATATACCCGCGAATACCTCGAGGCCGATAAACGATCAATCGCCAATGCGATACAGGTTTTCTTCAAGGATGGCTCCAGTACCGACAAGGTTGCCGTGGAATACCCGATAGGGCACCGACGCCGGAGGGAGGAAGGCATGCCGCTACTGGTGGAGAAATTCCGCGCCAATCTGCAGACGCGCTTTCCTGCCCAGCAATGCGACGCCATTATGGACAGTTGTGGGAGTCTGGGGCGGCTTGAGGTGATGCCGGTGCACGAGTTTGTGTCGCATTTGACCTGAGGTGGATTAAAAAGCCAGACACAAGGCCTGGCTTTTTATCGTGGTCACGTAACCCCGTTATTACGCCTGCTTTCGGCGCCGCAAACCCAGTCCCAGAAGACCTGTTGCAATCAGGGCCAGAGTGCCTGGCTCAGGTACCGCAACCGGGTCGTCTGCCCCAGGGTTAGAAGCGGAATCTGCACCGTCCAGCCAGACGCTCCAGTTTGGCCCCATGTTCACGTCGTTGGCAGGTTGGTCCCAATCTGCGAGCGGGATCGGGTTTTGCCCGTCAAAGTTGAAACCATCGCTCAGTGAATTGCCGGACGCAAAGTTGTTGTAGGTTGCTACCGTGAAGATGTAATCACCGGCTTCAAGGAATGACAGGTTGAAACCTGAATCATAATAGGTCTGCGTGTCAGGATTGATGGAAGCATCGTCATCGTTCTGTGCGATCAGATTGCCGTCGCCACTCCAAAGAGCGGTGATAGGATCAAAGTTGTCGCCGTTCTGAAAAGAATCCGTCCAGACTCTTACGTTGTTTGTGTCCTGATTCAGCGTGAAATACGTGTAGACAACGTCGTTGTGATATTCGATTTCACCGGTAAAGTTGATAAGGGCTGCCTGGCTCGTCGCACTTGCGGCCAGTAAGCAACTGGCTGCGAGATATTTCATGGATTTCACTGTCTTTCATCTCCTTGAAAGTCTGTATCTTATAAACCCATTTAGGGCGGCGACCGCACAGCAATATTCTTGCCGGATGGAAAAAATCGCATTAATAACAAGATATGAGCGCCATGATTGATGCGTTCAGTCAGTGCTATATGTAAAAAAACATGACATTTGAAATTGGGAGGGGCAGGAGCAGCTTGAGGTGATGCCGGTGCACGAGTTTGTGTCGCAACTATAAAATATTTGTAAAATTGAACGAAATGGGCGAGTGGCCCACATTGCAGTTTCAATGAATTGCCGTACAATCCCGTAACGGTTTGTTACAGTGTGTAGCAAAGGATGCTTGCAGTACAGGCAGTGTGAACCGCACAAGGAGTCGACGTGGCCCACGTCAGGTTGTTCAGACACTATATACACTTACCTTTTGTTATTCTCGGCCTGATCGATCTGATCGTCATGGGCCTTGCGTTCGCACTGGCGGTGTTTTTCCGCTTCTTCGGCGAGCTCGAATTCTTCCTCGATAATCTTGTTTTTGTCCTCCCTTCCATTACGATCTTTGCGTTGTTCAATCTGATCGTCATGATCGCCCTGGGCGTGCACCAGTCCCGTGTGGAAGAAGGCATGTCCGGCATGATGCTACGCACCATCATGGCCATGATTCTCGCCATACCGCTGCATGGCTTTGCCTATTTTGTGGCTGATGACTGGCTCTGGTATCTGGGCAGCTTCGGGTTACTGACATCGGCGACTGTGCTGGCGATATTTTCGCTGGGCATTGCCAGAGTGGTGTTCTTTGCTGTGGTCGGCAAGGACCGCTTCAAGCGCCGGGTTTTGGTGCTGGGTGCCGGCCGCCGGGCAAAACAGATGTTCGAGGACCTGACCACTCCCTTCAACCGCAAAGGTTTTTCACTGGACGGCTTCGTTCCCATGCCGGATGACACGGTGGAAGTGGATGAGCAGTACCTCATTAATCTTCCAACCTCCTTGCATGACTACGTTCTTCGACACCCGGTGAGGGAGATTGTGGTTGCGGTGGACGACCGCCGTCGGGGCTTGCCGATGGAAGACCTTCTGGAATGCAAAATGGAAGGTGTGCACATTATCGACGGTGCCAACTTCTACGAGCGTGAATCCCGTAAGGTGGCTCTGGAGATGATCACCCGCGGCTGGCTGGTGTTCTCTGACGGATTCACGGTTTCTTCGGTGTATGGCGTTGGCAAGCGGGCGCTGGACGTTCTGGCTTCCGGTACGCTCCTGCTGGCGACGTTCCCGATCATGATTCTCACCGCCATCGCCATCAAACTGGAAGATGGCTTTAGAGCACCCGTGATCTACAGCCAGGAGCGGGTAGGTCTGAACAACCAGGTGTTCAAGGTGCACAAGTTTCGCTCCATGATTACCGACGCGGAAAAGAACGGCGCGGTCTGGGCCCAGAAGAACGATACCCGGGTGACACGCGTTGGCGAGTTTATCCGTAAGGTTCGGATTGATGAGCTGCCACAGATCTTTAATGTACTGAATGGCACCATGGCCTTTGTTGGCCCGAGGCCGGAACGGCCGGTGTTTGTTGAGCAGCTGTCTGAAAAAATTCCGTTTTATGCAGAAAGGCATCGGGTAAAACCTGGGCTTACCGGTTGGGCCCAGCTGTGTTTCGCCTATGCGGACAACGAAGAGGACACCCGGGAAAAGCTGCGCTACGACCTCTACTACATCAAGAATCAGAGTTTACTTCTTGATCTGTTGATTATAATTCAGACAGTAGAAGTGGTATTGTTCAAAAAAGGATCAAGGTAGTTTCGGGAGTCAGCTGTTCCCGGAACATGGAATAAAGCACGGACCTCACAAGAGAGGAATAAAGATGTCACGGAAGTATCTCATCCAAGGGCTTATTGTGTCCCTCATGGCGGTAGCTTTGGCAACGGGTTGTGCCGGCCCTTCCGCTTCCTCTCCAGAACAGATCCAGCGTGCATTGGCCGTTGATACCCGGGATAGCGTGGATCAGTACATACTGGGCGCAACCGATGTCGTACGGGTTTCTGTGTGGCGCAACGAGGATCTCAGCATCTCCGTTCCGGTTCGGCCTGACGGCAAGATCTCCGTACCGCTGGTAGGCGACGTACAGGCCAGTGGCCGCACGCCCGAAGAGTTGGCCAGCTCCATTCGTACTTCCCTGACTGAGTACATTCGTGAGCCACAGGTGAGCGTGGTTGTGACCTCCATGGGCAGCCATGAATTCACAGACCGGGTGCGGGTAACCGGTGCGGTTCGCCAGCCCATTTCAGTGCCTCACCAGAGCGGCATGACGGTTCTGGATATCTTCCTGAATGCCGGTGGTGCGAACGAGTTTGCCGCGCTGAACAACGCCATGCTGTATCGGAAGCTTGAGGGCGAGGTGGTTGCCATTCCCGTAAAACTGGACGACATCCTGAACAAAGGCCGGGTTGAAACCAACTACGGCATGCGGCCGGGTGACATTCTTACCATTCCAGAGCGCAGTTTCTGAGTGGTTGTAGAGCTAAAAGGTCTGAAGGCGGGTTAGGTTATGGCATTACCGTTATCCCAGTTACCGCAGGAGATCATTCGCGAGGTCCGGGGCCGGAAGGGCCTCGCGTTCCTCGCGTTTGTGATTGTCAGTTTTGCTGTGCTTGGAGCAGGCTTTGTATGGCCCTATAAGTATCAGTCTGAGACCATCATCTTCGTAGACGACCGCAACATCATTGCGCCGTTGATGGAAGGGCGCGCCGTGGCCACGGAGATTAACGACCGTACCTCGGCGGCAAAAGAATTGCTGATGAGCCGGAGCCTGATCGAGAAAGTGGCTTTGGATCCTGAAATCTATCCGGATGCGCCCTCTGATCCGGCGGCACTTGAGTACCGGATTGCGAACATTCGCTCGGGTTTGTCGGTCAGGCCCCGGGGCGACAGTTATTTCAGTATTGGCTTCTCTTCCACTTCCCAGATGGAAGCATTCCGCGTTGCCCAGAAACTGGGGCAGGTCTTTATAGAAGAAACCAAAGACCGTAAGCGGGCCGAAAGCCGCAACGCCTACGATTTCATCGACAAACAGGTCAAAAGCTACGAGCAGCAACTGGCACAGGCTGAGAACCGGCTCAAGGAGTTCCTCTCTGAAAACACCGATGGAACGGAGCAGGAGGCTAATGCCCGCATGGCGCAGCTTCGTAATCAGCTGGAGCTGGCCGAACTCGAGAAAAAAGAACTTGAAANNTGAAACCCGTGCGGCTTCGCTTCAGAGCCAGCTCGGAGGCATCCGGCCCACGATCACGCAAGGCCGAACTGAGGATACCTACAGAGAGCGGATCCGGATCCTGGAAGAGCGCCTGGATAGTCTGCGGCTGCAATATCACGATACCTACCCGGATATCGTGATACTCCGGGAACAGCTGGCGGAACTGCGCAAACAACGTGATCAGGCGGCAGAACGGCCGACAGACGTGAGTTCACTTGAGGGCGAAGAAGCCGTTAACCCGCTCTACCAGGAACTGCGGGCAAACCTCTCTACCACGCGGGCGGATATGGCCACCGTGGATACAAGAATTACTTCGCTTTCCCGCCTGCTGGAACAGCAAGCAAAGCGTATGGAGCGCATCCAGGCCAACAAGGCCCAGTACTCTGAGCTCACCCGCGACATGGAAGTGAACCGTGAGATTTACGATGACCTGCTCAAACGCCGGGAAAAAGCGCGGGTCTCCATGCATCTCGACATTGAAGGGCAGGGGCTAAACTACCGCATCAATGAAACCGCTCAGTTCCCGCGCACACCCTCCGGTCCCCAGTTCTCCATGTTTGCTGCGGCTGGGTTGTTCCTGGGGCTGGCGGCACCCTTTGGAGCGGTTGCGGGTCTACTACAGGTAGATCCCCGAATTCGTGCCAGGAAGCAGCTGGAAGAAGACATTGGTTTGCCGGTTCTTGTTGAGATTCCGGAGGTACGAACACCCTATGAAAAGCGACGGGATCGAAAGGTTACGTTACTGATCGGAATTTTCGCGGTGCTCACGGTAACAGTGTATGTGACCATCGTTGTGCTAGCTCAAATGGGAGTGATCTGATGCCAGAACAACGAAATGATCGGTCCGGATTTGATCCCGAGGGTTCCCAGAATTCTGGCAATGAGACAACCGGCAGCAGCCCGGCGGGCAGTGAAGAGCATTCCTTTTGGCTGAAGCGCAAGGAGCGTTTGAAACAAGAGCTGGATTTCCGGGATGACGAAGACTCTCGCATGCTGGTGCCAAGTTCTCTGGAACTGGGCCCCGGCGCGGTTGATAAATACGTTATCAGTAAGCAGATCGTGCGTATGCAGGAGCCCAGAAGGCTCACGCAGGACGACCTCGACGAGCGTCGGATTATCTATCCCGAGTCCCGCAACCGCGCGCTGGTCAACCGCTTCCGGGATCTGAGAACCAAGCTGCTCGAGGTTTCCGGAGGCAATAACTTCACGCTGGTCGTGAGTGGTGCCAGCTCTGGTGCCGGTTCCTCGTTTGTAGCCCTGAATCTTGCGGCAGCCTTTGCCTTTGATCAGGCCAAGACGGCTTTGATCATCGACTGCAACCTGCGCGAGCCGTCTTTGCACTCCACGCTGGATGTGATGCCCGAGACAGGCCTGACCGACTTTCTGGATGACCCGGACTACGACATTTCCAGGATTCTCTATCCNNATCCGACCGGTATTCCCAGGCTGAGGCTGATTCCGGCGGGCAGTCGCCGTGAAACACCGGCCGAGTTTTTTACCTCCTTCCGGATGAAGCAATTCCTGCAGGCAATCCGTCGTCGCTATCCAGACCGTTTCATCGTGCTGGACACGGCGCCGATATCCGAATCTCCGGATGCCCGCATTCTGACCGAACTCTGCGATTACGCCATGCTGGTGGTACCTCACGGCAAGATCACTGCGGCGACGGCCGAACAAGCTGCGACGGCTTTCAATCCGGACAAGTTTGTAGGAGCGGTGATCAATGGCTGATCGGCAGAGGGTAGGGACACCCGTTGCAATAAAGGCAATACCAGTAATGTTACTGGCTGGTGCCTGCTCGTTCCCCGTGTTTGCGCAAAGTGAGGTCACGTTCGGGCTGGACAGCCGCTTCACCGACAATGCCCGCAAAGCAGATACGAATGAAGACAGCGATTTCGAGACCCGTGCCTACCTTACCGCCGGTTACCAGACAGATCCCGGGCGCTGCAACGCTGATTTCCTGGGCACTCTGGGGTATTCCTGGTGGCAGGACGATAGCTTTGACAGCGAGAGCTTCGCGGAAATGGACTTCCAGGGCGATTGCGAGCTCGCCAACCAGCTTTACTGGGAAGTGGACAACAACCTGAGGGAAGTGAACCAGGACACTCGCCAGAGTGACACACCGGACAACCGAACCCGAAAAAACGTGTTCAGCACTGGCCCCAGATACCTCTGGCGTCTGAATGACACCAACTGGCTCAATCTTTCTGCCCGCTACGCCAACACCGAGTACGACGAACCGGAGGAAACGGACAGTGAGCGCTATACCGGTTCTATCGCCTGGAACCACCTGTTCAGTTCAACATTCACCGGGGGACTGAGCGTTTCCCACAGTCAAACCGAGTTCGACTATGGCGCAGAAGTGGATGTGAATAGTGCCCAGGTCACCTTCGAGAACCGTTGGGCGACCACCTCTCTTTCCGGTTCTGTTGGCGTGAGTGAAATCGAAACGGATTACGCCAATACCAACCAGTCGAGCGATGGGCTGGTAGGCCAGATAAACCTGACCCGGCAAATCAATCCGAGTACCGAATGGTACCTGAATGCCTCAAGGGAGCTGACAGACCGCACGTCCACGCTTGACCTTCGTTTCGGAGAGTTCGAGTTCAACCTCCGCGAAAGCATCACCGTTGAAAACAGCGTTTTGTCGACCGGCATCAACAAGCAGTTTTCCGACGCCTCCTCACTGAATCTTGACCTCTATGCTTATCGCTCGGATTACCTGGAAAGCGACGAGAAAGAAGACAAAGCCGGCATTAATGCCCGCTATTCTCGCCAGTTTTCGGAACTGACCACCGGATACCTGGCGCTGGGCTTCGACCACCTGAGTTATGAACGCGACGACACCCAGGACGAGGTTGCCCGGCTTGTGATCGGCGCTGAGCACCAGGCAACCAGGGATTTGAGTTTGTTGGCCAGGGTAGGGCACGACACCAAGTCCAGCGATATTTCCAGCCGGGAATACGATGAGAACTGGGTGTTGGTTGGTCTGGAATACCGACTGCGCTGATCAACACAGGAAGTGTGAGGCTATGGCCATGAAAGAACCGATACAGAACGCCCTGACAATTGATGTGGAAGACTACTTTCAGGTAGCTGCGTTGGCAGAGGCCGTTCGCTACGACGACTGGTCCTCCATGGAGTATCGGGTTGAAGCGAATACAGATCGCATTCTCGCGTTATTCGAGAGGGCAGGTGTAAAAGCGACCTTTTTTACCCTTGGGTGGGTCGCTGAGCGTTCTCCAGAGCTGGTGAAACGGATTGCGGCTCAGGGCCATGAAGTTGCCAGCCATGGTTACAGTCATCAGTTGATCTATAACCAGACGCCGGACGTTTTCAAAGAAGAAACCCGGCGATCGAAGGTGATTCTTGAGGACATTCTCGGTGCGCCGGTAACAGGGTATCGCGCGGCCAGCTATTCCATCACCAATCAATCGCGTTGGGCGCTGGATATCCTTGCCGAGCAGGGGTTTACCTGGGATTCGTCCATCTTTCCAGTGCATCACGACCGCTATGGCATGCCTGGTACGCCACGCTGGCCCCATCGGTTGACCACCGATAAAGGATATGAGTTGGCGGAGTTCCCGCTAAGCACGTTCAAGTTGCCGGGTTACACCCTTCCAATTGCTGGTGGTGGATATTTCCGGCTTTTCCCGTACTGGTTCAGTCGATACGGACTGGGCTCTATCAACCGGCAGGGACGGCCTTTTGTGTTCTACCTTCACCCCTGGGAAGTAGATCCGGACCAGCCGCGTCTGGATGTAAAGTGGTTCTCCCGCTTCCGTCATTACAACAATCTGGATGTGTGTGAGCAGAGATTGGCCAGATTACTGTCTGATTTCCGGTTTACCACCATGAGCCAGGTTCTGGAAAGCGAAGGGGTTCTTGAGCCCTCATCGAACACCCTAGGTTCCAGCTCTGTGGCAGGGATTGCATGATGGTCGCAGTATTCTGGATATCTTTCCTGTTGTTGGCTTACATCTATTTCGGCTATCCCGTCTGTATCCGACTGCTGGCATCCGCACGACCTTTGCCCGTAAACAAAAGCGGCGCTGACCAGCCGAAAGTTTCGATTCTTATCGCCGCCTACAACGAGGCCAAAGATATTGAGGCTACGCTCAGAAACAAGCTGGCGTTGGACTATCCCAGGGAGCAATTGGAGATCCTGGTGGTTTCCGATGAGTCGGAGGACGGAACCGACGAGATTGTCCAGGCGGTTGCCGCGGATGCGCCTTTCCCGGTCAAACTGTTTCGTCAGGTACCCCGTCAGGGCAAAACCGCAGGGCTCAACATGCTCAAACAGCATGCGGAGGGGGATATCCTGGCGTTTTCGGATGCCAACTCCGAATGGGATCAACAAGCCCTGAAAGCACTGGTGAGTAACTTCAACGACCCATCCGTGGGTTACGTAACCGGAAAAATGGTCTACGTGAACCCGGAGGGCGCCCTGATTGGCGACGGCTGCAGCGCTTACATGAAGTACGAGAACTGGCTCAGGGCACAGGAGACTCTGGTAGGCTCTGTGGTAGGCGTAGACGGTGGCATTGACGCCATGCGTAAAGAACTGCACTCCGAGCTGAATGCCGATCAGTTGCCGGATTTTGTTCAGCCACTCAAAGTGGTTGAGCAGGGGTACCGCGTCGTTTATGAACCTGGGGCGCTGCTTAAGGAAGAAGCGTTAAGCGATGGGGGCAGTGAATTCAGCATGCGGGTGCGGGTAAGCCTGCGTGCACTGTGGGCGCTCAAAGACATGAAACAGCTCATGAGCCCGACTAACGATCCAGTGTTTGCCTGGCAGCTTATCTCCCACAAGCTGCTGCGTTACGCGGCCTTTGCACCGATGATAACCCTTGCGATTGCTGCCCTTTACCTGGCGCCGGTGAAAGGGTTGTATGCGTTAGCCGCGATAGGGTACGGCCTGTTTCTCTATTTCGCGTGGGCGGGCTATCAAAAAGAGAGCCGGGGGCAATCGCTTTCTACCGTGTATGCCCTGCCTTACTACTTCGTATTGTTAAACCTTGCGTCCTTTAAGGCATTTGTCGCCTTCTCCAAGGGCGAGAAGAAGGTTGTCTGGAATCCAAGGAAGGGCTGAGGTGAGTATTCGTGTGCTACACCTCATCGATAGCGGCGGGCTATACGGAGCTGAGCGAATGCTGTTGGCCCTGGTTGAAGCGCAGCAGGAGTCGGGCCTGGAGCCTATGATTCTAAGCGTTGGTGAGCCGGGTATTGAGGAGAAAGCGATTGAGAAGGAAGCTGATCGTTTGGGGCTTCCATTGAAAACATGGCGTATGAAGCCGGGCTTGAACAGAAATGAAACTCTCCGTATCTGTCAATGGGCGGACGAGTGGGGTGCAGACTTGGTTCATTCCCATGGGTATAAATTCAACATTTTGTTGGGGTTGTTCGGTCGCTTTAAAAAAGAGATTCCATTTGTCGCAACGCTGCATGGATACGTTCATGCCCCTTTGTTCACTCGCATGTGGGCGTACGAGAAACTGGATAGGCTCGTTTTGAGGCGAATGAGTGCGGTCGTAGTGGTGGGGGAAGCAATGAAAGAAGAGCTTCCGAGAGGCCTTCGTTACTCCGAAAAGGTCGCCGTAATCAGGAACGGCCTGAAAGCCGAAAGTGTTCTTCAAAAAGCAAAAAAAACCGTCGCCGCAGAGGTCGATGCGTTCATCGTTAGCCATGCCCCGGTCATTCTGGGTGTGGGGCGGCTGTCATCAGAAAAGCAGTTCGGTAAGCTCATTTTGGCTTTTGAAAAACTCAGGCAGTGTTTTCCAAAAGCCGGTTTAATTATAGCGGGTGATGGTTATCTGAGAGACTCGTTGGAACAGTGTATTTCTGAACATACACTGGATGAACACGTTCTGTTAGCCGGATATTGTTCGAATATTCCCTCGATCATGGCTAGATCAAATCTTTTAGCTATCTCATCTGCAACTGAGGGTCTTCCAATTACTTTACTTGAAGCAATGGCCCTTCGGCTTCCAGTTGTATCTACGTCTGTGGGCGAGATTCCCGAAGTGCTTGAGAATGGTGAAAACGGGGTGCTCATAAAGAATATTGAAGAGGAACTTGTTGAGGCGATGGAAAACGCATTAGCTGACAGGGATGCTGCTCGTGAAAGATCCGGACGAGCAAGCGAGAAGCTGGCGCGTGAACTCACAGCGCAAGCAATGGCCGCGCAGTATTCAGTCGTTTATGAACGAGCTTTGGCATCATGAGGCTTTGGTGTTTCCTTCGTTATTTGATTGCCCGGCTGACATTTTTCGCGTTGCGATTGCCTATTTCCAGATTTGAAAGAGAAATATCGGAGTTGTGGCGCTCGACTCCAGAGGAAAGAAAAAAGCGTTTAGACGAGACGCTAAAATCGAATAGTCCAAGGGGCGAGAATGGGGAACGCGTTAGTAGTGTTGCCCAGTTAGTTGAACAAAGGCCATTAACAAAGAGCGTCTTTCGCGAGAGCGCCAGCAATGCTCCGAAGAGAGCATCGGGATACTCTCGTCACACCGCGGGTACGACGGGAGATCCAACTCATATTTTTCTCTCAAGAGAAGAGTTGGCACGAATGCTTGCAGTACGTTCGTATTGCTATCGTTACCATGGCATACGTTTAGGGCACCGCGAGGCGCGTATCTGGGGCCGAGCTGCAAACACCTTCGCGTCGAAGATTCGTGATTTCCTGCTCAACCGAAAAGTTTTCTATCCAGCCGAGTCTAATGCAAAGGATATGGTCTCAGACCTTGTTAGCTGGAAGCCTCAGTATGTCTACGGTTACACCTCCCTAATCCTGGAGGCTGCCCAAATTATCGAAAAGAACGGATTCCAACCAGAGGGTGTGAAAGCCGTGATCTGTACGGCGGAATCAATACTGCCAGCACAAAAAAGGTTTATTAGTTCCGCATTTGGTGCCCCGGTGCTCGAAGAATATGGATCTACAGAGTTCGATATTATCGCTTTCGAATGCAAGAAAGGGCATTTGCACCTAGTGAACCCCTGGTTGTGGGTTGAGTCAGAATATGATTCTGCCCTGATTACCGATATCTCGCGAAATTCTCAAAGCCTTGTCCGTTACAAACTGGGGGATGCCTTCAAAACGGTTGAGAGTAATTGTGAATTATTAGGGGGTACAAGAGTAATAGAGGAGCTACAGGGGCGGACAGCTCAACAATTTGCGTATTTAACCCCAGAGCATAAGTTCCATGCAGTGGTTTTCGGTAGGGCGCTTGATGCCTATATGAATGAGTTTCATGAGTGCTTCAAGTTCACTGTATCGCAGACAGAAATGGGGGAATTCCAACTCTATGTTTCGTCCAGCCCTTCGCATGGCACTGATCATCTAAAGAATTGGGTTAATCTGGAGCTAAGAGCCCAGCTAAATGAGCAGCTGGATTTAATTAGGACCGTCAACGCTGGTGAGGACGTGATGCGTAA
>NPIE01007651.1_pt3 | contig 16081 bp, 19 predicted proteins | sample 8637661 | NCBI WGS metagenome assembly NPIE01 (sample SAMN07420842, study PRJNA396082) | bioreactor metagenome | isolation source: sample BA12 brine-fed electro-methanogenic bioreactor BA | place: Japan: Kochi | collected 2016-12-09 | reverse complement strand
GCAAGTGAGCAAGGACAAAAGACACTACACCCAACACAGAAGCCAGTTAAATTATGTGCTGATATATTAGATGACTTTAATGAGAAGATAATACTAGACCTATTTGGTGGCTCAGGCTCTACTCTAATAGCTTGCGAGCAAACAGATAGAACTTGTTACATGATGGAGCTTGATGAAAAATATTGCGATGTAATAAGAAAAAGATATAATAAATTTGTAACAGGTAACGAGAAGGGGTGGGAAGAATCCACTCAAAAAATATGAAAGAATTATCACAAACACAAATAGAAGAATTGGATAAAGCTAGAAGAGAGGCTGGAAAGGTTGATTGGGTGACTGCTATAGCTGGAATGTTTGATGAGAATGTGATGACAGCTTATCTAAAGATTAGATCAAAAAAATACGAGAAAAAAACTACAAAAACAAGTTAGATCAAGATAAATGACTCATATACCCAACCCAACTGGCAAAGGTGGATTCGGAGATAATCCAGAGAATAGAAATAATAAAGGACGTCCTAAGGGTATTTCTATTACTGAGATGGTTAAAGAGGCATTGGAAGAAGTAGAAGAGAAAACAGGCAAACAGTGGAAAGACTTAATCATCAAAAGGATATTACTAAAAGCTACTAATGACGGTGATGTTACTATGTTAAAAGCTATCTGGGCATATATTGACGGGATGCCTAAACAAAGTACGGATATTACAAGCGGTGGTGATAAGATAGAAACAAACACTATTATTTTTGAAAACTTTACAAATGAAACAGAAAGTAAATAGGGTTTATCAAGATTTATTTATAAAAAAACCAAGATATATAATTTTAATGGGAGGACGTGGTGCTGGAAGATCTACAGTAGCATCACAGTTCGCTAACTCAAAACTAATAGCTCCAGATTATTTTAGATGTGCAATTATGCGTTATATCTTAGGAGATATACGTAATTCCATTTATAGAGAAATAGTAGACAGAGCTGAAGAAAACGGAATCGCAAATAAACTTAAAATTAATGACAGCACAATGTCTATTGAGTATGGAGAAAACTCAATTAATGCTGTTGGTTTCAGAAAGTCATCAGGAGATCAGAAATCAAAACTTAAATCACTCGCTAATTATAATTGTGTCATTATAGAAGAGGCAGATGAAATACCAGAAGATGATTTTATGCAACTAGATGATTCCCTACGTACTGTTAAGGGTGATATTTTAATTGTGTTACTTCTTAATCCACCAGCTAAAACTCATTGGATAATACAAAGATGGTTTGATTTACTACCAAGTGGAGTTAAAGACTTTTATATACCAGAACTAAAAAAAGAACATAAAGATACTGTTTTTATAAAGACTGATTACACGGATAATATAAATAATTTAGATGCCAAGAGTATTGAAAACTATGAAAGATACAAAGATACAAAACCAGACCATTATTACAATATTGTGAAGGGATATGTCCCTGAAACTGTAAAGGGGAAAGTATATAGTGGCTGGATAAAAATACCAGAAATACCACATGAAGCTAGACTTGAACGTTACGGACTTGATTTTGGTTACACTAACGATCCCACAGCCATAGTTGCAATATATAGGTATAATGGCGGATTTATTCTAGATGAAGTTCTTTATCGAAAAGGGATGCTTAATAAGGCGATTGCTGATCATATGTTGAATCAACCTGATTCACTGATAGTGGCTGACAGTGCAGAACCTAAGAGTATCTCTGAATTAAATGTTTATGGTTTAAGGGTGGTTGGTGCTAAAAAAGGAAAAGACTCTGTAAGATTTGGAATTGCTACTGTCCAACAACAAAGAATATCTGTTACAGAAAGAAGCAAGAATATATGGAATGGTTATTCTAATTACTCTTGGGCTACCGACAAGGATGGAAACACACTAGGTGTTCCAAATCACGCCTATAGCGATTGTATGGATGCTGTTAGGTATGGAATTAAGAACCTGATACCTGATGATATAATACCAAAGACACAGTTTAGTGGACAAAACATACTAGATCAACTAATGGGGGAGGATTACTAATGTCAAACTTTGGCACAGACATGAAGGATTTAATTATCTCCGAGATTAGTTCCACATTTCCTAAAACAAAAGATAGGTTGAGTATTTGGGCTGAGACTGATAAGTATATTTGGAAAGAAGATGAGAGTGTTTACAATCAAAAGAAGGGCAAGACAGCGCCGCAGTACGAAGCATCATTTGACGGAGAGTTTGTTTGCTTCATTGATTCCTCAAAGGGAAAAAGATATAACTTAGTAGAGTTTTTAACAAATCTAAAAAAACTATACGTAGATGGGAAAATACACGTTAATCCTCAGATGTATGATGTGCTAGAAGCTGAAAGAAAAGCCAGAGAAGAAAAACAAAAACTAGTCGTCCCGAAGGCAGAGAATGAAGCTGAGAGTTTAATTGTAGAGTCAATAAAAAGATCTGCCAAGAAAAGAGGGAGGAAGGTAGTTGAAAAATGAAAGAGTTTGTTTTACCAAAAGATATAACTTATGAAGAGGTTATGCTACTTGAATTGGTAAAGAAAAACATGCTCAAAAAACTATCTGATCGAAGGAAGTTTATTTTTGTTTATTTATATGATCTAGGTAAGTCACAAAGAGAGGTAGCAGAGGTATTGGGAGTTAATGAGACGAGCATTAGTCACCACATAAAAGGAATCAGAGATATTTTAGCTCCATTCAAGTATAAAAAGTAAAGATTTGGACCGAAAACAGTTATCATTAAGATATGTCACTACTAAAAACACTAAACTCAATTTACCAGGTTAATAAAAAGTTCACCAAACCATTTCACGACGAGGTTAAGAAAAACCTAAAAGACTTTGAGGCTGAAACACCTGTCAGCAGTACTGGAAAGAAAACCGGTGTATATAACAGACACGTATCAACAAGCAGATACGACATAACAATCCCCTACATATTTGCCACACATGAGTCAATGACATCTTCTTTCTTTGAGAATATGCCAGACATCCTGATTACTGGTAGAAATGCAGAGACTAATAAGGTTCAAATATTAAAGGCAGTTTATGAGTATTTGAAAGACAAAGCAGACCTAGACGAGTTCTTAGCACTTTCAGCATGGTGGTTTTTCTTAGTAGGTATGGTGAAGGCTGATGTAGAGTTTAAGACCGAAATAAAGGGATACAAGCCTCAGCTAGATAGTAGTGGTATCCCAATGTTAGATGAAAACGGTGAAATAGTAGTGATTCCAGAGTATGAATACAATGATCCAATTGTTAATGTTGAAAACCCACTAAAGGTACATTTTGCTCCAGATTCAGAGTTTAGTATTGATGGTAAAAAGGTCCCTAACTACATAACTGAAAGATTGGTCGATGTTGATGAGATAAAAGAAATATACGGCGAGGATGTTGAGGCTGATACTGAGATTGAGGTGGACGGTGTTGATGACAAAGATACAGAAGGGAGTTATCTAAAAAGAGCAAAACTACTTTATTTCTATGGAAAGCTACCATCAACAGTTAAAGACGATTTAGAGAGACACGAGAAATTCCCGGTCAAATGGAGTTACGACCAAAACTATAAAATCTATTTTACTAAAGAAAAAATATTGTTGATTGAAGAGATTGATGCTAAGCCATGTAAGTTATCAAGATTCTATGCAAACCTAAACAAATTCTTTGGCTTTGGTATTGGTAAAACACTAAAACCATTTCAAGAGGACATGAGTATCAGAAGAAACCAACAGCTTGCCTATGCTGACAAGTTTGCTTTTCCTTGGTTGCTACTGCCCAACGATGTTAAGGTAGATCAAAAAGCACTGATGGATTATAAGAAAAGAACCCCGCTATCTTATAGTGGTGAGAAAGCCCCTGAGTATTTAAATCCGCCAAACATGCCAGCTACCATCTCGCAGGCTGATGAGGCTATTAGATCAGATGCACAATTTGTATCAGGTACACTAGATCTTTCAAAGGGAGCACAACAAACTAATACAGTTAAGACAGCAACAGGACAGCAGTTGTTTGCTCAAAGTCAGGATAAAAGACTTCAAAAGGCTAGGAAAGCTATTGCTAAGTACTACCGAGAAGTTGTAATTGAAATGTTTAAGCAAGCACGTGACAACTGGAATGATGATGAAAAACAAATCACCTACACCACTGATGATGGTGAAGAGATGGATATCGTAGTGACAGCAGAAGATCTACAAGGAATTGATTTTGATACCGATGTAGACTTTAACCTTGATAGTGTTTCAGTCAATCAAGACATCGTTAGCCAGAGGTGGATCAGCTTGCTTGATACGATTACACAAAACCAAATTCAGTCAGCTGATGTAGATAAGGTGTACCAAAAGGTACTAAGAGAATCATTCAGGATACAAAACCCAGAGTACTATACTAAAGAAGAGATGCCACCAGTTGACCCAAACACTGGCCAACCAATGCAACAACCAGGACCAGTTGACAATCCAGAAGCCATTCCACAAGAACAAACTATGGGAAGCCAAATGGCTCCAATACCACCAATGGCTTAATTTATGTCACTTGAATACAAGGGTAATGTCGCTAATAGTAACGCCTCTGAAGAATCTAGAGGTTTGTGGGATGTTTACGAGGTTGACGGTAGATCCTCATTAACAGAACATGAGCTAAAGACGGTGTGGGTATCATGTCCTCCAAAAGAACACTATTTTGAACTAACAGACTCTGGCAAAAGAGAGTGTACGTGTAATAAGTGTGGTTTTATTACTACGTTTATTGTTGGTCTTCAATCTTTATCAGATGGGAAAATCATTAATCTCCGGTAAGTAAAGTATTTATCCAAATTGTTTTATAATCGAACTAGATCAACTCACACAAGTGAGAGTCTATAGCACGAAAGGAGCAAGTCATGTCTGACACTCCCACATTAAGAGATGTTGTCGAAGAGGCAGCAGAAACAGTACAAGAGCCTAAAGTAGAAGAATCTACCGAAACTCAAAAGGAGCAACCAAAGGCTGAAGAGTCTAAGNNCAAGAGGAAACACAGGAAGAATCTTTTGCAGAGAAAGGCGAGCTACAAGGTAAAACACCTGAAGAGCTTGAGGAAATCTATAAAAACTGGAATAAGGCCTATACGACCAAACGCCAGAAAGAAACTCAAGAGCTAAAGGAATATAAAGCCAGACTAGCTGAGTTAGAGAAAAAACTATCACAGCCAACTCCACAACCAAGTGGAGACATTGAGCAAAGGTCTTACGAGGCTCAACAAGCATTGAACTTAGGTCAAATGACCGTAGAACAATACACTGAGTATATGAAAGGCCTAGCAGCTGAACAGGCTCGTGAGGTAGCTAGAGAAGAGTACCAAACAATGGTAGCTCAGGAAAGAGAGCAACAATTGGCGACCAAAGCCCTAGATGACTTCAAAGGTTCTGATCCAAGATTGGATGACAACTCTCCTGAGTTTAATGAAAGTTTAAGAAATGAGGTTCAACGAGAGTTAGCCGAACTATTAAACGATCATTTAGACAAGTTTGATAGCTATAAAGATTTTGATACCAAAACTCTAACAAAGCAAATCATCGAGAGAAGAGACAAAGAACTCGATGAAATTATTAAAAAACGAACTATACAAAGCACTCAAGCCGCCAAAATGCGAGAGGCTAAAGCTAAAAAGTCAGGAACTAGGGGGACTACATCGTCTGGGCAACCAGTGGGTGGAAACTCTATCAGAGACATTTTATCTGAGGCAGTCGAATCGGCTTAGTGTAAAAAGGAAAACATGCCAACATGGAACGTCGGTCAAACCTTAGCTGCAGCAATGCCTAAGTTTGAGAAAACTTTCAAAGATCAGGTCTTTGATGAAACAGTAATATTAAATTGGATGAAGAACAACGGCGGTATTGAAACCAAAGACGGTGGTGCTTCATATATCCAAGTGCCATTGATGCACGCTAAAGGTACTAGTGAATGGTTCGCCGGAACTGATACCCTTAACGTTGCTCCAGTTGATACTTTGGATGCAGCCCAATACTATTGGAGGAATCTAAACGCTTCTATCACAATCACCCTAGAGGATGAATTGAATAACACTGGTAAAGAACAAATCGTCGATTTGCTCGATGCTAAGATTATGCAAGCCAAACTCACCATTGCAGATAACTTGAATGAGTCTATCTACACTGGAACAGGTGCAGAAGCTAGACCAAGAATTGTCGGTCTCCAAACTCTAGTAGACACTGGTACAGTCGGAGGTATCGCTGGTGGTACTTATGCCGATTGGCAAGCTTACGAGGAAAACACTGCAACTGCTTTGACAATTGCTCAAATCAAGACAGCTCGCAATACCATTAATCAAGGTAAAGGTGGAAGCCCTGTTAAATTCATGGTTACCACTCAGACCCTATTTGAGAAGTATGAGTCTCTCTTGACTCCTACCTACCAAATGGATCCTTTGGTTAAGTCTAAAGAAGCACAGCGTCTAGGAGATGTTGGGTTTACAGCTTTAGCATACGCTGGTGTACCAGTTGTATTTGATGAAGCAGTACCCTCAGGAGAATGGTACTTCTTGAACTCTGAGAACTTAAAGCTCTATGTTCACTCTATGGCTAACAACAAGATGACTGAGGCTAATAGCCCAGTAGATCAACATGTTACTACTAGACATATTGTGATGAGATGTGCTTTGGGTACTAACAGAAGAAAATCTCTTGGTAAATTAACGGCTAAGACCGCAAGTTAATAATATAAATATATCCGCCGGTGGCTGGGGGTAAAACCCCAGTCCAAGCGGTGAAAAAAGGAAACTATGCAAATAGGAACAGTAAATAGAGATCAGGCTGAAAAAGTCTATATCTCAGTTAAAAATATGGAAGGTGCTACTATCACCACAGGTCTTCCAGTCGGATACGCTCTAGGCACATCAATGGATGGTGTCGGAGCAGTTATCTGTAACGCAGCAGGTGACAAACCAGGATTCTTGGGCATTGCAGTAAAAGATATCCCTAACAACGAATATGGTCGTATCCAAATCGCTGGATATGTAGCCTCAGTGCTTCTATCTAACGTTGGATCTTCTATTACCATTAACGTTGGTGATCCATTAGTACCAGGACCAGCTGGGTTCTTCTCAGCAGCTCCAACCTATGCAAACTCAGGTTTCAGATGGTTAGCAGCTCAAAATGTACCTGTAGCAGTTTCAGCAGCAGGTTATGCTTCTGGACTTATTAGAATGGTATAATTGTGGTATGACAAAAACAAAAATCGAGCATAGACATGGCCTTCCAGTTTCGCTCGATTCTGGAGGGCTTTTTGTATGAAAAAACCAATAATCAAAAAAGTGGCAATGAGTATTCCAAGTGAGGGTCACACCTTACCAGAGGCATATGATAATCACTTGGTTTTGTCTTTTCATCTTGGAGTATTACAAGAGAAATGGAAGAATGAAAATAGACCAATTCAGTATGAGTTCTATTGGTATACTGCTGGCAGACTACTAACCGCTTTTGCTAGAGAGAAACTTGTAGAAGAAGCCCTAAATGCTGGGATGGATTATATCTTGATGTATGATGACGACATGTTGCTTCCAATTGATATGGTTGAGAGAATGATAGATGACTTTGAGAAAAACCCCGAAATAGACATTTTAGCTCCATTAGCTCACATGAGAAACGCCCCTCACTATGCGGTCATCTACACCACTACAGAAGGGTATGATGAGAAAAACCACCAACCATATTTTACTAACCAATTTGTTAAGAATTACCCAAAAGATACACTAACTGAATGTGATGCGGTGGGGTTTGGTGCCGTGATGATAGATATGGATGTTGTTAAGAAAATGACAGCTCCTTATTTCTTCTCAACTACTGGCACTGGAGAAGATATTTACTTTTGTATGAAGGCCAGAAAAGAAGCTGATGCTCGCATATTTATGGACACTAGAATTAAACTAGGACATTTGAGCAGTCCCAAGATCATTGATGAGGAATATTATCTTAACTGGATCAAAGAAAATAACCACGAGATAGAAGATATACCTCACAAATACCTACAGGAGACAAAATAATGCATGCACTAGATATTATCATCCCAACAATGGACAATTATGAGTATCTAGCTCCATGCCTTCAATCTATTCTAAGAAATAAAGTATCAGACAATCTTTTCCATATCTATGTTGTAAATAACGGTCATCCTGATAGTTGTAACTGGATAAATAACGACAATGTAACTGTAATTCAGGCAGGTGATAATCTAGGATGGGAAGGTGGATTAAAACTAGGACTAGAGAAGACAGAGGCCCCGTTTGTTATGTTTTTAAATGACGATATTCTAATCCCTCAAGCATCAAGAAACTGGATTAATATTTTACTTCAACACTTTAGACAAAAGAATATAGGTGCAGTTGGCCCATCGTCTAATGTGGTAATGGGAAATCAAAACATATTTAACGATTCTCCTAATCCTTTAATGTTTAGTCAGTATCTTATCGGGTTTTGTTTTCTAACCAGGAGATCAGCAATCATGGAAGTAGGGGGTATTGATGATACTTTGCCAGGAGGGGATGATCTAGACATGTCTATTAGACTTCGCAAGGGTGGATATAAGCTGGTAGTAGATAAAACAGTCTTTGTTTACCATCATGGATTTAAAACAGGCACTAGAATACATGGAGAGGTTAATAAGCGCAATGGTTGGAACTCTTATGAGATGTTAGAGAAAACCAACTTTGCTATTATCAAGAAGCACGGATTTAGAGAATGGGCCAACACAATAAGCGGCAAAGTAGATTTAACTTACTACATGCCACCATCTATTGATGATATTGAAGGTGAGTTAATCAGAAAAGAAATAAAACACGGTAAAGTGATTGATCTTGGTTGTGGGGCTAACAAAACTATACCAGAAGCTATCGGTGTAGACATGATTCCTAAAAATGAAGTGATTGATACTCTTAACAAAGCAGTCTCACAAGCTGATGTTCAAGCAAATATAACCGAACCTCTGCCTTTTGAAGAAAATAGCATTGATACAATCATAATGAGACATATTATGGAACATCTACCGGATTCTGTGACGATTTTGAAGCATTTAAACAGCTTATTAGTCGAGAACGGAAGGCTAATTATAGCCGTTCCAGATGACGCTATCCACCAATCTATCCCAATGAACATAGAACACGTCCATGGATTTAATAAACAATCAATGAAAGCACTGCTGGAAGTTACAGGTTTTAAAGTAGTCAAACAAATGGACTCAGAAAATGGAGTGTCATTTATTACAATTGGAGAAAAGATATGAAACACGCAATATATTACGAAAACTCTTTTGGTCGCAATGACGGCGCTCCTCTTTACTACTTTAATGTTCTCAAAAGCCAACTTAATTTAGATGTTAAACATTTAGCACCACACGGAGATACTTCTCAATTTGGTAAGTTTGATTATCACTGGTGGGTTGATTGGGGTGAGGATGGTTTACCGTGGGAAGAATGGGAAATACCTAAAGACGGTGGTAAAACCATTTATGTAGGATCTGATACTCACCTAGGTAAAGAATACCGATTTAAAAAGGCTGAGAAATTTGACTATGTTTTCTTTAATCAAAAGGATGCAGTAGAAGAATACAACCAAACTCACGAGAATAAAGCTATCTGGCTTCCTCACGCAGCAGAACCACAAGCATATCCTAAGATTGAAATAATCAAGAAATACGATGTAGGGTTTGTTGGTCATATCCAAGACACTGAAAACTACAACGGCATGACTAGGATGGAATCACTTGATCGATTATTCAAAGAGTTCCCAAATTTTTACTATGGATCAAGACATCCTGGTTTTCCTGAAAAGAATTTATTTGAAGATGCAGCTAGAAAGTTTAGTCTTTCAAAGATTGTATTTAACATCTCAATTAAAGATGATGTTAACATGAGGGTCTTTGAAACGCTCAGTACAGGATCATTCTTATTGACTAACTACTTGCCAACTCTCGGAGATTTGTTCGAGGATGGCAAACACTTGGTAACATATTCAAGTTATGATGATTTGATTGAGAAGGCCCACTATTATCTTGAACACGAAGAAGAGAGGCAGAAAATAGCCGATGACGGATATGAGGAGTTTATAAACAATCATACTTATAAGCACCGAATTGAAAAAATTCTCAGCATAGTAAAGTAATCAGCTAAATTCATTTATAATTAATCCTAGTAAGTATTAAAAAGGATAATTATTATGAATTTTATACAATTAGCTCAAGAAGCAGAAGAAAAAATCTCCAAAGAAGAAGAAAAATTAGCAGTTAGAAAATCAGAACTTGATAAAAAAGCGTCTGAAATTGCTACAGCTATTGAAACACTTAGACTTGATAATGAAGCCCTTTTAGCTAAAAAGAAAGAGCTACAAGCCAGAGAGGATGAGGTAGTTAGAAAAGAAAGCAATGTAGCTAAAGATTTTAATGCTAAATCTGAGAGAATTGCCGCTGCCGGTGATCGTGCAGAAGCTGAAAAAGCTCGTAAGGAAGCTAAAGAACATCTTGATAGATCTGTTCAGCTGTTGGCAGAACTTTCTAAAAGAGAGTTGGCTTTGAGCAAGCGTGAGTCTGAGTACAGAGATGAAATTAAACAGCAAATAGCTAGTAAAATGCTAGGAATTTAATGTCAGTTACATTGTCAGACCTACAAACTAGAATTTCTTTGAGACTTGGTGAAGATTCTGTACCATCTGGAACGGAGAAAACACGAAGAACTCAATTTATTAATGAGGCTGGTAAATCAATTGTTAGAAAACACTATTGGTGGTGGACAGAAGAAACAGATACTTTTGATAGTGTTGCAGATCAAGCAAGCTATACAACCGCAGATGGGTTCCCCAGTAATTTAAGAGGATCATCAATTTTAGAGCTTAGATTTGGAGGAACTTTATATACTCCAACAATTCAAAGTGATGTTTTTTCAATGACCAACTCAAGCTACTCAGGCCTTGCACAGGAGTATTTTGTTTTTGATAAAACACTTTTTATCTCTCCTGCTTATGGAACTTCTACTACTGACGGTGTGGCAATTAAGTATTACAAGACATGGACAACTCTTAGCTCTGATAGTGATGTGTGTGATGTGCCTGATGATTTTGCTGACATCCTGGTTGCTTTTGCACTAGGAAGAATATTTACAATTAGTGGAAAAAGAGGAAGTGCTGCAGACGTTTATGATGAGTTTAACGAAATTTATAGCGAGATGAGTATGGAACAAAATAATTACTTATTTGCTCTAAAATCAGACGAGTCTAGCGAAGTGGCACTATATAATTAATGCCTAAAATAAAAAATGATGTAAATGACCCAAAGATGGACACTGAGTTGGTGACCTCTTTTCTCGGCGGTCTAAACAACTTTCAAGATGAATCAGTTATCAAAGATGGTGAACTAACAGAAGCTAAAAACATTTTATTGGCTGTTGATGGTATTGAACCTAGACCTGGAACCTCTGATTATGGAACTGAATCCGGTACTAAGGTCCTTGGATTGTTTGGTTTCTACAAGTCAGACGGTACAAGACAGTTTTTAAGGTATGCCACTGGAGCTAATAATAAACTTCAAAAATATGTAGGATCTACTCCAACTGATATAGGGACCACAACATTTGACGCTGATGCCCCAATGAACTTTGTGCAAGCTCGTGATACTGTTTATGGTTTTAATGGTGTTGATGCGCTATGGAAGTATGACGGGTCAACAATCACAACATACTCGGCTTTGACCACTCCCACTGGCTTGACCGTTACCCCTACAGGAACNNTCAACTACCTACTCATATAGGGTATCTGCTTTTAATAGTGTTGGTGAAACTTTGGCCTGTACTTCTGTTCAAACTACTACAGGAAACGCTACGTTATCAGCAACTAATTATAATGCTGTTACTTGGAGTGCGGTAAGTGGAGCAACTGGATACAATATATGGGGTCGATATGCCACTGGTTTGGGTGAGACTTATCTAGGAACTGTTTACGGAGTTCTTGTTTATAATGATAAAGGTCAAGATGATCCTAGTCTGGCAATCATTCCCCCAGAGGCTAATACTACTACCGGTGTGATAGGTACAATGGCAGAATTTGCCATCTCTCGTATTTTTACAGCTGGTAATCCAGATTATCCATCAAGACTCTATTTTGGTGGTACTGGTGAGAATACAGGCAATTTCTCAGGGTCTAGTGTGGGTGGTGGATCAGTTGATGTGTTTAGAAATGATGGGGCAAATATTAGAGCAATAAAGCCTTTTCAGGGTGGGGTAATTGTTTGGAAAGACAACGCTATATATAAATTTAGCTTTACAGATGCTGGCCTACAGAAGCTAGAAGAAATTACTAGATCTTTTGGTGGAATTTCATACAATGGTGTAAAACATGTGGAAAACGATATTATCTTCCCTGCAAAAAAGGATGGTAGATTGGCTTTTTACTCACTTGGAAATCAGGAAAACTACGCCTCTACAGTGTTAAGAACTAACGAGCTTTCAATTAAGGTAGCCAACAAATTAAACGAGGTTAATACTGCATATTTACAAAACTCAACTGCTTTTTACTTTAATAATGTGTATGGATGTGCTATTACCAAGAACGGGTCAACAACAAATGACAGGATTTGGTGTTTAGATACTAGGTTTGGTGCTTGGGTTTATTGGGAAGGTATCACTCCCAAATGTTTTTCTACCTATATTGACACCGATGGGTCTGAGGGTCTTTATTTTGGAGATGAATCGAGTGGATTGGTAAAAAAGATGTTTGAATCTACAAAATCAGATTCTGGGTCTGCGATTAGTGTTGAGTGGTCTACAAAAGCATTTAATCAGAAAACATTCCATAAATACAAAGAGTATTTTGATCCAACTTTTCAATTTAAAAACGTGACAACATCTGGAGCCCTAGAGGGTGACATTATCCTAGATGGGACCACAGTTACTGCAAACTTTACAATTAATCAGCAGTCAACTGGTGGGGCTGGTATGGGGGTTACACTTGTTGGTTTTACTCTGTTAGGAGATGCTCCAAATGGAACCAATGTGGACCTGGCATCATTCTCAGATATTTTAGTAGAGGTGAAGATGGTTAGACAAGCTAGATCTATTAAATATAGATTCAGGTCCAACTCCGCAACTGCAAATTATAAGTTTTTATCAATAGCAAATACATTTTCAGTATTGGCCAATAGACCACTACCCTCATCGTTTAGGGTGTATGTGGCGTAAAGTTATTGACCTAAACACTATACAATAAGGATATATGCCTACAACAGCTTTTTACACAAATCAATATTTTTCTACAACTTTAAACGTCGGAGGTGGCATCGATAATTCACAGACTACTGGAATTATTGTGACTTCAGTTTCTGGTCTTGATATCACAAAGCCCGGGATTGCTTTAATCAACTATGCCGACCCACTTAATACAACTATTGCAGAGTGGGTGACATATACATCAATAGATGGATCTAATGAGCTCCAGGGCGTTGTTAGGGGAGCAGAAGGTTTTAGTGCCAAATCACACGACAATGGGGTTTCTATAGCTTTTCCACTATCTGAAAGTCACATCAATAACTTAGCAACAGCTCTTAGTATTGGAGGAGTAGCCACTAATATGGCAGAGGGTGTTTTAGATGAAGATGATATGGCCAGTGATTCAGCTACTAAGCTTGCAACTCAACAATCAATCAAGGCATATGTTGATGCTAATGCGGGAGGCGATTGGAAGTCTTTAGGTCAAACACTAACCTATACGTCGGCAGATGATCCCACCTACGTTGCCACTGTTTCTGGCGTTGATGTGACAAGCACTTTGAGTGTTGGGATGAAAATTAGATTATCACAGTCTACTGGTGGTACTAAATACTTCATAATCACAAAAATAGCATTTTCAACAGACACAACAATTACTTTATATGGTGGAACTGACTACAACCTGGAAAACGAGGCCATAAGCAGTCCTGTTTATTCAAGCAGTAAGTCGCCCTATGGTTTTCCATCTGATCCAGACAAATGGACTGCCTCATCAAGCGACACGTCCTCAAGGAGTCAATCAAGTCCAACAATCGGCACTTGGTACAATCTCGGCTCGGTTACAATTTCAATCCCAATTGGATTATGGAACGTAGAGTGGCAAGCTATTAGAAGAATGACAAAGGGATCATCTACTGTGGTTGATATGTCAAGCACACTATCAACTGGCACAACCACTGAATCTGACGCACAGTTTACAGAATATATGACACTTGGAGGGGCCTCTGGAAGTCTTCAGCTTATTGTAAAGGGTTCTAGAAACAAAGTTTTAAGTTTATCAAGTAAGACCTCATACTATTTAAACGCCAAAACGTCTACGGGAGCCGACACCATAGAACACAGAGGAGATTTGNNGGGCGACAATAATAAGAGCTAGATGTGCTTATTTATAAGAAACCATGCCATTTAAATCAAAAAAACAACGATCATGGATGTACGCAAACAAACCCAAGATTGCTGACAAGTGGGCAAAGAAATACGGATCTGAAATTAACATAAAGAAACCTAAAAATATATTTAAAAGAACAAAGTAATTATGGCAATACAACAAAAAAGACCAAGTGCAAAATTAAAACCAGTTAGTGAGTCGCAAGACGCCAGCTCTTATCTAGCTCAACTTGATGAATTACTAAAGAGAAATACTGGATCTAGTACTCACGTTGGTCAAGACACCTCATCTAATATTCCAATGTACATTCCTGGGAGAGTAGCAAATCCTACTGGCTTAGGAAGCTCGGCATCACAGGTGTTTCAGAATAAAATCACACCACCTACTCCAGTTGATAGACCAGAGCCACAACAATACGTTCCACAACAATCTCAAAACATATCTGCTAGTGACTTTTTAGATGCTTTTCAGCAATCCTACTCAGCACCAGAAAACCAACCAAAGTTTGGAGGGTCTGAGGTCAATTTTATAGCCTCTACTCAAGATGGTGGTAATCTAATGTCTGATGGTACCATTGTTTATGATGATGGTACGGTTAGAATTGGTGACCCTAATGCAGTTGGTATTCAATCACTAGCTGATGGAGGCATACTTTACTCAGACCAAAGCATTAGACGACCAGCTCCACAAGGCATTCAGTCATTGATGGGAGAGCGTGAAAGCATCCTTTATGACGATGGAACGAAGAGATGGGGCCAGTACTTATATGGCGATCCCGCTCCGGGTGTTGATTTACCAGGAAGCACTGAGGGATTAATACAGGGTATTTTTGGTCAAGATCAAGTAATTACTCAGCCTTATGGTAATTATAATCCTGGTTTTGGATATGCTAACAATAGACATCGAGGAACCGATATTAGAACAAGAAACCTAACAGGAGAACAGAGAAATTTTAAACTCCCAGTAGATGCTGAGGTTGTTGAAGTTCGAAGGGTGGGTGGAAATAACCCATATGGTAACTCTATATTGCTTAGACTCCCAACTGGGGAAATGTTGAGATTTTCACATTTAGACCAGGTAATAAACATACGTCCAGGAGAAACAATTGTTGCCGGTCAATCATTTGGAACTCCTGGAGCAACTGGGAATGTAGACGGCGAACATTTAGATCTAGAATATTATAATAGCCAAGGAAGAATAGATAATCCAACTAACTTTAGTGGGTTTACTAATCCTCAAGGATTGAGAACACCCCTTCCAGGACAACCAGAGCCAGGAACTTTAGTGGAACCTGTCAATCAATCAGTTGCACCTCAGCAGTTGCAACGATCAACTGCTAACACACGACCACAACCACAACGCCAATCACCACAAAATGTGTTCGGTAGTGTATTGGGTGCTACAACTCAGCAGGCTGAAAGATTAGCCCCTCAAATAGCTTCTGGAATAAACACACTTAACCCAACGGGCAAAAACTTTGATTTGGGCATTACTGAAACCCTTCAAGGAAAACCAGAAGAGGCTAGACAAAAACAAATCTCAACAATTGAAAAAGTTGGAACTGCTCTAAAAGCTCCTGAATTGCAAACCAATGAACTTGCACAAGAGCAGGGGACCAACCCATTCAGACAGTTAGCTGGTAACTTGATAGACACAGCATCTACACCTCTTA